>Ga0209611_10007113_pt1 | contig 18026 bp, 7 predicted proteins | sample S1TSphgellanicum_3_FD_187693 | JGI IMG/M metagenome (GOLD analysis project Ga0209611, IMG submission 187693) | Host-associated microbial communities from peat moss isolated from Minnesota, USA - S1T2_Fc - Sphagnum magellanicum MG (SPAdes) (version 2) | ecosystem: Host-associated > Plants > Peat...
TTGTGTAATGAAGAAAAGAGAAACAAACCATCAACACAAGGTATTTAACTACAAGACCAAACCACAAATAACCAAAAATAAGTAAAGAAAGTAATTCAACCTTGTGAAAGTAACCTAGTTACTTTCCTATTCCAGTAACTAATGAAACTTAACTAGTTGAACTTGAATTCTCAACATTTCCAACTGGTTATTTGAAAGCCATGATTATATTTCATGATTGAGTATTTGATTTTTGGATAATCAGGATTATATATCAGAAATGGGTATTTGATTTTTTGTGATTGCGATTATCACCTTTCATACCTAGCCTGATTTTGATTGAGGTTTGGTGCAATTTTTAATACCTAGTGACACACACCAGTTACATATTACATACTTCCAACCCACTAGCCCTTACCAATGTACTAACCATTCACATGCATCTTCTTACTTATTAGTAGTCACCTATTTTCCTACCTACCAACCAAATAGTAGCCCTCACTTACATACTATCCATTCACATGTATATGCTTACTTTAGTAATCATCCATTTTCCTACCTACTTACAGGACTTATTTTTAACAGAATAGGTTACAAGGTGAAAGCTGATGTCAACTCAGTTGGGTTTCAAATCATAATGGGCTTCACAATAAGAGAAAGTGGCTTTTTATCACACAAAAAGCTATGGCCCATTATATACTTGTGTGAGGTAAACTATGTGATTTCATCCATTACAATGTACAATATCTGATGTTTGTTATGATATATATAATACATAAAAATTGCAAATCGAGATTAGGTAATGATGCATATGTATTGTTGTGTAATATGTGTCATTACCTAGTGTCAAATTGCAATTTTTATGTACCATATGTCACAATAAACCGTCACATAGTGTAATGAATGAAACCCTACAATTTACCTTACACAAATGTCATGAGCCATGGTCTTTTGACAATTACCCATTAGCATGCCACTGGATGAAATCTTCATTTGAGACTCTTGTGGATGAACCCTAGGTTGGTACAAGTTGAGCCTTATTTGAGAGGTATCTTCATTTTTTTCATAGATCTTCTATTTTTTAGGATCGTAGATGATCCATCTTGTGATTTGTCAGATAATCCCATCCATCTGAAAATTTTGGCAAGTATTTATGTTCAATAAAACCTTTTATCAAGGGCATTATTTGAACATGCTCATGCAAGGCATGATTTTTTAATTTATTTTTTTCTTTTCTTTTCTATTAATACCCTTGACGTCACGCCTTACCTTATACATTTAACTTTTGGCTTTATTAGTCATTTTTTCTTGCTTAATTATCACATTTCAACCAAGTTGGATCTTTCCCATCCTTTAGTTCTCAAGGCTGACTCATTGCATTTGTGGCCGGCCTCTAGATTTAGTGAGGACCCACTTTTTTTTGTTGTTTCCATGGTGAAGATGGATTAAATTTGATAAAACCACTTGAGATACTTTAGCTTCCATCATGAGAAATGTGGGGTTTCATGTTTCACATGAATAAATTCATATCTTTTTGTAATCTTCGTTTTAGTCTTTTCACTAGTGGGTTGACATTATGTTATGGGTTGATGGCATTTGTACTTTAGTTGATGTTATCATTATTGATCATGCTCGAACATAATTGGTTTCGTGTGTTGCTTCATTTTGTGAGGTGGTCACAACAATGGTAGTTCAAGTAAAGGAAAGACTTTACCACAATTGGCATTTAACAAATGCATTTCTTCCCCTTGCCATAGAGGTTTTTGATTGTTTGCACCAACAAGTGTACAATTTTTTTCATCGATGTGCTAACATGATGTAATCAACAAAGGGCACTAATGACCTTCCTATGGTTATTTTGTGTGTTTTTATAAACATAGGGTGTTGGTAACTTTGCAGAGTGTTTTTCTATTTTGAAGCGCATCACAATTGCAAATGAAGGTTCTTCTAAGCTTACCACTCTTTCAAGTTTGCATCTTTTTTTCTTTTTGATACACTTCTTATGACTAATGAAAGTTTTGGAACATGATTTGTTCCTTTGCTCATTGTGGCCCACTTTGGGTTTTGTTCTTTTGGCTCAAACTTGGGTCCTCTCTCTTTGTTCCTTTTCTTCCTTTGCTAGGTTCTTTGTTTAATGAAGTTTGCCATGATTTCAACACTTCAATATTGTTCCCTACTTCAAATTATTATATTAACTAGGTCTTCTTCCTTGTTTAACAACCACAACAAGAGTTTTTCATAAATGATAAACCAATTGTTATGCTCCCACCATCCACCCATTCTGAGGCATTAGGGGGTGTTGTTCCATCCTCAAAATTGTCCACCCCCTAAGTAATAAGATGGAACATGTTTTTTATCTTTTGGGGAACCAACTACTTAAAAAGGTAGGTGACGATGACAAAAAAAAATGATAATCCAAGTTATTCAAATCCTTTTTTTTGGGGTCATAAATACAAAGAAAAATGATTTGTTTACCAAGGATCAATGTTTTTTTTTGGGCAAAATTCACTAAATTTCAACCTTAAGAAAATGATTTGATCCATACAAGGGATTTTTAATGAAAGAAAAGGCCCAAATTCACCAAATTTTGAAAGAAAAAATATTCCAAATTGCTAGATTTTTATGATGAGTTCTAATAGGTAGCCAAAAATATAAAAAGATTTTGAGTTTTTTTTCCTTTCACATCTAATATCATTAGTAGAAAAATGTCAATTTGCGACTACAATTTGTGATCAAAAAATAGTTACAATCAAACTTTGCAACTAAAAAATCTCTTAGTTGCATAAGTGAAGTCGCATTGAACCTTTAGTTGCAAATGATGATGATTTAGCATGATGTTAGCACATTTCTCAAGGATAAAATATATGATCAACATGTACACTTCCATCCTTTGACTAGTGTATAACATTTACAACTACCAACCATTCTTTTGCAACTAGTGAATAACCTTATCACTAATTACCATTTGTCAACATAATAATTTTTGGGCAATTTTTTATTATTGAAATATTAATCTAGGCCATCCATTATGGATGGCGATAGATTTCAACACATATTCTAATCAGATTTTGACACATGGAAAAACTTGGAATTTTTTTATATATGATTTTATATCATATATAATGAGGAAAAATCAACATGGTCCAATTTCAACTATTTACATGATGAGACTTGAACAAAGGAGATTTTGACACATGGCATTTGGAATAAATTTTAATGAAAATTAAATTTTTATTGAAATATTGAACTCAACCATCTATTATGATTATTCAATTTAGGTGTATTTATATTGTGACATGTGGCACATTCAAAAATTGCCACATGGCATATTGAGTGAATTTTGGAAATTTTAATAATTAAAAAAACTACTTACATATAGGTGGGTGGGTAAGTAGTTAAAACTATGTGCATAAAAAAATACCTACCTACCTAGGATACATATTTACCTAAACTACTTACTTATTCACCCACCTAGTTATTTAAGTAGGAAGGTAAGTGAATAGGTAGGAAGGTAGAAAGGTCAAAGAATAGGTGAATTAAAATGTAACCATGTAAATATTTTTATTTTATTTTATGTTTTGTAATTAGGGTTAAACTTATGTTTTTTTGAGTTCATCCCAAATGGCACATGATTTTTAATGTCAAATCCAAAAAGAAAGCACCTTTTTTATATATTTTGTAAAATGACATTAGAAACCAAAGATATGGGTTAAATATTTTAGTCACACTTTAGTTGCAAATTCAATCGAAACTAAAAATGGTTTTTCCACAAGTTTTGTGCTTGCTTTTTGTTTTGTAAATTATACAACTAAATAGGTAAGAAATATATTACTAATTAACTAATTAATTAACCAATAACTAATTACTGACCCACCCACCCACTTACAAAACTACTTACTACATATTATTGTTTAATTATTTTAATAATTTTAGAAGTAGCATTGATCAATATTTTTCCATGGTTTCCAATAACTAATGAATTGGTTTATAGTACTAATTCAAAACTAATAATAAATATTTCAAAAAATCATCATTTAATATCTAATTAATTAATCAAGTCACAAATGAATCATTTAAGATTTTAATATATCTAATTATTTGGAAATTACTTCTAAAGTAATAATTTTTTATATTTATTCAATTACTTAAATAAAAATATTATTTTAACCTCTAAAAATAAACCTTTTAAATTCCTAGTGATCAACTAATTAGATTTTTAAAAAGGTATTAATTGATTATCTTAAAAAACAATTTATTAATTAATTGGTAATTCCTGAATATTAATGATAAATTATTAAATTTCTGGCTTATTAACTTAATAAGTAGATATGAAATCAGTTTTAGTAAACCATTAATATTAACTGATTAATATTTATTAGATATTAAACATAATTATTGATTAATAAATATTAACTGTCACATAGTTTAATAAATATTAATAAAATAATAAATAAATTACTTCTTCAGAAGAAATATTGACTAATTAAAAATTAAGTATTGTATATATATAATGAGTTTTATTTATTCATTTATTAAAAAATAAATTAATTCTAATTAATCATTACTAGTAATTAGAAAATTTAGTTTGTGAAGAATTTATTAGTCATTATTCATTGACTGAATAAATATTTACTAATTAGTAGTCATTAGCTATTAATCATAACTCTTTTTTAACTACCTAAATCAGATTATTGATATATTTCAGAACTAATCATATGTTTCAGAATTAATTAAATAAGGAATAATCAGATAATTATTATCTGAATAATCATTTAGAATAATTAGTTATTTCATAGTGATTAAATATTAAATAATATTAAATAAATTATTGACAAACATTTAATAGAGATCATTTATTTATAAGCTTATTGACTTGTTGATAGAAAATAAATTATTATTATTAATTAATTAATTATTATTTCATTTTTAAATTAATTAACATGAAGAATTCATGAATAATGATTAGTTATTGTATCAATTTACGATTTAATATTTAATTAATCAATTTTTTTTTTGAAATAACTAATAAATAATAATTGAGTACTTAATTAGTTGGTATTAGTTAAAATATAATTAAATGATTAAATAAAATTATGTAGTTCATACTTTATACTAATTAATTTTTTAAAATAATAATTTATCAAAAATTAGTGTTCATTAATACAACAATTATATCATATTAATATGACCTTGCTATTATAATTTAATCATACCTTAATAAAGATGGTATATTTTTAAATGAACCATACAAAGTCAAAATGATTATTTTTCAATCCAATATGCCCATAATATGGTCAAATATGTGTTTAATATACTTTGAATACAAACTAAATATTTTAACATATTATGAATACAAATCAAATATGCTTAATATACCTTGAATATAATCTAAATGCAGTTTAATATGTTAAATAAGCTTAATAGATGTTTAATATACTTTGAACAAAATCTATATAATATATTCTTAATGTACTCCACAACAACCTTAAAGTACATTACATGTATAAACACACCATAATAAGTAACCAAATTGTACTAATTTTGTAATACAAAGCCCTAATTCATCTATTATGGCAAATTTGGCAAGAATAGGCTTCATGTGTGAAGTCACATTATTAGAGCCAATGCATCCTTCAATGGTGTTTATTTGATCAAATATTCGAGCCCGAAAACCTTGAAAAACATATGTGGTGTTGGATCCACAAAAGAGAAAGGTTAATCAACAAATTTGCCTTCCATAATCATTCACATTGGCAAAAGTTATGCCAACCTCTTCCATGTCGCCAATTTGACTGAATGTGATTAGATCAGAACAAGTTGTGCCAATGGGAAGGACACCAAGTCTACTTTCAATATCCATGGCAACAACCAACAAGACCGAACAATACTAAATTTGGCCCCACATTTTGAAAATGTCCCCCACCCTAAACTTTACCTATTGTAAAACATGAAGCAAAAGTTATAATGAACCAAACCTATGTAGGTCACAAGGCATATGAATGGGAGGGTTTTTATGCCTACTCTTTAATACTGGGAGGGTTTTTACACCTACATTCGGCTTTGTTCATGGGCATTTCATTTGTTTTTGTGTTGTAGTATTGTTCAATGTCCTACAATATACAAATACCATTGTTTTACACAAAAGATGCAACATCTAGAATTGGATTCCAAAACACCAAGAGAACATGGAATCAATTTTTTTGTTGTAGAACATACACAACAACACATTATGGGTTTTTTGACTAATCAAAAATAAAACCATTGTCCTTTTTTACTACAATTATAACTACTTGGTCACAAATCATTATCTAGTTGCAAAAACCATTGAAATGTCATGTGATATCATGGTTTTGTGACTATAGTTCATAGGACAATTAGTGAGTTTTTTTGGATAGATATATTATTATTCTTAATTTTTAATAATATTTTAATAAAAATTTAAAAGTTAATTAAAAATACCCTAACTTTTGCGGCTTGAATAACGACTTTTTATCTCACAACATGATGATGTGGCATTTTATGTCATAATAAAATATTTGATTATTAGTCAAAATGATGACTCATACATTACTTTTGGATAAAATGAGGCATTTTATTGGTTGGTCATTATGTTAAAAATGACATCTAATCCCTCAACGTAACTATTTGCATCAAGATCCAAGTCCAAAAACTTTACCTTCATTACAACAAATCATGTCCTTTGAACATGACACAAAAATGACTATTTTTTTCAACTATATTTATAATTATTTAATCATAACAATCACTAAATAATGGCAAAAGACATCAACATGTCACATGGCATCATGGTTTTGCAACGATAGTCAATATGACAACTTATTGGTTTTTTGGGTAAATTATCATATTATTCTTCAATTTGTGTTTAATAATTAATTAGTTGTAAGAACCATCCACCTTTACGACTAGTAATGACTCAATCTCCCATTATGATGACATGACATGTTATATGCCAACAAATGATGTGACTATTAATTAACATCATGATTCATGTCATTGATTTGATTAATTTATCTCATTTATTAGCTAGTTAAAAATATTGTTGTCCTTTGTGATTAATAATGATTTGGTCTTCCATGTGATGATGACATGGCATGCCATTTGGCAACAAGGTGTCACAAATTTTAATGGCAGTCCATGATTTTTTGTCACGCCGTAAGTTTTTATGTGTCTTGAATTTGTGGCACCAATATTTGTCATGGCATGCCATAATTTTTTGTGCCATGAGGTTTTTGAAACCACAAATTCCATGCATATGTATGTGTACTAAACAATTTATTTTAAACTTGTAATTACGACCAAAATATTGATAGTCATTTTGAAAAAAATGACACATAATTCCTTGATTTTTTCACTACTTAGCACACTATCATAGTACCTTTTCAGTTGTAGCACTAATTATACTATTTTCATTTTTGTCAAAATTTTCAAATAAAAACAGATCTTAATGACGAAAAACTTGAAAATTCAATAAAGGCAACCAAATTCGAACCCATGCCTTTCCCACTAAACCCATATTGTCTTTGATCGGTGTAAATTATAGCACAACAAATATTTTGTGAGAGAACTTATGATTTTATTATATTTAATCAGTATATGTCAAAATTTTCAAAATAAAAAATTGTGGTGCTAAAACATAAACTTCAAATTCTATTAATTATTCGACACTATTGTGCCAAACTTGAAAAGGTATTATGGTAGTTTAGGTTAACATACCTAATAAATTAACCTATGTATGTGGGCTACTTAGTAAAAAACTATTTCGTAATATAAGCTACCTTGTAAGTTACTTAATTAAACATAGGAAATTTATTACATCTAATATGTTTAAATATACCTAGAATAGGTTACCTTATTAATAGGTTAATTTAAATAGGCATGCCTAAGTTCCTAGCTTTAGTTCTTTGGCCAAGTCGACCTACTTAAGTAGCCTCAGTACAAAATATTTTATCAAGTTTGTAACCACCTTAAGTTTGTGTGACTAAATGCAATTATGATATTAATTTATTATGTACTTAGGCTACTTAGTAGGTAACCTTTAAATATTGAAGTAGGTTGTATTTTCCTCCTAGATTACTTATGTATATACCCAATGGATATCTAAGTAGGTGTTTAAAATACATGATAGGAACCTAGGCTCCCTAAAAGATAGGTTAAGTATGATCATATAAGAGGTTGTAGTTGTTTAGCCTGTTTTTAACCTAAGTAATTGTGTGTAGCCACGTTTAGTTTAAATAATTGTGTTTAACCCCCATTTATGTTACTTTAGTCATATTTCATTAAAATCATTGTGTTTAATATAATTTCTTTATTAATTTACCAATTGTAAGCTTAGAGGTAATTTTTTAAAGCCAAAATTACTTTAAGTAATTATGTTTAACCATGTTTAACATAGCTTAATCTACATTTAACCTATATTAACCAACCTTAATTAGCCTAATAGAGCTTAGGTCTAACTTAAATTAGTATAGTTTAGTTTAGTTTAGGTGTAATGTACAAATTAACCTATTATAACTTAAAGGTCTGACCTAGCTTAGACACAATCTAAGTCTAGCTTATATTAATTTAGTTCAATCTAGGTCCAACTTAATTTAGTTTAAATTTGACCTAGAGCCTAAATAGTATTAAGATTTAAATTAGGTTAATTTGTTTTTTAGCCTAAAAATGTTTAGGTTAACCTACGCTAAGTTAATAAGTAATATAGGTTAACAAATTAGTTCATCTTAAGTTGACCTAAGGAAGTCTAGGTCTAAGCTAGGTTGGTAGGTAGTAAATAGATTGACATAGGTCAACCTAGGGTGGCCAAGGTGAATTCAAGGCAAAAAAATTTGAATTTTATAACTTTGTATTAAATATAATTAGTATAAAAAAGTTTTGGTAGTGCAATGGATGAAGACTTGAACCCCAAAATGAAGGTGAAGGGTTCAAATCCTCATTCTTGCAACCTATGATACTTAGGCCATTTGGCTTAGGTTAGGTAGCCTAGTTTAGGCTTCTTGGGTTAGGAATTCGACGTTTGTTTTTAATTTAGGCCATTTAGTTTAAGTTATATTGCCTAGGTTGCTTAACATAGGTAATTAACCTAGCTAAATTAAACTAAGTTGATGTTTGGCTATGTTAGTTACATGGGCTAAACTAGGTTGACTTTTGATCATGTGCAATGATTCATAACATGTGTTTATAGATTTTTAACACATGTCATACATCCATCAAAGGATCTTTTGCAACACTTAGTTGAATAAAACAATTAAGTTGAGATGACATGCACTTTACAAATGTGTCCAAGGTTAATGATGACATGGAATTTCATTTTTACAAGAAATTTATTAAAAAATAGTCATTAAATCAATTACATTTTACAACTCAATGCCCCTTGCGACTAAATGGATGAAACAACATGGGTTTAATAATTTACTAATCACTAATCATATATGTCGTTCCTAGCTAACATGTAGCTATAAAAGCCAATTGCAAAACCCAAAATATGTTGTTGTTGTGATATTAGACAAAGAAACACACATAGAGAGACCAAGACTGGAATTGGTACATATCTTGTGCCAAAAATGGCAAAAATGACCTATATGTTAATTTATGTAAAATTCATGGTTGTTAACATCATAGTTTATCATTAGTGACACCTACACAAGGTATAAAAAGGTTCACCCATGAAGAATTTAAATATGTGAATATGTAAAGTACATAGGTTATATTGTGCAATATGCAAATGAACTTGGAAACATCTTGAGAACATTGTAAGTGTACAAGTCACAAAGTGTGTCAAACTTCCATTCCTCTTGCTTGGCAACCATAATGATTTGATGGACTTTCATTAACCACCCCCAAAAACCTAGTCAATAACATTTGATTATTAAACAATGTCAATTGTCCATTCAAAGCCAAATTGGCATTCTTCTAGTCCATGCATTTTATGAATCAATCTAAATACAATGATCATAAAGGTGGCATAAATAGAATAAAAATCTTATATTTCTTCTTGGATGCACATGTACGATTATATAATAAACAAGTCTAAAGACTTTAACATCAAAGCCTAATAACTACACAATTATAGGTCCAATGGAGAGAAAACACTCAAGATCAATTCATCAATAACTACACAATCATAGTTCACCTCAAGATCAATTCATCATGCTTCACAAGCATCTTCATTGAACCAATCTATTTATTTGGTCATCTCCAATATGTCATGTTACATTTAGGTTGATACCAACAAAATTTACATTACACATCACACACATAAAATTATCTCAAAGACATGAAAACAAAGATGTGAAGACCAAGGCACACAAAACATTCATGAAAGCAAAAACTAGATCAACATAAAAAAAAGCAAATAAAAGTACTATATCTAAACAAACTTACCTAACATTGACGTAATCACAACAAATGAATAGTTGCACACTTTTTATTCTCGAGCATTTAATTTGAAAATATCTTCAAAAGAATTGAGAATTTCTTCAAACTTTTATAATCGATGTTGACCTAAAGAAAATAATTGGCAAATGCACTATGAGAAAAAGGGATGTTTTGTAAGTAGTTTTGCAACTCAATTTTTGAATTGCACTAAACACTTGCAACTCATTATATTTATACACCATGAATGCTAATGGACAAGTTGCATGAGTTGCAAAGTTACAACTCACCGTATATACGATGCGATTCATTGCAATTCAATTATAATTTTGTCAAAAAAAATCATTTTCAACTAATATGCAACTCCATTATAACTACACCCATGATGTCATGTTGACATCATTAATTGTTATCCATTTATTAAAATCTAACACATGGCACTATGAAGATTTTTGGACATAAGAATTATTTTTTTTCGAAATATTTATTTCCATCATCCATTATGATTATTAATGATGGTCCGAAATTGTGACACATGGCACAATTGAAAATTGCCACATGCCATATTAATTATATTTTGGAATTTATTTATTTATTTATTTTAATAGTTAGGTAGGTCGTACATAACCCATAGTTAGGTAGGTTGGTAGGTTTTAAGACCTACTTACCTACGTATTTAATTACCTAAGACCTATTTACCTACCTACCTACCTACCTATTACGATTTACTTACTTACTTACCTAGGTAGGTAAGCAGGTAGGAACACATGCAACTAAGTGAACTAAAAATAACCATGAAATTCAATTTTTTAATTTTTTGTTTTGCCTTTAAGTTAAGCTTTTTTGAGCTCATCCAAAAATACCACATGTATTTTAATGTCAGAACATAAGAGAACAAACCTTTTTTATATAGTTTGTAACATGGGATTGGAAGACAAAACACATGGGTTAAATCTTTTAATTGTTCTTTAATTGCAAATTAAATTGCAACTATAGGGTAAACCAATTGATGACCGAACACTTAAATGCTTAGGTAGGCCAAATCCAAAGGGAGAGCTCCATTGTTTATATTATCCAAAAAACATTTGAACCCATCCTATTGGCACATCTAGTGCACTAAAAATCATCAAAATTAAATATAATTGAGAAATTACAATCCCCCAAAGTAGAGGGGGTCAAAAACTCAAAAAAAAACCACCAAACATTACAAAGGCTGGTTCCTAAACACCCAAAATATATTTTGTATGTTGTTTTGTTATTATCAAAATTCAAAGATGATTTGTAAAACTTTAGGTGGTGTTCCTATAACATTTTAAATCGTTTAAAATGAATAAGAAATAAGAAAATTGTGAAGTTTGAAAATAGGAAGGTTCCAAAGAGAAAAAAAAAAAGTTTAAAATTTTATTTTTTATAAGTTAGAAAATTTATTTTTCTTCTTGTTATTTTTTCATTACTCTTTTTCCTTTTCACTTCAAAGATGATTTTTAAGGTTTGAAGTAGCATTCCCATAACATTTTAAGTCACTCAAAATGAAGCACATATGATGAAAATATAAATAATTTATGAATATGTATCCTTATTAAGTTATAAATAGTTGTATTATAATCATAACATAGTTGAACAGTAGGAATTTAATAGTGGCGCACTAGTAGCCGTACTAATTATATCAATGGGAATCATAATAAAAAATTAGTTGCAAATGTATCCCAAAATGGGTGGTGGAAATGTGGACATGCGGCATGATTACATGTATGTACACTATACATTAATTGCAACATAGTTGTTGTTTTAGTGGCACATTTACAACAATTCTAAAATAGTTGTCACATGCAATTATAATGCAACTTTTGAAAAAATCAAACATGGTTGATTACATATGTATGTACATTGTGTATAAATTACCATATAGAGGACCCATTTTCAACTCACTTGCAATTATAATACAATTAACTAATTTTCTAATGTGATAATTTATTTATTAATACACCTTATTTATAAGGGGATAGTTGCACAATAGTTATATATGAATTTTTTTTTTGGTTTTAGTTGCAAGGTAGTGTGGTTTCGACAAACGCGATTTTTCATAATGATGGCCTCATAATAAGGTCATAAAGATTGCACATTCATGAAGTTTCCAACCATAAGGATCACCTTTTGTGTTTTATTTTGTGCAACGAGAAAGGCTTTTAGTTTATGCATTTTAAGTTCTTGCATCCTACTTCGATTTTATGTCATTTACAATGATATAAATATTACACACTCCTAATGTCTATAGCCACAAGAATCACCTTCTTTATTTTGTGTAACAAACAAGTTTTTTAGTCAACAACAAAGATATTAAATGCATGTGGCCTACTTGAATTCTATGTCATTGCAAAGTCATAGAAATTGCACCGTCTTGAAGTCCATAACTACAAGAAACATCTTTATTTTATGCAAAAAACAAGTTTTTAAACCGACAACAACTTGATATTACGTGCTTATAATCAAGCTTGATTCTATGCCATTGCAAGGTTATAGAAATTGCACCTTCATGGAGTCTACAACCACAAGGATCACCTTCTCTATTTCATGCAGCAAACAAGCTTTGTAACATATGACAAATATGTTGCATGTAATCAAAGCTCAATTCTATGCCATTGCAAGGTTATAGAGATTGCACCTTCATGGAGTCTTCAACCACAAGGATTTGTTACAAATTATGCAAACTTTAGTTAACTAGTAGTCATTAAAATTTGGCAATTAGAAGTATTAGTCATCATTAGTTATCATCATTAGGTCCAAAGCATGGTAAAGTGGACTAAAATGTACATCCGCCCAAATCCAAATTTTTAATATGGTAGTTTTTCAACATAAACATAAGAAAATAGGTTCAATGTTTTTTATAAGTTTCATTATGAAAGCCTTCATGCTTCCATTGAATTTTGATGAGTTCAATACATAATTTGAAAAACTTTAGTACAATAAAAATAGGTAACAAGTAGAAATGAAACTAACATGTTAATGTTATGTTCATTCTTACTTCTACATTAAATGTTAAATTATATTTTGATTCTACCATGAGTTTTTAAAATTCCATTAATATATTTAGCATGATTGACTTAAAAATAAAATAAATCCAATATTTAATGCACTTGTGCTTGAATTCTAATTTATTTTGTAGGTTGTGGCATCTACTTGAATTTTGATGAATATATATATGCAAACCTATTTTAAACATGTGGTTTTTAAATATAGTTGTGACAAAGTCAAAGAACTTCATATAATTAAACATTAAACTAAATAATATATTTAAATTCAATATAACAAGGCCTACTTGATAATCACTTTCCATTTATGTTGCAAGGTGATTTTCTGGTCTTCTTTACCATGCTTTCACCCCATCATCACCATAGTTATTCATTGTCACCACCACCATAATATTTAACTTTAGTAAATATGGTGCATTATCCCTTAATTTTAGGATATGACTTGTAGTTAATTTTTTTAAATCATATCATTGTGATTCTCTATTTAAGTCTTAACTCTCTCATTTGTTTCTTACTTTGGATCAATGTAACATGTTGATAATTTTAGTTTTTTACATGGTATCAAAGCTTTAGGTTCAAAAGTCCTTGGTTTGATCAAAGTTAGCGTGAATAGAGCTCCATGTACATAAGTTTATTGGACGTTATCTATGTTTGTATCTAGTGTTAGTTTGAATGTACTCCACCAAAGTATCAGTCTAATATTTAAATGTATGTGAACATAACTCCATTAGTGGCAAGATTAAGTAGATGGTTGCTTCATGTTCATTAAGGTCGGATAAAATACTCGTGAGTTGAAATTTTCAACTATATATAGACTATCATCAAATACAAATGTCAAACTTGTCACACAACATGTTTCTAGAATTTAGCAAACTTGAAAGTTTTACAAACTACTACATTTGGAAAGTTAGAGTGAAACATTATCTCAAAAGAGACAAAGTTTGGGACATGGTAGTCCCATTAAATGCTTTAAATGATCTCAAACCACAATTTTTTCCACTTAGTAGTGGTGTCAAGTCCATTGACAAATATAGTTATTGTTCCTAATGTTATTAACCATCTTCAACAACAAATCAACCTAGAGTTCCACTTGAGTTTGATCATGTCTACAAACAATAAAGAGTTATGTCAATCCTTATTACAATGTTAGTGAGAGATGAACTTTTAACCATCCTTGCAAATGTAGAACATCCACGAGTAGCATGAAAACCTTTATCAAATTTCTATGAGATAAAAAATGTGATTAGAAAAATGTAACTTTGTAACAAGCTTACCCAACTTCATATGGGAGAATATTTAGGCGTCGAATCATATTTGAAAAAAATCAAAATCATACTTGGCTAGTTGGCAACCATAGGTGTCATAATAAACAATGAAGATCTCATTCAAATTATTCTCAATGTTATTCCTAATAACTATGATGTTTTCATTCAATCTATTTATGCAAGACAAGAGTATCCAACCTTTGATGAACTTGTAGGACAATTCATTCATGAAGAAATTCAACAACTTTTATGCCATGGCTAGAAACATGAAGAAGTTTTATTCATGAGAACCAAACACATTGTTAAAAGTAATGATGAAATTGACGCCTACAATAAATGATGAGGGCATGCAATTATTGCGATCAATAAGGTCATTGGATGCGGGAATGTCTTGACAAAGAATCTAACATCTACAAGCTTGAAGTTAACAAGTGTGCCAAATTAAAAAAGAAACAACCCCAAAGTGCAAACATGGTATGAGAAGGCAGTGATGAAAAACCTAAAGAAGAGCAAACTCAAGAATTGATTGGAGAACATTTTGAATCAACATTAGCTTCCATCAACATGGAGAGAGGAGATCCAAATTCATATGTCAATTTTGGAGCATCTAAACATGTGATTGTTGTTGGAAACTTAGTGCAAAACTTATAGAAAACACCAAACACCTTTAAGGTACGATTAGAAGGAGGACATGCACATCATGTACGTGGGAAAGGTATTGTTAATGTTCAAACTCTAATTGGAGAAACAAAGAATATAAGACAAGTTTTTTATGTTCTTAGCCTAAATAAAAAGCTTATTGTCAGTTGGGTCCATAACTAATCAAGGTCATGTTGTTGTATTTATTACTAATGTATGTCTCGTCATGAATAAGAAGTCAAATTGTGTAGTAGCAAAGGCACTAAAAAATAGAGAAAATGAATTGTAAAGACTCTAGCTTGTCACAACCCAAATAGTCGTTAATGTTGTTGAAACATAAAAAGGCTAGATTATGGCATAGGAGACTTGGACATTTGAATTATCAAATTTTTCATCATATGACAAAAGAATTTGATGACAATAGGCATTCCAAAGCTTCCAAATGTTAAAGAAATTTGTCTAGGTTACCAAGTTAGCAAACAACATAGGGAGCAATTTAAGAATATCAAAGCATAACAACAAAGTCATTAATTAGGAATCATCCACTCAAATCTTTTTGGTCCTTTTCCTATTCCATCATTATCAAGTTTACCATAGTTTATTACATTCATTGATAACAAGACAAAGAAGGTGTCATTTAGGACTATTTTATGAAACACAAGGATGATGCATTTCAAAAGTTCAAATTGTTCATGCACATGGTGGAAAATGAAAAGTCAAGGTGCTTTGAATAGATCATGGAGCTGAATATTTATCAACTAAATTCAAAAATATTGTGAGTAACAAGGGATCATGTGTCAACTTACACAAGCACACACACCCCTACAAAACAAAGTTGTCATTGAGTGTAAGAATAGGTCATTTTTTGAAAAGGCTTGTAGTCTTATGCTAGAAGCCAATGTGTCCAAGTTTCTTTGGACAAGATCTATAAGCACAATTGAACATATTTCAAACATATTGCTTACATGGTCCGATCCATGTATTACTCATAAGGAAGTGTTTTTTGGAATAAAACCAAATCTTAGTCACTTATAAATTTTTGGATGCAAAAAATTTGTCCACATATCCAAGTAAGAATGAAACAAGATACAAGTTAAGGCTCATACAAGAATTCATGTTGGGTTTGACGAAGTGAATAAAGGTTATTGATGTTATATTCTTGAGAAACGAAAGGTGATATATAAGCCATAATATCATGGTGGATGAAGTTACTTTTATGTTAAGACTATATTTATAACTTATTCCAATGCTCTCACTTGTGAAGATCCTTTAACTACTACCCCATTGGAGATTAAACAATTCCAACAACTTAATGGTTGGTTGACATCACCAAGCACGTACCAAAATTCAATGTCAACTCCAATATTGCAACCATCACCAAACATCAATGTTGGATGCATGGTAGGGTGGACCAATTTTGGAGTAACACAATCCATTTTTCTACCACCTTAATTTAACTATATTGTTTTGTACATTATGGAATTGTTAAATGGGACTCACTTTGAAATTATAAACTTCAATATTTATGTAATGAAATTGATTGGTATGCAAAATATATAAAATTATAGGAGCTATGGACTTTTGAAATTGAAAATCAAGGTATGTAACGCTAACAACAATTAAGTGAATGGACTTTGATTTGGTTCTATGATGGACCTCAAAAACATTTAGGGAATTATTTTTTATTTTAAAATGTAATAATGAAATCAAGCTTGAAATGGTTTGATTCACATCTAATGAATTTTATGATCTATGGACTTTTATTTGGTGAAAAACATGTTCATTTCCTTAGAAGTCCATTTCATCTTGAAAAAAAACATGATTTATTTTCAAATTTTGCAAGTATGTCTTAATTAATGAGCTTTACAAGAATAAAAGTTTGAATGGGAAAAAGTTGCTTGGAATCAATGCATTATTGTTACTTAATTACAGAAAACATTTCAAGGCTCAAAAAGAATACAAAGGAAATGGACTTTCAAATTGGTAAATTCTTGCCACTTTTTGGTCCACCCTACCATGCATTTACTAATCAATAATCAATGCCGACCATTGACTCAAAATTTGATAGTGATTCAAAATTAGTTTCCTTCACAAAACATGCAAGAAATGAATCAATGTCATATTTGCATTCTTTTCCATTGTATAGATCCAAGGATGAAGTTGAACAACCAATTGTATAGGCTAGTATGAAAAAGTGCTTCCTATTGGTTGAAAGATTTTGTTTCTATAGTAGAAGATTCATCTTTTGATGTTGTTTTTAAAAGTTCATGGCAAGATATCACCTATGCATTACTTGAAGTCTTGGAATCACCTATGGCTTTAGAACCTACCACATATGAAGAAGTTGTCACTAATCCAAATTGGTGCGAAGTTATGTGCAAGAAATGGAATCTATTTCCAAAAATCAAACATAGACCTTAATGAAGTTATCGCCATGCAAAACTACAATTTTTGCAAAATGGGTCCCTTTATTGAAACCTATTATCGATGGATCTAATTTCAAACATAAGGCACAATTAATGGCACACAATTTTCGACAAAAAAAAGGCACAAACTTTCAATTTTTTTGGCCTTTATTATAAAATGGGGAACCATACAAACAATTATTGTTTTGTAGTACACAATAATTGGAAGGTTTTTCATCTTGACATAAAAACAATGTTCTTAAACAAAAATTTCAACAATGAAATGTACATGTTTCAACCGTAAAACACTACTTGGA
>Ga0209611_10007115_pt1 | contig 18021 bp, 19 predicted proteins | sample S1TSphgellanicum_3_FD_187693 | JGI IMG/M metagenome (GOLD analysis project Ga0209611, IMG submission 187693) | Host-associated microbial communities from peat moss isolated from Minnesota, USA - S1T2_Fc - Sphagnum magellanicum MG (SPAdes) (version 2) | ecosystem: Host-associated > Plants > Peat...
CGGCGGATGGCTCTTAGCAGATCCGCCCTACAGAGCAAAAGTTTTTGGTTCTTTTTTTCAAAAAAGAACTGCTTCTTTTTAGGCTTCCTTATTAAATCAACCCCTCCCCCTTGAGACTGACAAAAATTCCATTGCCAACTATAAGATGATCGTGAAGTGTCACCGCCACCGCCCGCAGAGCCTCACCAATTTGCTTCGTAATCAAAATATCATCGCGGGAGGCGGTCGGGTCGCCGCTGGGGTGGTTATGCACCAGGATCAATGCAGTCGCGTTTAGTTCCAAAGCGCGTTTTGCGACCTCGCGCGGATACACTGGGGTGTGGTTGACGGTGCCGCGTGACTGCGCCTCGTCGGCGAGCAGCCGGTTGCGGGTGTCGAGAAACAGCACGCGGAATTGTTCAACGCGTTCGCGCGCCAGCACGGTGTTGAGGTAGCCGGTCAGCGCGGCCCAGTTGTCGAGCAAGGGCCGGTTGACGAGTTCGGCGCGCGCCAGGCGCACGGCGGCGGCATGAATGATCTTGAGCGCGGCGGCGCCGGCCTCGCCGATGCCGTCGACCGAAAGCAATTCGTGCACGGGCGCGGCGATGGTGGCGGCGTAGCTGCCGAACCGTTGCAGCAGGCGGTAGGCCAGCGGCTTGGTGTCCTGCCGCAAAATCGCCAGGAACAGGGTCATTTCGAGAAGCTCGTGGTCCGCCACCGCATCCGGTCCGCCGGTCAGCAGGCGTTGGCGCAAGCGGCTGCGATGTTCCTCGGCGCTGGTCGGACTTTTCGGCGCGGCGCGCTTTGGCCGGCCGGCCGGCACCGACGGGGCAGGCACCAGAGCAGTCAGGAGATCGGCGTCGCCGGTCTCCTGAACGGTCTGGCGCAGGTCAGAGCGCGTAGGGCGGGTGATGAAAGCCCGCGGGGGAAATGGTAAAAATTTCCACGCCGGTGTCCGTCACGCCGACCATGTGTTCGAATTGCGCCGACAGGCTGCGGTCGCGGGTGACGGCTGTCCAGCCATCCTCCAGCACCTTCACCTCGGGCCGGCCGGCGTTGACCATCGGTTCCACGGTGAAAAACATGCCGGGCTGCAACGTGGGGCCCTCGCCGCGGCGGCCGAAATGCAGAACGTTGGGCGGCGCATGGAAGGTGCGGCCAATGCCGTGGCCGCAGAAATCGCGCACCACGCTGAACCGGTTGCTTTCCACGAAAGCCTGAATGGCGTGGCCGACATCGCCCAGCGTCGCGCCGGGACGCACCGCCTCCACGCCGCGCATCATCGCGTCATAGGTAATTTGCATGAGCATGCGCGCCTTGGTGGAAGGGGTGCCGGCGACATACATGCGGCTGGTGTCGCCGTGCCAACCGTTCAGAATGACGGTGATGTCGATGTTCAGCACGTCCCCGTCGAGCAGCCGTCGGTCACCGGGTATGCCGTGGCAGACGACGTGGTTGATGGAGATGCAGGTCGATTTCGGAAAGCCGCGATAGTTCAACGGCGCCGGCTGCGCGCCATTGCCAACGATAAAGTCGTGGCAGATGCGATCCAATTCGCCCGTGGTGACGCCGGGCCGGACATGCCGCGTAATCATGTCGAGGGTCTCGGCGGCCAAGCGGCCCGCGGCGCGCATGGGCACGAAATCCGCGAGCGGGTGAAGAGTAATTCGCCGTAATTCGGCGCCGCCGTCCATGAACGCGTTCCTAAGTGAAGCCGCCAAGATGCGCACCGCGCGGGCGCGTTGCAAGTGATAGGAAGAACGCGGGGGCTCTGCCCCTCGACCCCGCAGGCGACTTGTCCCCAGCGGGGTCCGGGGGCAGAGCCCCGGCCTTTTTTCTACACTTTCGCGCTACCGCAATGGTGATGCCCATGGGCACGGCAGGCTCCGTTGGATGCCAGCGTCCGCGCATGGGCGGTGACGGCAAGGGTTCGGCCATGGGCCACGGCATAGGTCGCGCGGGGCGGCGCGCCGTAGGCGACTCTGGCGGCAGCTTCATGCAGCGGCCGGCCATGGACGCCGTGGCTGTGCACGCGCAGCGACACGTAGCGCGGGTGGAGGGTTGCGGCTTCGGCGGCGCCGATCAGCGCCGGGAGATGAAAATGCGGACGCTCGTGGGTGACGGGCACGCCGAATTGGCCGAACCCGTCATCCAGCAGGCTGGCCATGTGGACGTCGCGTTCGGGGTTGCTCGCGGCGCCCATCACCACGCCGATGAGCCGCACGCCGCCGCGCTGCGCGCTGGTGACCAGGTTATGGCCGGCGGCGATGGTGTAGCCGGTCTTGAGGCCGTCGGCGCCTGCATAGTCCGCCAGCATGCGGTCGTGGTTGGGGATCACATGGCCGTGGAACGTGAAGTAGGGGACGCTGAAATAATGGTAGTGCTCGGGGAAGTCGGTGATCAGGTGGTGGGCGAGCAGCGCCAGGTCCCGCGCCGTGGTGATCTGCGCTGGGTCCGGCAGGCCGGACGCGTTGCGGAAAGTGGAGTTGGTCATGCCGAGGGCGCGGGCGCGCAAGGTCATGAGCTGGGCGAATCGCGCTTCATCACCGCCGACCAGTTCGCCGAGCGCGCAGGCAGCGTCGTTGGCGGATTTGGTGACGATGGCCAGGATCGCTTCCTCGACCGTCATGCGGGTGCCGGGCAGCAGGCCGAGCTTTGTCGGCTCCATGTCGGCCGCGTGGACGGAGACCGGCACGACCTGGTCCAGCGAAATCCGGTGATCGCGCAGCGCTTCGAACGTGACGTAGAGCGTCATCAGCTTCGTGAGGCTGGCGGGGTAGCGGGGCGCGTCAGCGTTCACCGCCTCGGTCACCCGGCCAGAGCTATTATCGACCACGATGGAACTGTAGCGGTACGACCCGATTTGAGCCTTTGCCGCCATTGGAGATAGGGCGGCAAGCACGGCCCCCAGCAGCGCGGCCCCCTGCATGGCAGCTCGGCTGCGTCTGCAAGACGGGCTAAAATGGCGCGGCGTGGCGGCCATACACATAAACCTCCGTGCGGATCGGCAGGACTTTAGCGGCCGGATTCTGCGCCTGTCCAGTATGATAGCGACCGAAATCGTGAACCAACCGTAAGTACGGCAGCTAAAACCGCCGCAGGCCGGCGCTCCGTGGCAACGACAAACCGCAAGCCTGAGCCTCGGCGACACCCCGATTGTGCGGTGCACAATTTTACTTGACCAGCCGGTTCGGCAGAGGTACACAACAATTGCTGCACCGCACAAGCGGTGACAAAACCCGCACCCGGGTTCGCCGGCTTTGGAACCCTCGCTGCACAATTTGGAGCGCACGTGAGATGACCCTCAAGCCGAAAATCGCGGAGGCCGCCGCCGGCGAAGCTCCGGCCGCCGCCAGGACGTTCGAAAAGACTGTCGAAGGCCTCAAGCAGAGCGCCGCGACCGCAACCGCCAGCATCGAAAAGGCACAAGCTCAACTGAAGGAAGGATACGAACGCGCCATGAAAACCGCAGAACAGCTCGCTCACTTCCATCAGGCCAATCTGGAAGCCTTCGTGAAGTCGAGCCAAATCTTCGCCACCGGCCTGACCGACCTCGCCAAGCACGTCGCGACGACGTCGCAGGCGAACCTGGACGAGGCGATGAGTAATTTTCGTGCGGTGACCACCGCGAAGTCGCTGAAGGAAGCCTTCGACCTGCAGAGCGGATTCGCCCGCGCCTCGGTCGAGAAGGCGCTGTCCGAGGGCGGCAAGCTCACCGAAACAAGCCTGAAGCTGGTGGAGCAGGCCGCCGCGCCGCTATCCGCGCGCGTCACCGCGGCCGTCGAGACGTTCACCACCCGGCCCTGATTTCGGGCTGACATTTGACAGGAGGGCCTGGACGGTTGCCGGGCCTTCCCCCCGCCTTCATAGTTTGCTTGCCACGGGCGCCGGGCAGGGCGCATGGCAGCCTGAATGGCCGTGTTCATCAAATTTAGGGAAATCGGGGCGTGCAGGCACCTGCACCTTTTCCCACGCGGCCGCGTTCCGATATCATCGCATCTTAAGCGCGCGGGATTATACATGACGCGCGGCATTGGCGCGGTGCCCGCATGGGCCCTGCCGGGATGGTCAGATGCATGAGTGATTTCGACAAGCGCGGCGGCGAGGGCCCCAATACCGGCGTGGTCGTTCGCGCGCGTCCCAAAACGCGCAAGCCGGCCATGTACAAAGTGCTGATGCTCAACGACGACTACACGCCGATGGAATTCGTCGTGCATGTGCTGGAGCGGTTTTTTCAAAAAACCCGGGAGGAGGCGACCCGCATCATGCTGCACGTTCATCGCCGGGGGGTCGGGGTATGCGGCGTCTATACCTATGAGGTGGCCGAGACGAAGGTAACGCAGGTGATGGACCTGGCCCGGCAGAACCAGCACCCGCTGCAATGTACGATTGAAAAGGAGTAGGGGCACGATTGAAAAACAGTAGGGGTTTCCCGTTTGGGTGATCATCCTCACATATGTTGATGCCGGTGACACCCGGTTGACACGAATTCACTATCATCGCGCCACAAGTTGCGGCCATCCTGCCCCTATCGGTGGCCCGCAATGGTGTCGCGGCCTGGCGCGAAGGAGCGCGTAGAACCATGCTGTCACGCAATCTGGAGCAAACCTTGCACCGGGCGCTGAGCTTTGCGAGCGAACGGCGGCACGAATATGCCACCTTGGAACATTTGCTGCTCGGCCTGACCGATGACAGCGACGCGGCCACCGTGCTGCGCGCCTGCGGCGTCGATCTCGACAAGCTGCGGCAGGATCTGACCGAGTTCCTCGACAAGGACCTGTCCGGGCTCACCACCGACCGGGCCACCGAGCCCAAGCCCACCGCGGGGTTTCAGCGCGTGGTTCAGCGCGCCGCCATTCATGTGCAGAGCTCCGGCCGCGACGAGGTGACCGGCGCGAATGTGCTGGTCGCGCTGTTCTCCGAGCGGGAGAGCCACGCGGTGTATTTCCTGCAATTGCAGGACATGACCCGGCTGGACGCGGTGAACTTCATCTCGCACGGCATCGCCAAGGCGCCCGGCCGCACCACGCAGCGCCCCGCCCAGGGCAGCAGCACCACGCCGCCGGAAAGCGGCGAGCATGAGCGCGAGGAAAAGCCGGGCAGCCGGCGAAATCAGGATGCGCTGTCCACGTACTGCGTGAACCTCAACAAGAAGGCGACCGCGGGGAAGATCGATCCGCTGATCGGGCGCGACACCGAAATCGAGCGCACGATCCAGATCCTGTGCCGGCGCACCAAGAACAATCCGCTCTATGTGGGCGATCCCGGTGTCGGCAAGACGGCCATTGCCGAGGGGCTGGCCAAGCGGATTGTCGAAGGCGATGTGCCGGAGGTGCTGGCCAAAAGCACGATCTTCGCGCTCGACATGGGCGCGCTGCTCGCCGGCACGCGCTATCGCGGCGACTTCGAGGAGCGGCTGAAGGCGGTGGTCAACGAGCTGGAAAACCAGCCCGGCGCCGTGCTGTTCATCGATGAGATCCACACCGTGATCGGCGCCGGCGCCACCAGCGGCGGGGCGATGGATGCCTCCAACCTGCTCAAGCCGGCACTGGCCAGCGGCTCGCTGCGCTGTATCGGCAGCACCACCTATAAGGAATTCCGCAACTACTTCGAAAAGGACCGCGCCCTGGTGCGGCGGTTCCAGAAAATCGACGTCAATGAGCCGTCGGTCGAGGATACGGTGAAGATCCTCAAGGGTCTTAAGACCAATTACGAAAAGCACCACAAGGTGCGTTACACGGACGAGGCGATCCGCGCCGCGGTGGAGCTGTCGGCGAAGTATATCAACGACCGCAAGCTGCCGGACAAGGCGATCGACGTCATCGACGAAGTCGGCGCCAGCCGGATGCTGCTGCCCGAGGCAAAGCGGCGCAAGACCGTCACCTTGCGCGATGTCGAGGAGATCGTGGCGAAAATCGCGCGCATCCCACCGAAATCGGTCAGCGCCGACGACAAGGAGACGCTGCGCAACCTCGAACGCGACCTGAAATCCATGGTTTTTGGGCAAGATCGCGCCATCGAAGCTTTGTCGGCGGCGATCAAGCTGTCGCGCGCCGGCCTGCGCGATCCTGAAAAGCCGATCGGCAATTATCTGTTCAGCGGCCCCACGGGCGTCGGCAAAACCGAAGTCGCGCGGCAGTTGGCCAGCACGTTGGGCATCGAGCTGATCCGGTTCGACATGTCGGAATACATGGAGCGGCACAGCATCAGCCGCCTGATCGGCGCGCCGCCGGGTTATGTCGGGTTCGACCAGGGCGGGCTGCTGACCGACGCGATCGACCAGCATCCGCATGGCGTGCTGCTGCTGGATGAAATCGAAAAGGCGCACCAGGATCTCTACAATATCCTGTTGCAGGTGATGGATCACGGCAAGCTGACCGATCATAACGGCAAGACGGTCGATTTCCGCAACGTCATCCTGATCATGACAACCAACGCCGGCGCGGCGGATATGGCCAAGGAAGCCATCGGCTTCGGCCGCAGCGCGCGGGAAGGCGACGATGAAGACGCGGTCAAGCGCCTGTTCACGCCGGAATTCCGCAACCGGCTCGATGCGACCATCACCTTCGCAGGCCTGACGCAGGATATCGTCGGGCGCGTGGTGGAAAAATTCGTCATGCAGCTCGAAGCCCAGTTGGCGGATCGCAACGTCACCATCGAGCTGTCGTCGGCGGCCAAGGAGTGGTTGGCGGAACGTGGCTACGACCGGCTGTATGGCGCCCGCCCGCTGGCCCGCGTCATTCAGGAGCACATCAAAAAGCCGCTGGCCGAGGAATTGCTGTTCGGGCGGCTGGTGAAAGGCGGCGCGGTTCGCGTCACATTGAAGGACGGCAAGCTGGACTTTGAGTACACCGAGGCGTCGGTGCCGGCCCTGCCGAAGCCGGAGGACGATAGCGGGGATGGGTCGGCGGAGAAGGAGCCCGAGACGGTCGAGTAAGGCAGGGCAACGTGAAAGCTGTTTGGAACAACGCGACCATTGCGGAAAGCGATGATATCGTTACGGTGGAGGGAAACGCCTATTTTCCCGCGGCGTCATTGCACAAGGCGTATTTGAAGCCGAGTGATCACCACACGACCTGCCCCTGGAAGGGTGTGGCCAGTTATTACACACTCGATGTCGACGGGCAGCAGAATGTAAACGCCGCGTGGTATTACCCGACGCCCAAGGAGGCCGCGATGCAGATCGCGGGGCGGGTGGCGTTTTGGAAGGGTGTGCAGATAAGGTCGTAAAGAAGTCGTTCTCTTTTGAAAAAAAGAACTACTTCCTTCCTATCCTTGCCTTACGTCCCCCGCTAGTGCTTGATCCCCTCCATGCGCGCAGCGGTCATTCAGTTCGAAGCGGGCGTCCGCAAGGCGGACAACATTGCGGCCGTGCAGCGCCTCATAGAGGCCGCCATGGTGGCGGATCGCCTCGATCTGATCAGCTTGCCCGAAATGTGGAGCTGCCTCGGCGGCGACAGCGCACAAAAGCTTGTCGAAGCGGAAAAGCTGCCGCCGGAGGCGCCCGGCGCCGCTTATGCATTTCTGCAGGAGACCGCACGGCGTTATGGCATGACGGTGCATGGCGGGTCGATCGGCGAGCGCGTCGGGGACACGCTGTATAATACCAGCCTGCTGTTTGGGCCGGACGGCGCCGAGCTGGCGCGTTACCGCAAAATTCACCTGTTCGATGTCATCACGCCCACCGGGCAGGGCTACCGCGAGAGCAGCTTGTTTGGCGCCGGTACCGATATCGCCGTGGCAAGCGTGGGGGGTATCTGTCTGGGTCTGTCGATTTGCTACGACATAAGGTTTCCGGAGCTTTTCCTGGCCTTGCGCCGCGCCGGGGCGGAGGTGATTTTTGTGCCGGCGGCCTTCACCGCCGAAACCGGCCGCGACCATTGGGAGGTGCTTCTGCGCGCCCGGGCGATCGAAACCCAGTGCTGGATCGTCGCGGCCGCCACCACGGGCACGCACCACGACGCGGCCGGCAACACGCGGGTGACGTGGGGCCATTCGCTGATTGTCGATCCGTGGGGTCAGGTGTGCGCGGCCCTGGGCGATGCGCCGGGGTTCGCCGCCGCCGAGATCGATTTTTCGCGGCTTGCATCGGTGCGGGAAAAAATGCCGGTGCTGCAGCATCGCCGGCTGGCCTGACCCGCCGATGGACGATCAGCTTTTTCCACCGCAAACGATCGCCGTTCAGCGCAGCCTTGCGGGCATTTGCTTTCTCGCGGCGCCCACTGATCTCGCCCAAATGAGCCGCGAGCGCCTGGTGGGCCTATATGGCGACACGCCTTTCGAGCATGCCGACGTGGTGGTGGCGCTCGGCGGGGATGGGTTCATGCTCGAGACGTTGCACCGGACGTTGAGCACCGACATACCTGTGTATGGGATGAATTGCGGGTCGGTCGGGTTCCTGATGAACCCGTTTCAGGAGGAGGATCTGAAGGAGCGTCTGGCGTGCGCGCAGGATGTGGAACTGCACCCGCTGCGCATGTCGGTGGTGACGCACGGCGGTGCGGTGGAGGAGGCGCTGGCGTTGAACGAGGTTTCTTTGCTGCGCCAGAATCGGCAGACCGCCAAGATTCGCATTTCGATCGATGGGCGGGTGCGGCTGGAGGAGCTGGTGTGCGACGGTGTGCTGGTGGCGACGCCGGCTGGGTCGACGGCCTATAACCTGTCCGCGCACGGGCCGATTGTGCCACTGTCGGCCAATTTGCTGCCGTTGACGCCGATTTCGGCGTTCAGGCCGCGGCGCTGGCGTGGCGCGCTGCTCCCCGCTACTGCTGAAGTGATGTTCGAAGTGCTCGAGCCCGACAAGCGGCCGGTTGCAGCCGTCGCCGACTTTACCGAAGTGCGGGACGTGGCTTCGGTAGCCGTAAGCGAGGATCGCAGTGTCCGCACCATTATTCTGTTCGACCCGGACCAGGGTTTGTCTGAGCGTATCGTCACCGAGCAGTTCACGGTCTAGCGTGGCGTTACGGTCCCGCCTGGTTGTGGCTATCGGGTTGGCGATGATGTTGCCGGGGCTGGCGGCGGCTGCCGGGCAATCCGGATCGGCGCCGGCGCCGCAGCACAGCACGGCGTACAAATCTCCCCGAAAGGGGCCCACGAACGAGTTTGACGTGGCGGACTGGTTGTCGCTGACGCCGGCCGGCAATTCGCTCATTCGCGACCCGCGGCAGGGTGCGCCGGTGGACCTGACGGCGCGTGACGATGATACGAACGTTACGGTGTATGGCCGCAAGAAACGCCCCGATCTGAGTCCCCCGCCACCGCTCGGGTATGCGCCGTTGGAGAATGAGGTGGCGGAGCCAAGGGATCTTCGCATTGTGCCGCCGACCCATTGCGCCAACGCCGCATACAGTGATGTGGGTGGACAGTCCGCGAACGGTTCGGATCTCATTGGAGCGTTGGGCAGCAGCGACGGCTGCTAAGGCCGTTATTCTCTGCAAAAGTCAAAGTTTTTTGGTTCTTTTTTTCAAAAAAGAACTGCTTTTTCTGCCTTTCCGTCCAGGCCTTTCTTCAATCACGTTTAGTTTATCACCTCGCGCGCATCCGCTGGCTCGTTCGGGTCGGTAACCGTTGCGGCTGGGCATGATGATCGGGGCGGCGCGTCCGGCTGGTAATTCAAACGGCCCGGGAGAACGCATGATGACGGACACCATTGACGACAGTTTGCGCACATCGACCGAGGTGATGACGGAGTTGGTGGCGAAGGCGAACGAGTCTATGCGGGCCGGCGAGTCGCGTCGGAGTTTCTTTGCGCGCACCGCGCAGATTGCCGGCGCGACGGCTCTTGGCGCGGCCGGCGTGGGCTTGCTGCAACCGATTGCGGCGCGTGCGGCCGGCAAGCCGCCCAAAGGAAACAGCGACACGACGCAGGAGGTTATTGACATTGCGGCGACCGCGGAGGCGTTGGCGAGCACTTTCTATTACCACGCTTTGGAAGCGGGCGATAAGTTGCCGAATGTGAACAGCACGGCCAATATGAATTACTTCCAGGCCGCGATCACACAGGAGTACGATCACCTCGAATATTTGCAAAGGCTGGGCGCCACGCCGGCGACCACGCAATTCTACTTTCCGGATGGCATGTTCACCGACGAGACGGTGTTCTTTCCCACGGCGCTGCTGTTGGAGGAATATTTCATTGCGGCCTATCTCGCCGCGGCGCTGGATTTCTCCGGTGCGGTTTCAAGCGGCATTACGACCGCCAATCCGTATGCGCTGGGTTTCGCGGTGCAGGTATTGGGCGTGGAATGCGAGCACCGCGCCTTGCTAGGGGTGGCCAACAACGTTACGCCGCCGAATGATCGCATCATCGAGGCGGCGCTGCTGAAGAGCGTGGCAGACGCGGTGGTACCGCTGCAACCCTTCCTGGCCGGCGGCAGCGGCTACAAGGGTCCGGTCGCGCTGCCGGCGCGGCATAAAATCGACAAAATTTCCTGGCCGTACGATTTCTCGTTCTTCCCGCATTACAAGATCGTCTGATGCCGTAACTACAGCGGGGCGGGGGGCCGTTGCGGTTCCCTGCCCGCACGCCGATGTGGCGTGTTGCCGCCGCGATGTGCTATGACGCGGCTCATGCGCCGCAATGACGCCTTCATGTGGATCGGTTGCGCCTTCTGCGCCGAGTTCGTCCTGGCCGCGGCGATTCTGGCGCTGCGCGGCGCGGGCGTGCACGGAACCGATACGGCTTTGGCGGCGACGGGGCGCTTGTCGTTTCTGCTGTTCTGGCCGGCCTACGCGGGGGGCGCCATGGCGGCGCTGTTTGGCGCCGTGTTCCAACCGTTACGGCGGCATGGCCGCGAGTTCGGCCTGGCGTTCGCGTCGGCGCACATCGTCCATCTCGGTCTGGTCGGGTGGCTGTGTTATATTGGTGCGACGCCGGGTGTGCGCGTTTTCGAGGTGTTCGGGATTGCGACCGGATGGATGTATCTGTTGGCGCTGTTTTCGTTCCGGCCGATGCAGCTTACGCTCGACGCGAAAACCTGGTGGGTTCTGCGCACGTTGGGAATGAATTATATACTCTATGCGTTTGCCACCGACTTCTTGCGCAATCCACTGTCGGGCGGCGCGCGGCGCATGGTGGAGTATGTGCCGTTTGCAGTCTTGGTTGTTGCAGCACCGGTGTTGCGGGCGGGGGCTTTCGTGGTACGGTCCGGGTATTTTGGAAGGGCGGAAGCGTAGCAAATGTTGGCGCTCTAGAGCATTATCAGCCTGACTGGAATCGCCGGATGTGGGCGGATAGCTCCGGGCTGATACAAATGCTCTGCAAACAACTAGCTAGAGCGGCCCGACGAACGCCGACGATTTTCCAGTCAGGCTGAAGCCGCTCTAAGCCGAAATCGGGAACGTCGGCCAGCGCTCAACGATCGCGCCATTATCATAGACCGCAAGATCACCGAACTGCATGAACACCGCCTCGCTTTGATCGGGCCGCAGGAATACGTAATCATCCTGTTGCAGCGCCACGCGGGTCGAGCCCGTCAACATTTCCTGGTTGCTGGAGCGGCCAAACAGCGCGTTGTATTCGAGGCCAGGGGGCGATACCGGTTTGGCCAGCCAGTGGCCGCCATAGATGAAAAAGCTGCGGGCGCTGTTCGGGTCCCATAGATTGAGCAGGGACGTCACCGATTCCAGGCCGGGAATACGGGTCTGGCCGGTCGCCTTGATCACCGGAGTTGCAATGAAGGCGGCAGGCACATGGGCCGATAGCGTCGCAATGTCGAAATCGCATGGTTTGACAAAACCACTGCCGATGGCAAGTTCATTCACGTTCGGATCGTCCAGGTGCAGCTGATAGGTCGGGCTGCCGGCGGTATTCAGCGTCAAGGCGCGCGGATCGATCTGGCGTTTTTCGTGCAGCACGGCCCGTGCGCCGGCGTAGCGCCGGTGCACCGCGGCAAGCGCCCGGTCCTGAAACGGAACCTTGACTACCTGGGGATCGTAGCCCATCAGCCCGGCGACCTCGATGCGCGGCTCGGTGGCCGCGAGGTCGAGTGCTGCCGCGAGGTCAGGATCGGTGGCAAAGCCACCTCGGTGCAGCCCAACATCGATTTCGAAATTCGTTCGGATGCGCGCATCATGTGCCCGCGCAATATCGATGATTTGCGACAGGCGGTGTGCGCTATCCACCAGGAATTGTGGATGCGCGGCAGGACGTTCATCTCCGGCGTGACGTTGCACGAAGGCCGCGACGGCAACGGCAGGCAGCGGCTTGCCCAGCAGCAGATCGGCGTCCGGCCGCGCCGCGCCGACCTGTTCCAGCGTGTCGCCGTTGAACACCATCGCCCTCCCGGTGCCGACCCCGTCCATCACCATGTGCAGCAATTTCGGCGACGGCAATGATTTGGCAACGACCCGCACGGAATGCCCGCCTGGGCCGATGGCGGATTTCACCACGGCGATGTTGGCCGCCAGGCGGGCGCGGTCAATCACCAAGGTCGGCTGCGCAATCCCCGCCTGGCGCAAGGACGCCGACAAGGCGGTGAAATACGAATCGTGCCCCCCTGCCCCGCGGTCGGACGGCCGCGTGATGGCGAGCGCGCCAACGCCGAGCGCCGCGCCGCCGGCCAGAACCAGTGCACGTCGCGGCATCGCGGATTTCCGCCTCGAAAGAGGCCCCAACTCAGCCATCGACAAGTATCCTTCGCAGGTAATCGTTGAGGAATTTGCCGCCCGGATCCAATGTCTGACGCACCTGCATGGCATCCTTGAAGCGTGGATAAAGGCCGGCAAAATCCGCCGCGCGCAGCGAATTCAGCTTGCCCCAATGCGGTCTGCCGCAATGCCGCCGCAGGATCGGCTCCACCAGCGTAAACAGAAACGAATAATCGTTCTGGTAATACGCATGCACCGCCACCGACCCGCTTTCGCGCTGGTAGAACGGCGAAAGCCACGCATCGTCGGCCGCGATGCAGCGGAGCTCGAACGGAAAGAACACATCCGGCCGCCGGCGTTCGATCACGGCAAGAATTTCGCGTGCCGCATCGATCTGGGCCTCGGCGGGCAAATGATATTCCATTTCGTTGAAGCGCAAGGGCCGCTCGTTGGACAGCAATTTCCACCCGTCATCCACCGCCACTTGCGGCGGCGTGCCAGCCAGCGCCATTTTGGCGGCCAGCCGCCGCAGCGGCGGAACCGGCCCGAACACGTCGCGCAGATGTTTCAGATCCAGCACGGTCTGGTTCTCCGCGTCCGGCCCGCGCGGCTGCACGGGGTCGCCGCTGGGGTCGGAGGTAATCACCGCGCTCGTGCCGGTAAACGGAATGATGTAGATTTCGGCGGTGCGGTGGGCACGCTTCAACGCCGGCCAATCATCCAGCGCGTCCTGGGTGGGGCGCAGCACAAGCTGCTTGCGGATACGGGACAATTTTCGGTTTTGCAGCGTCACTTCGGTGATGATGCCGAACGCGCCGAGACCGACACGGGCGGCACCAAATATGTCGGCATTCTCGGCCGGCGACGCGGTCACCCGATCGCCGGCGGCGGTGATCATGCGGAAGCTCACAACCCCGCCATGCAAGGCCGGCTGCGCGGCCCCGGTGCCGTGGGTGGCCGTGCCAAGCGCGCCACCGAGCGCTTGCTTGTTGATATCGGGCTGCGCAAACATTTCCTGCCCAATGCCCGCCAGCGCCTCGCCCAGCGTGCCCAGCCGCGTGCCGGACCGCACCACGGCTTGCAGCCGATCGGCATCGTGGCTGACGATACCGTCAAAATTATCAAGCGAAACAAGCGTGCCCGGGGTGGGAACCAGGGCGGTGAAGGAATGCCCGGCGCCGACCGCGCGCACCGGCGCCGGCGCGGTTTTCAGCAACGACGCCAACGCATCCTCGCTCTCCGGCGCCGCCCGCATGGCGGGGTATGCGCTTTGTATGCCGGACCAGTTGCGCCACACCAATTGGCCGCGTGCATCCACCGGAGCAGGGGCCGGCGGCTCCTCGTCGCGGCTGCGTTCCACCGCGATATCGCCGGCCGCCGCCACTGCCGCGGCCGCACCCACGGTGCCGGCTCCAATCAGCAATGTCCTGCGCAACACCATGCGAGGGTCAACCTTCAGTTCGCGGTGCCGGGCTGGCCGGCCATGAAACGAATAAGCGCCTTGTAATCGTCCGCGGTGCAGGCAAAACACTGCCCACCCGCCGGCATTGCGTTATATCCTGCAACGGTATGGCTGAGCAGAACAGGCAAACCCTGGGCCCAGCGCGGGTCCCACGCGAAATGATAGCCGGCCGGCGGCGCACCGGACTCCGGATGCGCGTGGCAGTTCCGGCAGGAGGCACGGTACAATCCCGCCAAACGTGCATCTGCCGGCATCATGGCGGCCGCCCGCGCGGCGACAAGCTGCGGGCTTTCCGCCGCCGCGCGCGGCGTGCGCTTGCAACCGGTAAGCCCGGCCGCCGCCAGCAGAACGACGAGCAGTTTCATCAAGCGCCGATCGGCCCCGACCAGGAGGATATGCATGCAACAGGTTTTCAAAGCAAAACTAACGCCGCGCGGACCCGGCGGCGCATGGACCTTTCTCACGATACCGTTCGATGTAGCCACCGTGTTCGGCAGCAAGGCAAGGGTGCCCGTGGCCGGCACCATCAATGGCTTCCCGTTCCGCACCTCCATCATGCCCGAGGGTGACGGCACCCACGCCATGATGGTCGGCAGGGCCATGCGGGCCGGTGCCCGCGCAGCCCCCGGCGATACCGTGGATGTGGTGATGAGCATCGACCGCGCCGAACGCACCGTCGCCATACCCGACGAACTCCAGACTTCCCTGGCCACCGACCCGGACGCCGCGGCGTGGTTCGCGCGCCTCGCCCCGTCGCATCGGCAGGAATATGCGGAGTGGGTCGGCGGCGCCAAGAAGGCCGAGACCCGCGCGAGCCGCGCCGGCAAGGCGATTGCCATGATCAAAAGCCGCCAGCACGTAAAGTAGGCCACGTTGCCAGGCACGCAAAGTTTTCGTTGACTCAGATGGCTCTGTGTGGCAGAGTTATCTGGTAGCAGAAACGGAGCGTGTCATGCCTTGCATCGGCGTTATCATCCTGAGCGTTGCGGCTTGCGTCTGGTGGAGCATGGGCATGGCTTTGTCGGGCCACACCGCGCCGCCATGGTTCGCCATCGGCATCGCCGTATCGCTATGCCTTGCGGCCGCCGCCATCCGCGCCAACCGCCATATGCGCAGCATTCCAGAGGCCGACCGCCGCCGCATCGGCCGCCTGGTCGGGTGGGCAAGCGGCACCGAGGGCGTCGCCATTCTCGTTGCCGTAAATCTGCTGAACTGGACCGGATTGCAGGCCTACGATGTGTGCGCCATCGCGGTGATCGTCGGTTTGCATTTCATCCCGCTGGCGCGCATGCCGCACGCACGGATCTACAACGTTACGGGTACCGCCCTCGTCGCGCTCGGTCTCGCCGGCTGCCTGCTGCCGGAGGCCGCGCGCGGCCTGACGGTAGGAACCGGGGGGGCCACGGTGATTTGGGCGACGTGCGCCTTTGTGATCAGGCGCATGATGCGGCAAGGAAGCAGTCCTTTATTGAAAAAAAGTCATATTGAGCCTGGCGATGCGGGGAATTCATTACGCCGCGGGCCGGCTGCGAAGTTGGTGGGCTGAAGCCCACCCTACGGCCGCGGCCGAGTACGAAATTACAATGGCAAAATCAAAAGTTTTTTGTTTTTTTCAAGAAAGAACGACTGCCTTCGCCTTTGCTTTCCTTACCGTGCGCCAAGTGTTTCAGCCAGGGCGACACCCGCCAGGGGCTCCATCAGGGCAAAACCCCGCGTGTTCGGGTGCACGCCATCCATGGTCAGGGCAGGATTGAAACTGCCGCTCCTGTCCACCAGCACCGCGAAATAATCGGCCAGGGGCAATTTGCGCTGCCGCGCATACGACCGCAGCCATGCATTGAATGCCAGCAACGCGGCGCGCTTCGGCGGCGTGCCGACACTTCGCCCCCACGGCGGCAGTGTGGCGAGCACCACGGCGATGCGGTTCGCCGCCGCCAACTCTGCCATGGAACGAATATTCTCCGTTGAATCCTGCAGGGTCACCGCCCCGCCCAGCCGCAGAAAGTCGTTTGTTCCTGCCAGGATATGAACAGCAGCCGGATGCAGATCGATCACATCCTGCCGGAACCGCAGCAGTATCTGCTGCGTCGTCTGCCCGCTGATACCGCGGTCGACATACGCACCGCTGAACAAGCCGGGATTCGCCCCGCCCCAAAGAAACGTAATGGAATCGCCCATGAACACGGTACGCACCGGCTGCTTGCGCGCCAGTAACGCCAGGTCGCCGCGGCGATACTGGCAAAGACCCGCCCAGTCCGCCGCCGGGACGGGGGCCCCTGCGCACCCATCCGGCGCCGGCGCGGCGCCCAAAGCGACCGGCGCGCCAGCCGCCCAGCACATCGACAGGGCCGCGAGCCGCCCCCGCCTTACCATCCGGCACTCCCCGGCACGCCCTTGAACGGACCCTTCAGGTTCCGCGTTATCCAGCCGCCGTAAAATCCGCCGGGCTGCGGCGTCACCGCCTCATCACCGACAAAGCACTGGTCCATCGCGCCCGCATACACCGCGAGATAATCCTGGATGGCGGCAAAGGCCGGCGTGGGATCGGGATAGCTCCACGCGGCCCTGTCGGCGACGCGCCCGCCGGCGCGGATGGTCCAATACCGCGCGCGTCCCTTCCATTCGCAGAAGCTGCTGCCTGGCGCCGGCGCCAGCACGCCGGCGCCAAATGCGTCCGGCGGCAAATAATAAACCGGCGGATGCGACGTCTCCAGCACGCGAAACGCACCGTTCGTCGCGGCGATCGTGCCACCGCCGAAAACAATGCGCACCGGCAGCGTTACCGGCTGCAGTGCCGGCGGCCGCGGATACGCCCAAACGTCTTCCATCAGCACCTGCGCCACCGGCAATGGTGAGCCCAATCCAGCTAAACAATCAAGGCAGCGTAACGCGCCGAACAGCGTTCAGTCCAGAATGGCCCAGCCATTCCTGAGGGCCTGTTCGACGATGAGCGCCGTTATCAAAGCGTCGGACCAGCCCTAAGCCCTTGTTTTGACGGGCAGCTTTACCGGAGTGCCGACGCTTTTATGGCCGATGCCGCCCTGACGAAAAAAGCGGCGCCGTGAGGCGCCGCCCAAGTCATGGAGAGGAATACGAACAATCGCGGAACCAGACTGCAATTCCGCCGCGCGGACGCAACTGACCCGATCCAGGGTGGTGGTCGGAATCCACGGGAAAAGTCCTTGGATTTTAACCACTCATGCGAGGTCATTCATTTTGCGGCGGGCGGGCTGCGAAGTCGGTGGGCTGAAGCCCACCCTAAGGCCACGGCCGGATATGCAATTTCAATGACACGGGGCACCAGCTGTTGTGTGCGTGGGCCGATTCACCCAACGCCCGGTCGTGAGCGTTGGGATCGGACCACGAGCGTTTGTGTGCGTGGGCCGATTCACCCAACGCCCGGTCGTGAGCGTTGGGATCGGACCACTAGAATGGCGCGCGGAGAATGTTAAAAATGTGGTATAAATTGTACAAAACGAATAGCGAGCAGGGCGCTACCAGCAGCACTGCCATAACAAAGCCGGCGTTGCTTTCGAGACTTAGCATGTTTGCCGCATTCCGGCGAACATAACCGGACGCCATCAGCCGACGGGGAATCGTCAATAATTGACTCATTTTGACCTCATTGAGCGCGAAAAGCGTCAATTCCTGTTACGAATTCAGAGTCGCCGTAGCCCGACATACCGTGATGCGGACCATCCGGCATGTCTCTCATCGTCGGCCAATTTCTCGATCAAAGCGATCATGACGACCATCTCGTCCGGTCCATCGGCGTTGGACCCAGGATTGGACGCATCGCCGCGGTTTGCCCATTCGGCTTAACAGCCTAGGCCACATGGCCTAGTCGCTCCGGGTGACGGCTCGTGGCAGAAATATGCTAGCAGATACAAAGGAGGAGGAGGGCAGTGTTCTGTTCTGAAGAACAGAAGCAAGGAAATTTGCTATCCGCCTCGATCGAGCGATTCCAGTCAGGCTGAAAATGCTCTAATCTT
>Ga0209611_10007117_pt1 | contig 18019 bp, 16 predicted proteins | sample S1TSphgellanicum_3_FD_187693 | JGI IMG/M metagenome (GOLD analysis project Ga0209611, IMG submission 187693) | Host-associated microbial communities from peat moss isolated from Minnesota, USA - S1T2_Fc - Sphagnum magellanicum MG (SPAdes) (version 2) | ecosystem: Host-associated > Plants > Peat...
AAATAACATCAAGACCTAAAGTTGATGAATGAGTTGATCTTAAGAATAGCCCAACCACAACCAAAAGCCCATCCATAAGCACATTCAACTCTCCAACTAGTTGGGAGGATTTGTCACTAACAAATGTATGTATAAAATTAGGTTCCTGAATCAACTAATAATAATGGTGGTAGCCATCCAATAACATTTTAACAACATTTGTCGCAACCCTAGCCTTGGGCTCACAACCAAGGCAAGGGCTTGTGAAGGTGCGAGCCAAGAATGAGCCCGAGAGTCACATTTCTTGCTCCCAAGAGTGCAAGAAATTGTGAGGGAATGAACCTCCACATTCCCAAATGAATTCCCACTTTGGGAATTGGTATCCTGCCATAAGAAGTCTGAGGGGAACAATACTACAAATGGCTATCCAAAAAAAGACACCAATACTAAGATCAGTTAAAATAATATGGTGGCCAAAGGGAATCACCAGATAACTCAGAAATACTGGTATGACTACAATGGCAGCTTATAATAAGATGGAATCTTAGATTGAACTCCAAGTAGATCATAGAGTTTTAAGCAATTTATTTTTTGTGTAATTTAGGCATCTTTTCTTGTTTATAAATAGGTTCCTAACTAAATCTTTAGGTTTATGCTCTACCTTGTTGAAACACATAGCCCATGGATAGAGAAAAATTGTTTCTACAGGAATCCTAGTGGACTCCCGGATCTTCAGAGGGCAATTTCAGGTCAAAATTCGTTGGATTAAAAAGTTCCTTATATTATTAGAAATGACGCGCTCCCAAGTCACGGGGTGAGACCCACTTGAGGGTTTCACAAAGTCAAGTTGCGGAAAGTTGAACTTGGTAGCACGCTCCCGACTTCCAACTCTAGAAAGGGGTAGAGGGTCGAGTTGGGAGCCCCGGGATTAGACTAAGAAGAGGGACTAGATTAGCTCGTGTGAATCTGCATCCAAAAACCAACCAAATCGGGTTAGTTTAGCATTCAGGACACCCTTTAGTGTTGGGACTTGCCACGGGCACTTAGACACACAAGACTCACCACGGCCCGAACTCGGGGGAAACCACCACCTTCCCCCATATAGTATTCTCTGCGGCTGGCCGTGGAGGCTACATCCGAATGGCACGAATTCCCGGGACTCCCGAAATGGAGTCCCGAAATTGTCCCGGCGGGACTCCTGGAACTTTGAACCGCCATAACTCCCGACTGCGGAGTTGGATCGTAACGAGGTTTGAACCAATGTTGTAGCCCTCGTCGAGATCTTTCCAACGCCATGTCGCACGCTCAAATCGGACGTCGGGAAGAGGTCGATTCCCGACCTTTAGTGGTCGGGCGTCAAATTGCCAGTTTGATTCCCGGCCCTTCTTTTGCCCATAACTTGGGCTGCAGATGTCTGAATTGCCAATGCGAGGGCATTTTCAATATCTACGTCTCAAGACCTTTCCAATGACACCAAGAACACCTCAATGCAAGGTGTTTTGCCCCTTGCTATCGAGCTCTAAACATTCGGGAGTCCCTGAAGACTCCCAACCTCCAACTTTTCCAAGTGTTGGGCTTCACCCCCACACTTGGCCAAAGTGGGGTTGCGACAGGAAAGCTCTTGGAACGTAGATGTCTAAAATGGGCTTGCATAACACCATGCATTTTGATGCCAAAAATTAAAATGTTGAATTTTCAAACTTGAAAATAGATTTATTGAAACACCTTTAGCAAAAGAGAATTAGATTCTATGAACAATACATTAAAACAAATCTGGAAATTAACCATTACCTTTTCAACTACATTTTAATTGTAATGGACACATGCAACTAAAAATGTCCATAGTTGACTTTAACAATTGCCATAAGACACCCCCATCATGGCATGGTAATGGAATCAACAATCATTTAGAATTGCAACTATAGTTCATTTTTTTCATCCATTGCCATGGATCATTATAGGCATGGCATGAACTCCATGTAACCTATGTGCATCTCCAATTTGCAACTACATGTGTAATTAACATTTTGATAATTACACAATGCCAAGTGTCCTAAATACCTAGATTAACATAACCTACTTAGCTACCAAGGTAAAATAATAAATACATAAATAGTAGGTAGTTTATGAAAAAATAAGGCATTTTGCAACTAGCCCTACAATTGGATTTCTTAATTGCAATGGCCACTTATTATGACAAGTATTTATACACATAAAATGATGCACCCCCAAACTCCTGAAAATATTCAAATGCAAGTCCCAAAGTGAAAACAACAAAACAAAAAGGAGTTGGGGCACGTTCCTTAACTCACAACATTTCTAAAATAAAAAGGGCATGCTAGAGCTCCAAGATGAAGACTAGGACGAGTGACAAGCAGGTCAATTATTCTTACAAATCTGCACAAACCAAACAACAAGTTAGTTAATGCATAATTGGAGCACTTTTGGTGTATAGATGAGCCACGGTCATACACAGATTCACAAGATTCACCACAAAATAGACTTGGGGGGAAAGCCACCACCCTCCCCCTTATAATATTCTTTGGTCACAAGGGCTACACCCAAATGTCATTTTTCCTGGGACTCCCAAGTCGGGAGTCCGAAAATTCTTGAAATTGGGACTTTTACCACTTTGGACGCCCATAACTTCTTATGCAAACCTTCGATTGAAGTGAGGTTTAAAGCAATATTATAGCGTTCATTGAGAAATTTCCAAAGATTTGTCACACACCTCCTACACGCATGTAATTTAGGGAGATTCTTGACTTTTAACAGTTAAGAATCAAATTGACACTTTGATTCCTGGCCCTTCTTTTGGCCATAATTTATGTTGTAAGTACTCAAATGGATCATATGAGCCCATTTTATATATCTACATCTTAAGATATTATCAATGATATAAGGAAGTCCTTAATCCAATTTTAACCTTTCAAATCGTTTTTTGAAATTCAAGATTCCATAGGGAATCCAACTACCAAATGGGAGTCCACTTGGGAGTGTGTGAGCTCATTCCTTCACACTTTCACAATCCTAGGAGTGTGAATGTGACTCCTGAATTGCAATCTTGGCCCACACCTTTCGATGCCCTTGTTTTGGTCACAAGCCCAAAATTATTATTGTGATATAAAATGTTATTTGACAAGTTGCATCAATTGCATTGGACATGGTCATAATCTATATGATCAAAAAATACATGCAATAGATATGAAATTCATTTACAGCTAAATGTTTAAGCTAGAAATTTTTGTACCATGTTGAATTGATTGAAAAAATTGGGTCAATGCCAACATGACATTTACATTAATCATGTGTCATGTTGGATAGGTAGGAAATTGATTGCCATGAACCCATTTGCCATGTTGTTTATGTGGGTGTATGCACTATCTAATGTTTCATTTTAGGCAAATACAACATACACAAGAATCACAAGCAAGTTTTTATAAATGATCTTTATGGATATGGTTTCATATTATAAGATTTCATTAATGTAGCCTTTGATTACTAAAGTTCAAATCACTTATGAAACCTTTTAAAATTAGGTCAAAACCCATATTGAAAAAAGTTGTTATTAGTTGGTATGGTGAAATCATTTTGAAAATTCTAAAAGAAAAACCCATAAAGTCCATAAGAATAAAAGCCCATTTAAATATTTCAATTATGCACCCATTGGGCATAAAAATTTTGACAAACTAAAAACAAAAACTGATTTCAAAAGGACTTTTGAAAATAAGGTCCAATTCTTACACTTTAAAAGCTCATAACTACCAATTAGTTAAGGTTTCACCAAAAAAACTCACATTTAATTTTATGATTTCATTCTTCAATCCATGTTTAGTCACTACAAACAATTTGGACTAGAAATCAATATGAATTTTTGAATTTCTGAACAATCTAGTCAACTAATTAATCCATTTTTTTTAATTCAAAAGTCCATGATTGATAATGAATGTATTATTTTCAAAAAATAATTGTGAAAATGTCTTCATAATCAAGTTGTTAAACTAAAATGAATCATCATTCAATGCATTTAAACACAAAGCACTTTGTAGAAATTGCCACTATGACTCCAAAAGTGAGCCACCATACCTTGCATTCACATGTGTGGATTATTGTTCATCAACATTATACTTAAATGAAGTACATGCCTACCCTAGGGCCTCCTAATTTAACCCCAAAGGAATAAGTATAAGGACTTGAACCCTTCATCTCCATATGGATATACAATTTCATTATGCACCCTTATATGGTGATAAACTATGTCAACTTATTTATTTCACATCTTGTTAGATACACTAGTTATGTAGGTAGATAAAAAGGTAGGTAATACTAAATATGTTATTGGTAGACATGTATGTATCTGGCTTACCTACCTACCTACATACATAAATAAATGGCCTATTTAACTTAAATAGATTGCCTACCTACTATTTGCATACCCATATAAGTAAATAATAAATACCTATAGTTAATACATGTGCTTATGCCAAGTTACTTAGCCTAGCCCATTAGACCTATTTAACATAGCCTTTATCGCACTCCCCCTGCACGCACTTGGGTCAGGTCAATTTTTGACTTTTAGTGGTCGGGAGTCAAATTGCCAGTTTGACTCCCGACCCTTCTTTTTGTCACAACATGTGCTACAGATGTCCAAATGGCACATGCAAGCCCATTTTTAACATCTACACTTCGATAGTTTTCCAATGATATAAAGAACACCCTAATGCGAGGTGTTTTGACACTTGCAATTGAACTTTGAAATTTCGGGAGTCCTAGACGACTCCCAAGTCCCCATTTTGGAAATGTGAGTTTCATCCTCACACTCTCTCAAAGTAGGGTTTAGGGTTTTGATATGTAGTCGTAATTGATTACCAAATCATTTAATATAATTGTCTTACTTTATGTCACCACTATAATTGTATTATTGTGGTAGTTTTAACACAATTCAAATCAAAGTCTATAGTAGCAAAATCATTTTCACCTCTATTATTTTTTTAAATTATAAGATGTAATTTTCCTAATAGAATTATTGTTACAATTTTTATTCTATTGCACCCTAGGAAAATAACCTTTTTCACCCTTAAATTCCAAAATCATTTTGTAAAAGGTTTTCTTGAATAATTAAGGCACACGGAAAACATTTTTATCTTATGAACTTATTGCATAATAATCTTTGTTATGCCCAATTCTTGAATGGTAATTAAATATTATTTTGAATTTTCCAAGGATCAACCCTTAATGTCTTTACATGCAAGGCAATTTCTTGCACGTGCTAAAAAAAACTTGCATTCATGACATTAGTAGAATTTTTTTCCACTTGGTTATTATTATTTCACATTGATTTCATTAGACCACCTTATTTAAAGCTATAAGATGATCTTCCTTCTTTGTTTTGATCAAGGCTGACGTGCTCCCAAATCCGTGGTTAAACTCAAATTGGGTCTAAGTTACTTTCACAACGGAATTGTTAGGAACTTGGGGCACGCTCCCAGCTTTCAACACTAGAAGGGGTAGAAGGGCGTGCTGAAGCTCCGGGATGGGACTAGGAAGAGTGACAAGGTATTCACTTATTCGAACCTGCATCAAACCAACCAACAAGTTGGTTAGTTCGCATTCTAGAACACCCTTGGTGCTAAGACAAGCCACAGGCAACTCTAGACTCACTTGACTCACTACGGCCTGGATTCAAGGGAAGCCACCACCTTCCCCCATATAGTATACTATGTGCCTCTTCGCGGCACCCACATCCGAATGGTTTTTTGTCTCGAAACTCCCAAGGGGGAGTCCCGAAACTATCCCACTTTGGACTCCTGGGACTTTGCATGATCATAACTCTTTACTCAGACCTTTGATTGGGATGAGTTTTGAAGCAAAGTTGTAGCTCTCCTCAAGAGTTTTCCAACAATGTGTTGCATTCTATCTGCACGCACTAAGGTCGGGTCGATTCCCGACTTTTAGTGGTCAAAAATCAAATTGCCAATTTGGCTCCCGACCCTTCTTTTTGCCATAACTTGTGCTGTAGATGTCCAAATGGCCCATGTGAGGCCATTTCGACATCTACACTTCAATAGCTTTCCAATGATCTAAAGAACACTTCAATACAAGGTGTTTTGACCCCTAAAATTGAGTTCTGAAATTTCAAGAGTCCCGGAGGACTCCCAAGTCCCAATTTTGGGAGTGTGAATTTCATCCTCACACTTCCCTCAAAATAGGGTTGCGACAAAGGCCAACACTTCTACATGCTCCCAATACAATTGTTAAAATTTTAATTCTTGAATGGACTTCACTTAATCCATTGGAATTAATGTTCATGATTTTTTTCTTTCCTTTGTTGTGTTTTTTTAACTAAACCTCCATCATCGATATTGTTGAAAGGCATTGTATATCCATTGAATTAAACACATGCAAGAATTAAACAAATGAATACATCTTGATTGAATTAAACTAACAAATTTTGATTTCTATGAAGATTAATTATAAAGTTGATTTGCATCTTTCATCATCAAGTTTGACATTGCAACTTGAGATGTTTGTTCCAAAGACATCCATGTTCACCAATTGTTAATTCCCTTGACGTGAAGATAGGTGTTGCACATGGTGTAATTGTTGTGTAAGGTTTTGGCACATGTAGAACTTTAAATGCAATAAGTCCATTTATTTATGTTTACAAAGCTTCTTAAATGTCCATGGCATAGTTCTTTATGAATGTAATTTCACTATGCTTGTAATTAATGTTGTTTCAAATGCAAGATCATGTTGCACAACATTGCTACTTGTGTTTTTTATTCTTCTTTTACACTAACCAAATGGTCTTGTGAGCAATTGCAAACAAGGAAGGTGATGCATGCTACAACATTATGTTTATGTTATTGAACAATGGTAAGATGGGCAAGGAGGGGAATTGTGGGTAGGCTATCAAAAATCATAACACTAAATTACAAACTCAATTTTCAACCTTGGTATATAACATTGGTTTTTACATCATAAATCTTCAATTTAAAAAGATTCCATGTTATAAAACATTTTCCTGACCATTGAGAAAACATTGCATGACACATAAGATTCTATCTTAGCAATTCTATTAGTAAACACTTTATGTGTGAATAGGCTTATGTAACTCCAATTTGTAACATCATTTTAACACCAAACTTAATTCCAAGTGTGATGCAACCTTTAGGGTACTAATATGTGGAAAATGTTAATAGGTGTGAGTGTAGGTGTGAAAGAAAAAATGCCATGGCCAATGAAATTGTTGGATTTGATGGTTTGAATTATTATTTTTTAGTTATCTTGAGTGAATTAACATTTAAATGTGTAATAGGGTTGGATAGGTTTGTGAGAATTTCAATGCACCAATGGAAATGGTAGAAAGGGACAATGTTTAGCAAGATAAAGTTGTGCATGTAAAGATTCTTTTTTCAAGGCCAATGGGATAATAGCTAGGTTTGATCGTCTAAATTTGATTTCTTAATTATCTTGAGTAACACAAGTAATGTTATTCAATGTTATTCATTACTTGAGCAAACATTGAATAAACATTACTTGTTCACTTTGTTTTTGACATGAGAATGTTGCTTATTCAGCCTCTTTATTAAAAAGACGAAAATAATCATCAAAAGACAAATTAGGAAACTTCCACTTCACAAAACAACATGTCAACTTATGCAATGTCTTGGCATAACATTTCAAAATCTCCCATGACATGTCTTCCCATGCATAAATGGTCAAGGGCCCAAATGCACTTACACAAACTTTCCTTGCACAACAATGGTGGTCCAATTTAGCTTATGGAAAATTTCTCCTACTCCAGAGCTGCCCAGAGAATTGCATCTTGCATTTATTATAATGTGCCCTGAAAATACACTATGCACATCCAACGAGATCATTATGTCTTGGATGTTCAAGTTTCCAGCACATAAGAATCCCTCTTTGATCCTTCAAGCTTTCTTATCATCCCTGTGACCTTACCACAACATATGGAAAAACAAGGGGAGTGTCACACTGTGGCCTTGCCACAATTTACATTAAAAAGTATCTTAAGACAAAAGAAGAATGATGGAAGACTCAAATATTTCACCATGCAAAAATATAATCTTCAAAAAATCCTCTAAAAGAAACCAAAATCCTTCAAGATATTAGAACTCTGTAAGTAACTAATCTCAAGTTTCAACACAAGCCAAAAATATCATGTTTCAAAAATCCATTAAGCTACTATACTCCATAATGAATCTAAACACAACATCCTTGCCTAGGCCAACAAAGCAAGTGCAATTTGTCCAGTAGTTTTGGACAGCAGCCTCAAAGCCTTCTCCTCAATAAATTTGGAACGTCTTCATCAGCAAAACAGAAATCTCTGAGGAAAGAAAACAGAAAATTTGGAGATTTTTTTTTTCCTGTCCGAATCTCTTTGAAGAAGAGTTTGTAACAATTTCTGTTTTCTGTTTGTGGATTTTAGGGTTGCGCTAGGGTTTCATGGTGCAGTTTTTCTTCGTCTTTGTGCGCGATCTGTGCAAGAACCCTGATGGCGACCAATCGTTTTGTTTTCGTATAGCATTTTGTGAGCTTTGATTATTGTCGCTGCTGTTTTTATTTTGGTATTTCTCACACAGAGAGAGAAAGAAAGAGAGAGAGAGAGAGAGAGAGGGATTTGCAACTGTTCTGTTTTCTGTTTCTGTTGCAGATTTTAGGGTTGCGGTAGGGTTTCATCATGCAGTTCTTCTTTCTCTTTGTGTATGATGATCTGTCTGTGCAAAAACCATGATGCGAGCTTTGTTTTCCCGTAGGATTCTATAATTGTTGTTGTTGTTGTTGCTCGTGTCTGTGTTTTGGTCTTTCTGTGAGAGAGTGAGAGAAAATTTGAGAATCAAGAGCCTGTTTCAGAGCTTTTTGTACAATGCAGAGCTCAGGAACACCACCAAGCACGCAACACCACTGGCTTCCACCTGACTTCCCTGTGCAACCGCTATGGCAGAGATTCCAGTTACGCCGGCATCTCTCAGAACTCTCGCAGCATCTCTCTCTTCTCAAAGCTGTGTGAGTCACACTTTTGAACTTATTCATTCTTCAAACAGAAAGTTATGCTGCTTTCTTTCCTCGAATTTCTGTATGATTGCATGTGTTTTGGGGAAGAATTTTGCTTGAATTAGTTCATAGGTATACTTGCATTCTCCGGCCTTTCTTTTTCCTTATTCTTTCTAGAGTTTAGGGTTTTATTTCTGTCGTCTTGACTGTGAGCTGTTGGGGTTTGCAGTGGAGAGGAATTGCAAGCTTTACAGACCTTGAAGCACTCAGCCTCAACTGCCAGCAATTATCCTGAATCTTGTGCTACAAAATCTGCAAGCTCTGTTTCTCAAATTGGGGAGCTTTCTGTAGACTTTCATAGAACAAGCACACATGCTGCTGTCCATGCTAGACCCACCCTGGAGTCTCCAACAGAAAAGAGTGAAGAAGCTTTGAATGAATCTAATGGCAGTTTGATGGAGACTGAGATACAATCATCTAACCAGCTCTCACGGACCATTGACACACTAGAGCCTTTTACTTCAGACAGGTGTGCTCAATTTCTCACTGCAATCCGAGAGGGAGGTTCAAATGAGTTGCAGGCAAGAGAAGCAGCTGCTGGATTGCAGCAGAAGGTGCAAGGTTTATTGGAGCCATTGCAGGCTGCTTTGAGTGGCCAAGGAGGATGGGAGAATGCAGCAGCTGCTGCTCAGCTGGCAAATAAGCAGTTGAAAATTCAGCGCAACCGGAGATGGAGGCAGCGGAAGAGACAGAAGATTGGGAAGGCATTGCAGAAGGTACACTTCTTTCAATCTGAGTACTCATGCATTTCCCTCTCTTTGGGATGTTGGATAGATTGTTTGTGAACTGTGCGAGCATACACCACTTTGGTTCTGTTAATCACTGAATTCTGCAGCTTCCCACTGCACTTGCAGGAGCATGAGGGTTATGAAGAAGCTGACCGGAAGGCAGATGAGTGGAGGGCCAGAGAAATTGCCAAGCTGATTGCCAAGCGAAAGGTAATTCTCCCCAGTGGTGAATTTTGTCCTTGAAACAGATCCTTTTGTGTGTGTGAGATGTTTCTGGCAAAGTCACACTATGAGACTAATTTCTGTAGCTCTTGCTCTTAGTTCCACCACATCTGGTTTCAAGCAATTTCTCCCATATTGAATTGAAGGAAGGATGCAAAAGGCTTCTCATGCAAGTCATTTTGCATTTGTGGACCCACCTCTGGTTTGTGTGAGTCCTGTTGATTTTTGTTTGTTGCCTATGTTGTAGATGGAAAAAATGAAAGAGGTTGCTGAGAAAAAGGCAAAAGAGGAGAGAGCAAGACTTGAAGAAGAGGTTCATCTCTGACATGCTTGCACTATTTTTGTCTACCAATATCTCTTGTCTTGCAGAATGTCTGATAAGTGTCTTCTTGGGGACAACATGTTGAGTGATTTTGGATGTTGTAATATATGCTCATGCACTGGTGGTATGTGCAGCTAGAAATGGTTTTGATGGTGGAAAAGCTGCAAGAGCTACGTGCCTTAAGGATACAAAAATTGAAGAAACAAGGTAATTTCTTTGACTTTATCTACCTCTCTTCTTTGAAGTCTTGTGCCTTTTCCTCCTCTCTCATTCTACTCTTTCCATTGCAGGCCGGTTTTTCCCAGATGAGGATGACAAGTTCATGGAGCGTGTCCGTGCGGCAGTGGAGGAGGAAGAACGGCAGGCTGCTGCAGCATCTGACACTAGTGCAGCTGCAGCTGCCATAGCCAGTGCTGCTGAAGCTAGAAAAGCAGTCAGTACATTATCAGTCATGGATGGTGGCAAAGATGGCATCATTCCACTGGAAACCACACACACAGATACATCTGTCCTTGTTGAGAATTCAACAGAGAAAAAGGCAAGCAAATAGCAGGAACCCATCCGAACCTTTCTTAATGTTCAAAACAACAATGCAGATATATATACATCTTAGGGAACTAGAGAACAATGCAGATGTAACTTATTGCAATTTTGACCAAATTTCTCTTGTGATCTTCACATGCTGTACATTATGCTCATTCTGGTGACATGTGGCTTTGGTTCAAACTCATCAGGCTGAGTCAACTGGGGCAGTGCTTCCAACAGAAAAAAATCCTGCAGAGGATGGGCAAGATGTCACTAAGGAGGAGAGGGGAGCACTGCAAGATGGCTATGGAGGATTACCACCTGAGCTTTACCACTACTACTATGGCAGCCATGCAGATATGGGGACTCTTATTGAGGTTTGTCTTATACTCAGTCCTGATGAATGACATTGTCAATTAGTTACCAACTTCATGATCATATGGTGTTGACTGTGAAATTGCAAATGCATCTATACAGCAGAATAAGTTTGTTCCTATTGTATCATTGCATGTGAGTCTACCAAGGTTACTACTGAAAGATTGGTGTCATCTTCTAGACATGCTGAATGTTATAATTTGTTGAATACCCATCATTGTAGTCATGCTCCATACTTGGAGGTTCTTTGGAGAGTCTATTAAACAACCTGAGATGTCATGTCTTTGCTGCAGGTGCGTCGTGGATGGGATGCATTTATTATGCCTGGTGGAAGGTTGGTGCCATCACTTCTCCTTGTGTGTTCTGCAGTCAATGATGTACAATATGAAAACTACAAAATTTGAACTCTATTGTTCCCAGATTTGGGTTGTACAACTACAGAATTGTTGTGTTGAAACATGCAGAACCAGCAAAGATTTAAATTGGTTCACAACTTACCTAGAGCTCACCATGTGTGTGGCAGCCGGATACCTGGTCACTGGATTCAAGCCCCACCACCAGCAGATTCTGTGTGGGCATCATATTTAAAAAGCCCAGAGACTGACAATAAGTGCCTTATGGAAGAATCTAAAGCAATTTTCAAGGCAGGGCAGAAGCGCAAGAAATTGTCACAGCAACAAGGGCAGTAGATCACAGTTGTTGGTTGCCAAAAATGTCACAGAAGCTTAGAGAGCATTGAATTATACTCGCTTTTGATCAGCCAACTTATCATTTTGGATAATGCACATCCAAGATAAGATTTCTCAAAAGAGATTATCCTGTATCATAATGCTTGGATCACTCAGTGTGTCCATATGATCAGCAACAAGTTGATCCTGCCAATTGAATAGACAAGTGGAGGTATTGATTCTCTTATCGATCCTATGTATGTGGTCGTTTTCAGGAGCTCATAGGAGTGTTGGATGATATTTTCTTCCATTTGGCATAAGCCCATATACATATTAGGCTCCTGCAATCAATGCAAAAATCACATGCTCTGTACAAAATGCAGCTTATATAGGACTGTTGAATGAAATTTTCCTCCATTTGGCATAGGCCCTTATATGTATTCAACTCCTGCAGTCAATGTGGAAATCACATGTGCTGTGTATGAATTGAACTACAAATAATCCTAGTCAGATATGTCATTGTCCTCATCACTTTAGTGCTGTACATGTGCTTGTGTCTTGGACCTACTGGGATGTATATCTGGTGAACACTTTGCACCTCCCTGGAATTATTGTGATAGAGTTCAACAGCCAGATTAAACTGTGAAATATTTCTGCTTATAGGAAGTACTACTGATCATCGAGTGGACATGCAGAATGATCCAGCACAGCTTTAATATACTGCAACTATTCATCTCTCCCAAACCATCAAGTGGTGTCAAGTCAAGAAAAGACTAGAAATCAAGTATTTTCAAATGCAGATAAAGGCATTGGGGTACCAGATTTAATGTTCACTCAGGTCTGTAAATGACTCACCTCCATGAACTTTTGTTGAAAAGAGTTCCTATTCTTCTTGAGTGAACTCCCTTTGTTGGACTGTCACCTCCAAAGGATGAACAAATTCTCCATTCAATTTCATACTTCGATTTTGCCTCCTTTGCCGCCTTCTTTTGCAGTACCAGCTTTGTGCTGAGAGGCCGCATGAGAGGTAGAACTATGAGAAGAGGGCTGCTTCCATCCCTAAATTGTTATCAGGTAACACCCCATCCTCACACTTATTAACTGAAAGGTAGAAAGAAGTGCTTTCAATAAAATGCACTGAGTGGACATACCACTGTGACAGTATCTGCAGCAAAACAAAAGACATAGGATTTTGCCGTCTCTTTTCTCATCTGTGCATTAAACAACACCCAAATCATTAGAACAAACAAAAACTTGTGGCCCAAGTTCAAACCAATTAAACCAGCACAGTTCCCAAGAGGACTTGGGTTTATTCTTCCAGACAATACAGTGCAAAAGAAGTAGGGCAGAAAACACACCAAAAAAATCAGAGACCAAAAAGACTTACATCCCAGTGGTATTCCCACACTCATGTGTATCCTATCTCATCAGCATCTTCATAGATGTCCCTCTCCAACTGAGACAAGTCCCCAGCACTATCCTCAATCTCAGAAGCTGAACACATGAGACCCAGTCTCTGAAATTATGGAAAAACTCCTGATCTACTCACCACCTTTCAATTCCTAAACCTGAACCCTGTGGTTCTGACATTAGCTATTGGGACTGTTATTTTGCTATGCTTTTCAGTTCACTAGAGTCCATGCTCAAAGAGTCATTATTCACCTTCATCATTCCACATAAGGAAGATGTTTCTCTGCAGAACAGTGAAGAATTGAGTACCCGGGCTTCGAGTTCATAGTGAACTTTTTGATCTAGATCTGTGAGAGCATCTGCCTCTGCAAGTGGGTCTGTGTCAAATACATTGTGCACAAACTGATCTGCAACTCGGCAGTTTAAATGTCCAAGAGTAAATTTAGGTGTTGTGTGTTTCTAGACACTCATGAAGATCAGTTTGAAACCTCTGAATGCATCTCTGCAAGCTTGATATGTAGCACAATCTGACTAGCAGTGCTGCTGAATTCTACCAGCTATTAAACAAGAGAACCAGGATACTTACCAAAATCTGGATTCAGAGGAAGGATTTCAATGGGCTCCAGCTCAGGTCTACCATATTTACAGAACCAACACAACCCCTTTTTAGAAACAGAAATTCAATATTCAGCAACACAGGCCCATCTTGCAGAATGAAAGATGTGGAAAAAAAATCTATATCTAGCAAAGAAGAATCTGTTCTCCGTGATACACTTGCCTATCATTGCCAGTCTCAACATCACATCGTTGCCCTCACATTCCTCTCTCAAGACCTTAGCTTCCCTTTCTGTTATCAACTGCACAGCTCAAAGAGACAATGCACATGTTGCAGTCATGTCATCTTTCACTAGGTGATTGCAACAACAGATTTTGAGATTTTATTTTACTGACTGACCACAGCTCTCTTCCTTCTAAACATGTGTTCACTTTGGAAGCTCTTTTGTAAATGGCCATATACCTCTCTATAGTTTTGTGACATAGTTCTTGTTTTGCAGATTCAAGGCTGAATGGAGAGATACACTGGGTCTTGACAAGCCATGCAACACCCTTGTCAGTCGGCCTTTCTTTTTTGCGAATACTCTCAGGTTCCTTCTTCTTGAGAGCTTCATCATCCAGCAGGCACTCTGCATCTGCTGGATCCATAGACACTGTGCCCACAGGCTGTCTGCAAATCATTTGCATATTCATCGAGTAATTATCTATCTCCTAGAATAAATTGACGAGTGTGTGTTTTCTAGACACTTGACAATTGACAGTGTTGTGTGTTTTCACCACACTTTTCCTTGCTTGCTTGAGCTGTTTTCATCTGACCTAAACTATTTCTGTGCTTTTGCTTTTATCCAATTTCTCTCACTCATGCAAGACAAAACACAGGACACACCTAGGGCTTTTCATCTTGACTATTTCACTCTTGTCTGATGCGTTGACTACATCTATTAGCTTGACACTAGCTATGGAAGTTGAGATGGGACGGGTTGTTGATGGGACTGATGTTCTTTGACCCATCTAATTCTGAAGTTCCCTTCTTTCAAAAAAACATGCGTGCTTAAGTTGTTAAGGTGATCAAACCTTGTTTTCCAGTTACAGGTGGAAAACTTAGATCGCATCATCACTGTGGTGAAGAATTGACCAAATGATCCATGTATGAATTGCATGCAGCGTAAAGATATGAAAGATTTTATGACAATTGAAAATTCATTAGCTGAAGACAATTACGACTTGATTGAGGAAGTAGATTTCTTGAACTGGAACTAGATGGTAGTTAGGTTTTTCGTGGTGAGATCTAAGATCTCTTTTTTATCTTTTTGTCTTTTTTCTTTTGTTCTTCTTAATCCTTGCTAGAAATTTTAATGTTTGTGCCATTGCAAATGCAGGTTACTGTTGGAGCTCACCAATGACAGTGATGGTGTCATGGTTGTGTTCTGTGGAGTTGGGGTGCTTCTGTGGTTCTGATGAGGTCGATGTGGGGGTGTGGTTGAGGCGGGTAGCTTGTGCTGCATTGGGCAGAGTTTTGTAAAGAACCATGTTTCAACTCCCCCCACAAGTTATATGTGTGTGCAAACTTTGTAGGTTTTTATGTGATTGCAAACAAAAACTTCAAACATCATAAATTAATGTGTATCGATTGTACATATCCAGTTGTTAGTTTGATTTTGACAACTAGCAAATCCGTATCTGGTCAAGGAAGAAAGATGAACATGAATTCATGTCTCTGGTGACATAAATATTTGAAAAAAAATTCAATGCATATCCGTGTGTTAAAATCTTCTAGAGAATATGTTATATTGGTATCCTGGAATGAATCGCAACACTTCATGGCATTATGGTACTTTATGATGACAATGTGTCATTGACAGAAAGCATGACCATCACAAATTTTTGTGTTGAATTTCTCACTGCATTTTTTAATAACAACAAAAAAACGTTTTCACATTGTTAATATAGATTTCTTAACAAAAACAATTCAATCATCAACATTACAAGCACTTATGAATACATACAATTTTTTTTTGGAAAGCACCATTATTGATGATACACAAAAAAATCACATATGGACAAATGCATCAATACAACAATGTCATTTTGAATCAACACAAGCATATTGCACAAATTATAAATTCATATATTTTGTTTTCAAATTATGTTCCCCAATTTGTATTACCATACAATATCACAAAATGACTTGATAAGTTGATAAAATGAAATATGTTAGAAAAACAACTTGAAAATCATAACAAGAGAGCTCTTGCAAAAAGATTCACAAACCTTGAACTTCAATTTTTACAATTCAACATAGTATTCCAAGTGTTATGACAAGTCAATTTTACTTGTCCATGATGCTTATATAATTGAAAATTGTCCTTCTATGGTTAATTCGTAATTCTCTTGATTTCATTGTACCAAATGTTTTGTAATTAAATATCTAACTTATCTAATTGTTGTATTTATGAAAAATATATTTCATGAAGGCTACGTTTTACATCACAATTAAGTAAAAGGTTGCGACTTTTGTAAGATTGTTGTCATAACAAAACTTTAATTATTTTATTTAAATTTCGAATATTTGGGTTCAATAAATTGTAATGAAAATGAAAGAAAAAATACAATAAAAAAATAATTCATACTCAAACCTTTAACTAACTCACTCTTTTTAGTATCTAGATGTGAGACATAGTGATAAAAACTTAACATAGTGATAAAAAATTTACAAAAACTTTGTCATATCCCTTGTATAAAAATGTAAAAATTTCAATTAGACCAAATTATCAAGATTTAGTGCAATTAAAAAATACATATAAAATTACAGATGTAATACTTAACAATGAAACTTTTTTATCATGATCACAAATGCAAAATTGTTGCGCACAACAACGACAACAAAATGTGTGCAACCATTTTTCAATTGGTTGTAATTGTCTCACAGAAAAAATGTTCACATTCAATCATCTTTTGCATTTGAATGCTTTCCTTTGTAATGATGATGATGAATATTAATCTGACCAAAGGAAGAATGACAAATAGATTATTGGCAAGGCCAGCAAGTTTGTAACACCTTGTGTTTTTTTCAGTATCTTTGTTAATTTCCATCTACACTTTTGTCACTTGATGCTGGTTTGGCAAAACTTGGTTTTCATCCTAGTTTCAACCACTTTACAAATAACTTTATTGTTACATTTTGGATATAGATCCCTATGCTTATAGAACCAGGGAACAGAGAATGCTCATATTTAAGCTTTTCTCCAACACATTTTGATGCCCATTCGGTGCAGAACTTGTGGCTACACATTTCTTGCCACACTAAATTTTGCAGGCAACAACATTGAACTTGGCAATTGCTGTACGAAAACTGGCAACCAACAGATGAACAAAGTACTTAGGGACCACAACATGAACCAAGTAGAAAGTTTGCAAGACAAAACCATTGCATGAACTTTACATAACTCTGCATAACTTTGTTTTGACACGGTAATCTATTGCAGGCAGAGTTACATAAAGTCCAGACAGTATTCTCAAAATCCAGTCTTGAAAAATAACTCCATGCATACAATGAAGGGGGCACTGGATCTAAGTGGTAGACACAGGAAATCAATATTAAGAGAATGCTCAACTTTTTCAGTGGTACCACATCTGACAACATTGTTCAACTATGGTGGTACAATGATAACAGTAGAACTTCTACAAACAAAATGAGCTTGATACAATGATTGACAAGACAGACTATTGGCGTCCATGCAAGAGCAAATACCATCCTCAAAGTGATGAAAGTGATTGGCATCCCTCACCATGATTGCTCTCCCAACCATCTTTGAAATGAACTTTGTGGAGTTGTGGCAGTCCCCACAAACCCGCAAATTTTTTTGTTATTTGGAGTGGAGTACCAGGAGCTGTATTGATGAGCCCAAATGCAATAGCCAGTTTCTCACTATGGCGACACAAATGAAACACATTTTCTTCTTCCACATCATATAACACCAATTTAGTATATTCCCTATATCCTGCATCAAGCATGAGTCCTGACAATCTCTTTAGTTTTGCACAGATTTCAATCATCTGAGGGTGGTCTTGATCATCTACTATGAATGTATGCAGCTCATTATTCACTTCAATCCAGGTATGACTTGGCTGCTTCTTCACACCTCTTTCTGTTCTCT
>Ga0209611_10007118_pt1 | contig 18017 bp, 13 predicted proteins | sample S1TSphgellanicum_3_FD_187693 | JGI IMG/M metagenome (GOLD analysis project Ga0209611, IMG submission 187693) | Host-associated microbial communities from peat moss isolated from Minnesota, USA - S1T2_Fc - Sphagnum magellanicum MG (SPAdes) (version 2) | ecosystem: Host-associated > Plants > Peat...
GGGAGAAGATCGAAAAATGCTACTCCGATCACCGCCCCTGCACTGAACCCGAGAATCAAGTGCAGCTTGTCGCGCAGCTTGAGCGCCAGCAATCCGCCGGCGAGCGTGCTCAGGAATGCCGCGCCGGCGATGGCTAGCAGCAGCACGGATGGTTCATGCTGGATACAGCAGCCTGGCTGACCAATGATGTGCCCACCATGCTCGTCAAATGATCGTAGAAATCTGCTCGATGACGGCCGCCCGCGTGAGGGTCCCCATTAGTCAGACAGGCTCCCGGCCGGCGGAGTATATTGCGCATCACAAAATAGTCGGAGGGCTGCGGCGTGAGTTACGACTCGTATCATAAACGCAAAATCGGCAAACACGTGCTGAAGCCCGAAACCCAGATGATGGGGTACGGATACGATCCGAGCCTGTCGGAAGGATCGCTGAAACCGCCGATCTTTTTGACCTCGACGTTCGTGTTCAAGACGGCGCAGGACGGCAAGGATTTTTTCGACTTCACCTCCGGGAGGCGCGAGCCCTCGGCGGGCCAGGCGTCCGGCCTCGTGTATTCCCGCTTCAACAATCCCAACCTCGAAGTGCTCGAGGATCGATTGGCATTGTGGGAAGAGGGCGAGACGGCGGCGGTCTTCTCGAGCGGCATGTCGGCGATCTCCACGGTCATCTGGGCGCACGTGCGCCCGGGCGATGTGGTGCTGATGAGCCAGCCCCTGTACGGCGGAACGGAAACGCTCATCGACAAGACGTTGCCGTTGTTCGGCGTCACCGCGGTCAGCTTCACCGAAGGCTGCGATCGCGCCGCGGTGAGCGAGGCGGCACGGCTCGCGTCCGAGCGCGCGGCGGCCAGCCGCGGACGGGTGTGTTTGATCATCGTCGAGACGCCCGCGAACCCCACCAACAGTCTGGTGGACCTTCAGTTGATGCGCGACATCTCGGTCGAGATCGGCGCGCGGCAGGGCGGCGGGCGGCCGCCGGTGGTGGTCGACAACACGTTTCTCGGTCCGGTGTTTCAGCGTCCATTGGGGTTTGGCGCGGATCTCGTCATGTACTCGCTGACCAAGTACGTCGGCGGCCACTCGGATTTGGTCGCCGGCGGGGTGGTCGGATCGCGCTCCGCCGTCGGCCCCGTGAAGAAGCTGCGCGGCGCGCTCGGCACGCAGCTCGATCCCAACACCGCGTGGATGATCATGCGGTCCATGGAGACGCTGTCGCTGCGCATGCACAAGTCGGCGCAGAATGCCGCCCTGGTGGCGAATTTTTTGCGCAAGCATCCGAAGATCGCCGGCGTCAACTATCTGGGATTCCTGGCCGCCGAGGATCCGCGCTCCGCGGTGTTTCGGCGCCAGTGTCAGAGCGCGGGGTCGACCTTCGGCTTCATGGTGAAAGGCGGCGAGGCGGAGGCGTTCCGCATGCTCGACGCATTGCAGGTGGTCAAGCTCGCGGTCAGTCTCGGGGGCACTGAAACCCTGATGTCGCACCCCGCCAGCACCACCCACTCGGGCGTCCCCAAGCCCACCCGCGATCGCATCGGCATCACGGATGCCCTGATCCGCATTTCGGTCGGGATCGAGGATGCCGACGATTTGATTGCCGATCTCGGCGCAGCGCTCGACGCCGTTTGACCGGCCGGACGTCGCTTTCGCGTCCTAGTCCCGCAAGGGCAGACGCTTTGACCGGCGGGACGTCGCATTCGCGTCCTAGTCTCTCAAGGACAGACGCTTTGTCCGGCGGGACGTCGATGTCGCGCCGCAGTCCTACAATTGCCGACGTTGAAAGCCAAGAGTCACACCCCATTGCTAGGTGACACACCCTCCGGAAAGACTCCGCCGAGGGCAGTTTTAGAGCCGGACGGGGGAGGGACGATCTTTCCGCCCGCTGGTGTCGGTGTTATGTCAAATGGTTGGCTTGCTGCGGCACGAGTAGCTGCGTTATGTGAAATCAGGGGCCGCGCGTCTAAACCAGCGACGGCGTACTGAATTGCTCGGAGCGAGGTGGTGCGATGAAAACCGATGCGCTTTTGCAGTCGAATTATGCCTCCTTAATGTGCACCAATCGGGCCGAACGGCGTTATATACATCAGGTCTGAATGATTATGCGTAACGCGAAGGTGACAGTCATGGGTACCAAGAGCAAACGCTGGCTGCTGGCGGCAGGCGTTTTGGGTTCGATCCTGGCAGGTGCCGGTCCGGCGCTGGCGCAACCGCACGGCGGCGGTGGCGGTGGCGGCCATGCCTCAGGCGGCGCCCACTTCGGCGGCGGGGGTCATTCCGCGGGCTTCGCCCATGCGTCGGCGGCGCACGCCGGCGGCGGCGGCGTCCACTATTCCGCGCAGGCGCACTACGCCGGCGGCTACGCCGCGCACGGCTACGCCGGCGGATTCCACGGCGCCGCATACGGCGGGTATCGGGGAGGCTATGCCTATGCCGGCCGCCCAGCCGCGTACTACGGGCATGGATACTCCACGGGCGCCTACTGGCGCGGCGGCTACTGGCACGGCGGTTTCTGGCCGCGCGCGTATTACGGAATCGGGTTCAGCTGGTTCCTGCCGGTACTGCCCCTGGCCTATGCCACCTACTGGTACGGCGGCGTTCCTTATTACTATGCCAACGACGTCTACTACACCTACGACCCGTCCTACGAGGGCTACGTGGCGACCGATCCGCCCCCGGTGACGGAATCCGGCGCAGGCCCCGATGCCTCCGCGCCCGCGGCGCCGCCTCCGGGCCAGGCGCCGGCGGCGATGCCGGCTGCTCAGACGACCGACGGCGGTCCCGTGCCGGGCCAAGTGTTCATGTACCCGAAGAACGGGCAATCGGCCGAGCAGCAGGCCACCGACAAGGCCGCCTGCCAGCAATGGGCGCAGCAGCAGGCCGGGCAGGTCGCGCAGAACGGGTCCGATTACCAGCGCGCCATGATTGCCTGCGTCGAGGGCCGCGGCTACAGCGCGCAGTAGAATCAGCGCGGATTCACTGCCAGCGCGCCATGATTGCCTGCGTCGAGGGCCGCGGCTACAGCGCGCAGTAGAATCAGCGCGGGTTCACTGCCAGCGCGCGATGATTGCCTGCGTCGAGGGCCGCGGCTACAGCGCAGTAAGATCGGGGTCGCGCCGTAAATCACGGAAATCGCACTTCGATGCGCGCGCCGCGGCCGGCTGCGCCCGCCCCGATGCTCAACGTCGCGCCATACAGGCGCGCGATCTCATCGACGATGGCCAACCCCAAGCCACTGCCGTGGCCCGGCGAGTTGGGCAGCCGGAAGAACCGCTGGCGGACGCGCTCGCGGTACTCCTCCGCAATCCCCGGTCCCGAGTCCTCGACCGACAGGAATGCCTTTCCGTCGCTCCGCCCGGCGCTCACGGTCACGCTGCCGCCGGCGGGCGTGTATTTGAGCGCGTTGTCGACCAAGTTGCTCAATAAGTCGTCAATAAGCGACGGATCGGCGACGATCGACGCAGAATTCAAGCGCGCACCGAGATCGATGCCGGCCTGCAGGGCGCGATCGAAAAATCGTGCCACCACTTCCCCGGCTATGTTCGCCAGGGCCACGCTCTGGTTTTTCGCCGTGAGATTCACCGTCGGGTCGGCGCGCGCCAGGGACAGCAGCTGATTGGCGGAGTGGGCCAGCTGGCGGATGCCCTCCTGCAGCGTGAGCAGACGGCTCTTCACCGGCAGCGCGGCCGATTCGGTGATCAAAAGCTCCAGCTGCGCCTGCAGACCGGTGATTGGCGTGCGCAGTTGGTGGGCGGTGTTGGCAATGAATTGCTGCTGCGACTGCGCGGAGGAGCGCAGGGTGCCGAACAGACGGTTCAGCGTCACCACGGCGGGAGCGATCTCGCGCGGCACCGATGATTCATCGATGGGGCGCAGATCTTGCGGCGAACGAGCGGCGATCTCCTCGCGCAGGCGTTTAACGGGCCGCAATCCTACCTGGATCCCGACCCACACCAGAACCAGCGTGATATCGAGTTGCACGAAATCCCAGAGCAGCGTGCTCATGAAACCGTAGCGCGCGGCCGGCTCGGCCGAGGAACGAAGATACGCCACGGTGACCAGCCTGATGCCGTCCGGCGTATCGAACCGCTCGGTCAGACTGCGAACGCCGCGATTGTCGATCTGAGTGGTCGCCGGGCCCTCGCCGCTCACGGGCGCCAGGCGGGAGTCGCCTTCGATGAGATTTCCCTGGATATCGTGCACCGCGTACAACACCGAGTCCGCCGCCGGCAGGCGGTGCGCAATGACGGCGGCGGCGGCGTCCTTGAGGCGCTTGTCGCTGCTGATGACGGCGGGCGCAATGCTGTTCACGTAGTGCGCCAGCGCCCCGCACAGCGCGAGCAGCGTCAGCGGAACCGCCAACCACAGCACCAGCTGACGGCTGATCGATGAGCTCACGAATCCTTCGCTTCTTCCAGGCGGTACCCCAAGCCGCGGAGGCTGCGGATGACCGCGGCGTCGCCGAGCTTCGCCCGCAATCTCGAGACGTGGATCTCCACGGCGTTTGCCGAGACGTCCTGTTCCGGGTTGGCGATCGCCTGCTGCACGCGTTCCTTGGAAACCACCTGCCCGATGCGCCGGACCAGGCACTCGAGCAGCAGCCATTCGCGTGCCGTGAGCTCCACCTCGCCGTCATCGATGCTGAGCCGCTTGCCGGTCAGATCGACACTCAATCGGTTCAGCTTGACGACCCCGTGCAGCGCGCCGCTCGAGCGGCGCATCAGCGCGCGGCAGCGCGCGGCGAGCTCCGCGGGTTCGAAGGGTTTGCTCAGAAAGTCGTCGGCGCCCAAGTCGAGGGCCCCGACCTTGTCGGTCAAGGTGCAGCGCGCCGTGAGAATCAGCGTCGGCATCCGCAGGCCGGAGTCCCGCAGGCGGCGCACCAGGGTCAATCCGTCCACACCCGGCAGTCCGACATCGATGACGGCGAGCGCAAATTCTTCCTGGGTCAAGGCGGCCTGCGCCGCCTCGGCGCTGCCGACGCGGTGCACCGAATAGTGGGCCGCGGTCAAACTGCGCACGATCGCGTCCGCCACAATGTCGTCGTCTTCGACTATCAATAGCCGCACGGAGCTATGTTACAGATCCCCGACGGCTTGATCGTCCGGATCCGGCTCCTCGACCCGGCCGAGGGTGCTGCGCTGTGGCGGCAGCAGTTTGCGCATTTTGGCTTCATAGGCCTTGGCGAAGGTTTCGTTGAACAGATGCGGGAAACCGTCCGCGGGACGATGCGTGAGTCCGGGGAACATCTCCGAGTACAAGTCCCAGTACTTGGCCTTGGTCTGACCGAACACACCGCGCTTGGTTGCCCGGTCGAAGCGCTCCTCCATTTCCTTGGGGTCGAGCCGGCCCAGGAACTCCTCGAACGCGGCGCGGGTGGCGGCGAGCGTGGCGGTGTTCTGCGCCTTCAAGGCGCGAAAGTTGCCGCGCAGCGCCTCGACCGATCCGTTGCGGGTCGAGGTCGTGGTCAACAGCCGTACCATGGCCTCCTCGACGCCCCCCGAAAAATCGAGCGGCGACGGCGCGCCTTCCTCGGGCGGCGCGGGTATCCGAAATCGATTGCGGAATTCGTGACGGCCTTGATTCAGATCCATCAACCCCAGCACCGATTCGCGCAGCAGCTGGCCGGCCATTTGCAGCACGGCGCCGCGCACGTCGGCGCGGATGTCGCCGGGGTCGATGCCCGCGCCCCGGCAAAAGACCTGCAGGCCCATCTCGACGTCGCTGTCGGAGAACGTGTTTTGCGACCGCAGCATCGGCGGAAAGCTCGCCTCGCCCGGGGTCAGTTTGAGCGGCCGCGTCAGCATGTGCCAGGGCGTGGCGGCGGGCTGCCCCGCCGACTGGCCGTAGGCGTTGTGGAGATGCACCCCGGAGTCGGTTTCCTCCGCGCTGTCGCGGTCGATCGGTTGGCCCGCGCCGCTTGATTGCCCCGAGCCGGTTTCCGCGGCGTCGCGGGTTTGGATCCGCTGGCTCAGGCCGCTGGGTTCGAGCAGCTGGCTCAAATCGAGCTCGGCGCCGATGTCGTCGGCGGTGGATTTTGTCACCGCCGAGGACGGGGCCCGTCCGTCGTAGGCGACGATGCCGCTCTCCTCCGGCGGGAAATCATTGCTCTTGTCGATGCTCACCAGAAGCTCGTATTCGCCGAGGCGCACGAAATCGCCGTCCTTCAGCACGTAATCCTGATACTTGCCGAGCGGAATCTGCGATCCGTTCACATAGGTGCCGTTGGAGCTGGTGTCGACCAGCACATACGTGCCGGCCCGGAAATCGACTCTGGCGTGTTTGCCCGAGAGGTAGCGCTCCGGGTCGGGTAGAATCCACTCGTTGTCAATTCCACGTCCAATAGTGCCGCCATGCACGGCGAATACCTTGGTGGTCCGCTCACCGAGGCGGCTTGCGTGCTCGCTGACGACGCGTAAGCGCAAGGCCATACTCAAGCCCTCCCTCAGGGTCGCAGGTTTGCGCTAAGTGACCGTATAATATGGAAATACTAGCAATTTCTGGAGCCGTCTAAATGGCCGCGAGTCACATTTTCAAGGTTCAGTTCGTCAATCAGGGCAAGGTCTACGAGATCTACGCGCGCAAGGTCAGCCATGGCAGCCTGTTCGGCTTCATCGAGGTCGAGGAGCTGGTGTTCGGCGAACGCACATCGGTGGTCGTCGACCCCTCGGAGGAGAAGATCAAGGCCGAATTCCACGAGGTCAAGCGCACCTACCTGCCCATGCACTCGGTGCTGCGCATCGACGAAGTCAAGAAGCAGGGTGTCAGCAAGATCGTCGCCCTGGAAGGCAGCAATGTTTCGCACTTTCCCACCCCGATTTATACGCCCGGGGGCGACTCCAACGCGCGCAAATAGCCGCATGCCCGCCCCGCAGAGTCATGTTTAGTCTGACGGGCGCGCCTGCGCTCTCGCAATTCCGCCTCGATGGCTTGCTGCGCACGCTCAAGTCGCTGGATTCCCGGGTCACCGCGCTCGGGAGCCGCTGGCTGCACTTCGTCGACGCGGCGCGGCCGCTCGAGCCGGCGCAGCGCGCGGTCCTCGAGCAGCTGCTGACCTATGGGCCGCGCGCGCCGGGGACCGAGAGCGGCGCCCCGGTGCTGGTCACCCCGCGCGTCGGGACGGAGTCGCCCTGGTCGAGCAAAGCCACCGACATCCTGCGGGTCTGCGGCTTGGGGGAGGTGCGGCGCGTCGAGCGCGGTACGGTTTACTTCATCGAGTCGACGGCGCCGTTGGACGGCGCCGAGCTCGAGCGGCTGGCGGCGCCGCTTCACGATCGCATGACCGAATCGGTGTGGACCGGGACGATGCTGCCGCAGGAGATTTTTGGTGCCGGCGCGCCGCGGCCGCTGCGTGTGGTGCCCTTGCAGGAGGGCCGCGCGGCCCTGTCCCGCGCCAACCGCGATTGGGGCCTGGCGCTGTCCGAGGAGGAGATCGATTACCTGGTCGCGGCCTTCGCCGGCATGCGCCGCGACCCGACCGACGCGGAACTCATGATGTTCGCGCAGGCGAACTCGGAGCACTGCCGTCACAAGATCTTCAATGCCGAATTCAGCATCGACGGCGAGCTCATGCCGATGTCGCTGTTCGCGATGATCCGCGCCACCCACGCGCGCAGCCCGGGCGGCGTGCTCTCCGCCTATCGCGACAATGCCGCGGTCATCGAGGGGGCGCCCGCGCTGCGATTCTTTGCGGATCCGCTGACGCACCGCTACGGCGGCAGCCACGAGGCCGTCGACATCCTGATGAAGGTCGAAACGCACAATCATCCGACCGCGATTTCACCCTTTCCCGGGGCCGCCACCGGGGCGGGCGGCGAGATTCGCGACGAGGGCGCGACCGGCATCGGTGCGAAGCCAAAGGCAGGGTTGACCGGTTTCTCGGTCTCGAACCTGAAAATTCCGGGAATGCTCCAGCCGTGGGAGCACGACCACGGTAAACCGCAGCGCATCGCCTCGGCCCTCGAGATCATGCTGGCCGCGCCGTTGGGCGCCGCGTCCTTCAACAACGAATTCGGGCGCCCGGCGATTTGCGGCTATTTCAGAACCTTCGAGCAGCAGGTGCCGCACGCGGGCGGCGCGCTGATCCGCGGCTATCACAAGCCCATCATGGTTGCCGGCGGGCTCGGCAACATCCGGCGGCGCGATGTGCAGAAGCGCGAGGTGGCGGTGGGCGCGCCGCTGATCGTGCTCGGCGGCCCGTCGATGCTGATCGGATTGGGCGGCGGCGCGGCATCCTCCGTGGGCAGCGGTCAAAGTTCCGGCGAATTGGACTTCGCCTCCGTGCAGCGCGGCAACGCCGAGATGCAGCGCCGCGCCCAGGAAGTGATCGATGCGTGCTGGGCGCTCGGCGAGGGCAACCCGATCCTGTTGATCCACGACGTCGGCGCCGGCGGCCTGTCGAATGCCCTTCCCGAAGCCATCGCCCACAGCCGGCGCGGCGGCCGGATCGACCTGCGCAGCATCCCGAGCGCCGAGCCCGAATTGTCGCCGATGGAGATCTGGTGCAACGAGGCGCAGGAGCGCTACGTGCTCGCGTTGGTGCCGGGCAGCGAGCCTCGGTTCGCGGCGCTCTGCGCGCGCGAGCGCTGTCCCTTCGCCGTGGTCGGCGAGATCACCGCGGACGGGCGGCTGCTGGTCACCGACTCGCCGCCGGCCGCCGCCCCGGTCGACATGCCGATCGAGGTGTTGCTGGGCAAGACGCCGCGCATGACGCGACGGGTGCAATCTACAGCGAAGGCGGTGCGGCCTCTCAGCACCGCGGGTTGCAGCATCGGCGAGTCGCTCGATCGCCTGCTGTGCCTGCCGGCCATCGCCGACAAGTCCTTTCTCATCACGATCGGCGACCGCAGCGTCGGCGGCATGGTCAGCCGCGATCAAATGGTCGGACCCTGGCAGGTGCCGGTGGCCGACGTCGCCGTCACGTTGAACAGCTTCGAGGGTTTCGGCGGCGAGGCGATGGCGATGGGCGAGCGGGCGCCGCTCGCGGTGCTGAATGCGCCCGCCTCGGGACGCATGGCCGTGGGCGAGGCGATCACCAACATGCTGGCGGCCGACGTGCGGCGCCTCGGCGACATCCGCCTGTCCGCCAATTGGATGGCGGCCTGCGGCGAGCCGGGTGAAGACGCCGATCTCTACGCCACGGTTCGGGCCGTGGGTCCCGAGCTGTGCGTCGCGCTCGGGATCGCCATCCCGGTGGGCAAGGATTCGCTGTCGATGCGCACCGCGTGGCGGGATGCCGCGGGCGAGCACGCGGTACTCGCGCCGGTGTCGTTGATCGTCTCGGCCTTTGCGCCGGTGGCGGACGCGCGCGCCACCTTGACGCCCGAATTGGACCTGTCGGTGAGCACGCGATTGCTGCTCATCGACTTGAGTGAAGGCAAGAATCGTCTGGGGGGTTCGTGTTGGGCCCAGGTGTTCGACCGGCACGGCGGAGAGCCTGCGGATCTCGACCGCCCGGAGCTGTTGCAGGCGCTGTTCGCGGCGCTGCGCGAGTTGAAGGATCGGCGCCTGCTGCTGGCGTATCACGACCGCTCGGACGGCGGTGTCCTGCAGAGCGTGCTCGAGATGGCGTTCGCCAGCCACTGCGGCCTCGCCATCGATCTGGGCGAGGCGGCCGATCCCATCGCCGGCTGCTTTGCCGAGGAACTGGGCGTCGTGTTGCAGGTTGCGGCGGCAGACAGTGCCTGTGTGCTCGACATTTTTCAACGTCACGGCCTGGGGACGCTGACGCGGGATATCGGCGAACCGCGCGCCGGAACCCAAGTCTCGGTGCGCATCAACGGTCGGGAGGTGTTGCGCGCCTCGCGGCTCGATTTGCATCGTCGCTGGAGCGAAGTGTCGTTCCGGATGCAGGAACTGCGCGACAATCCGAGTTGCGCGCGCGAGGAGCATCGGTGCCTGGAGGACGCCGGCGACCCGGGGCTGCATGCGCGCCTCGGCTACGATCCGGGCGAGGACGTGGCCGCGCCCTACATCGCGAGCGGCGCACGGCCCGCGGTCGCGGTGCTGCGCGAGCAGGGCGTCAACAGCCAGACCGAGATGGCGGCGGCGTTCACGCGTGCCGGGTTCGACGCCTACGACGTGCACATGACCGATATTCTCAGCGGCCGCGTCCGTCTCGGACGCTTTCACGGGCTCGCGGCCTGCGGCGGCTTCTCGTACGGCGACGTGCTCGGCGCCGGCGGGGGCTGGGCGAAATCCATTCTGTTCAACGGCGCGGCGCGCGAGGAATTCGCGGCGTTCTTTGCGCGCCCCGACAGCTTCACGCTCGGCGTGTGCAACGGCTGTCAAATGCTGTCGGCGCTGAAGCAATTGATTCCCGGCGCGGCGCATTGGCCGCGCTTCGTGCGCAACCGTTCGGAACAATACGAAGCGCGCCTGTCGCTGGCGCGGGTACCCGACTCGTCCTCGGTGCTGCTCGCCGGCATGCACGGCTCGGTGCTGCCGATCGCGGTGGCGCATGGCGAGGGTCAGGCGGAGTTCGATACGGGGAGCAGCGCGGAGGGCTTGCTCGCCGCGGGGCTCACGGCGCTGCAGTATGTCGATCATCGCGACCGGCCGACCGAGCAGTATCCGTTCAATCCGAACGGCTCGAGCTTGGGCACCGCCGGATTGTGCAGCAGCGACGGGCGCGTCACGGCGCTCATGCCGCATCCGGAGCGGGTGTTCCGCACGGTGCAGAATTCTTGGGCGCCTAGGGAGTGGCGGGAGGACGGGGGGTGGATGCGGCTGTTTCGCAATGCGCGGGTGTTTGTCGGGTGACTGGAGTTCTTGGCTCCCAGCTAGCCTTCAAGAATAGCTATCCGACACGAGGAAGAGTAGCTGCTTTGTGCTCCGGCGCCGGGATTGGGAGGGGCCTTCCCGGGCCGCCGTAAACCCATTGCGCTGCGCAGTCCCTAGCTCCGCGCAAGCCCGGGGTGGCCATCCCTGGCCACCCGCGCGACGCATGCGTCGCGCCCTTGGAGGCTGCGGGAAAAACATCCCTGTTTTTCACGCCCCGGGAAGGCCCCTCCCAATCCCGGCTTCTCTTTACGCCGCGCTTTCGTCGTACTGATTGTGCCTATCTCCTTGCGGCCATCGCTGGCCACCTGCGCGACGCATGCGTCGCGCCCCTGCGGACTTAACGAAAGCTACTGTTTCTTCGCCCCGGGAAATCCCCTCCTAATTTCGGCGCATCTGATACGCCTGGCTCGCGTAGTAGATTCTTATGCCTGGTTGTAACCCTGGCTTTCCGTAGTACTTGTTAGGCCTGGGTGGTGGCCTGGGTGGGGGCGACGAAGCGGCGGAAGGTCATGGCTTGCATGAGGCGCGCTTTGCGCACGAAGGTTTGATAGAGCAGGTCGCGCATGATTTCCAGCAGCACGCCGGCGCGCTGCGGCTCGAGGTCCGGTTGATGCGGCCAGGGATCGCTGTCGCTGCCGAACAGCACCGCGCGCAACGCGGCAAAGGTGTCGTCGTCGAGTTCCGCCAGTGTGCGGATTTCCTGCAGGGTGTCGAACAGCTCCAGCTTGCCGTGCTCCCCCAATTCGCGGAACAGTGATTGCGCGGTACGTCGGCTCATCGCGCCGAAGGCGTTGAAACATCCGGCCGCATAGCAATTGAGCGCCTCCCTGAACAGGCCCTCGGCCTCCTCGGGCAGGTAAGTGAGCGGGAAATTCTCGCGCGCGCGCTCGATCTCGACATAGTTCGGGGCCAGCTCGATGCGTGCGGGCGTAAAGGCTTTGACGGCGAATTTGAGGAATACCGGCTCGCCGCAGGCGTCGCAGCGGAACACCAAGCCGACATTCTTGGGCTTGCCGCGGTTCAGGTCGTCGAATTTCGGAATGGCGACCGCGGTCAGGTGGGTGAGTGTCTGGCAGTGGGGGCAGGTCAGAGCGATGCCCTGATATTCAAGGAGCAGTTCATCCTGCGGCGTGATGTACATGCGTGATTCTCAACCGGTCAGTGGCTTGTAGCGGATTCGATGCGGCTGGGCGGCATCCTCGCCTTTGCGTTTCTTGTAATCCTCGACGTACTCCTGATAGTTGCCCTCGAACCAGAAGACTTGGGAGTCGCCTTCGAAGGCAAGGATATGCGTTGCGATCCGATCGAGAAACCAGCGATCGTGCGAGATCACCACCGCGCAGCCGGGAAACGCCAGCAAGGCATCTTCCAGTGCGCGCAGCGTTTCGATATCGAGATCATTGGTCGGCTCGTCGAGCAGCAGCACGTTGCCGCCGGCCTTCAGCACCTTGGCGAGGTGCACACGGTTGCGTTCGCCGCCGGACAGGTCGCCGATCACCTGCTGCTGCTGCACCCCCTTGAAGTTGAACCTGCCGACGTAGCCGCGCGAGGAGGTTTCGTAATTGCCGACCTTGATGAGATCGAGGCCGCCGGAGATCTCCTGCCACACGCTGTGCTTGTCGTTGAGCGCCTGGCGCGACTGATCCACGTAAGCGAGCTTGACGCTGGGTCCGACCCGGATCTCGCCGGAATCGGGCTTCTCCGCGCCGGACAGCATGCGAAACAGAGTGGTCTTGCCGGCGCCGTTCGGCCCGATGATGCCGACGATACCGCCCGCCGGCAGACTGAAGCTCAAGGAATCGATCAGCAGCCGCTCGCCGTAGCCCTTGCGCACATTACTGCATTCGATCACCAGATCCCCGAGGCGCTCGCCCGGCGGGATGTAGATTTCGTTGGTTTCGTTGCGCTTTTGAAACTCCTGCGAGGCCAGCTCCTCATAGCGCTGCAGGCGCGCCTTGGATTTTGCCTGGCGCGCCTTCGGATTGGTGCGCACCCACTCGAGTTCGCGCCGCAGCGTCTTGGCGAGCGCATCCTGCTGCCGCTCCTCCTGCGCCAGGCGCTGCTCCTTCTGTTCCAGCCAGGAAGAGTAATTGCCCTGCCATGGAATGCCATGCCCGCGATCGAGTTCCAGGATCCACTCGGCCACGTTGTCGAGAAAGTAACGGTCGTGGGTGACCGCGATCACCGTGCTCGGGTACTCCTCCAGGAAATGCTCGAGCCAGGCCACCGATTCCGCGTCCAGATGATTGGTGGGTTCGTCGAGCAGCAGCATGTCGGGTTTCGACAGCAGCAGGCGGCACAGGGCGACCCGGCGCTTCTCGCCGCCGGACAACTTGCCTACCACGGCATCCCAGGGCGGCAGCCGCAGCGAATCGGCGGCGATCTCCAGCTTGCGCTCCAGTTCCCAGCCGCCCACCGCGTCGATCTGGTCCTGCATCCGGGCCTGCTCCTCCAGCGCCTTGTTCATCTCGTCGTCCGACATGGGCTCGCCGAAACTGTCGCTGATGGCGTTGAAGCGGTCGATCAGGCGCTGCACGTCGCCGACGCCCTCGCCGACCACTTCGCGGACCGTTTTGGCGTCGTCCAGCAGCGGTTCCTGGGGCAGATAGCCGACCTTGATGCCGGCCTGCGCCCGCGCCTCGCCCTCGATATCCTTGTCCACGCCGGACATGATCTTCAGCAGCGTCGACTTGCCCGAGCCGTTCAAACCCAGCACGCCGATCTTGGCGCCGGGGAAGAAGCTCAAGGAAATATCGCGCAAAATGATGCGCTTGGGCGGCACGACCTTGCCAACCCTGTTCATGGTGTAGATGAACTGAGCCATTCGGTACCTGTAACGACAGAGCGAGCGGGGGGAACGGGCGGATTATGTGCGACTGGCGGAAACTTGTCACGGAGCGGGTTGGTCGCCGGCAACCTGTAGAGCACAGAGCGGCGAATGCGAGGCCCGTGATGGCATTATGCAACGCAGTCGCGCCGATAGGGACCGGTGCAGAGCCCGGCGCGGCAAATCGACATCAGTCCGACGCTCTGCTAGGGAAGCCTGGTCGGATCGGCTACAATTGGTGGCTATCCCTCCGGAGACCCATTGCATGTTCACTGCCGATATGACGATTGCCGGTTTCGATCCTGAACTCGCCCGTTCGATCACCGACGAGCGCAGGCGCCAGGAAGATCACATCGAACTCATCGCCTCGGAGAACTATGCGAGTCCGCGGGTGCTCGAGGCCCAAGGCTCGGTGCTGACCAACAAGTATGCGGAGGGGTACCCGGGCAAGCGCTACTACGGCGGCTGCGAATTCGTCGATGTGGCCGAACAGCTGGCGATCGACCGCGCGAAACAGCTGTTTGGCGCCGCCTATGCCAACGTCCAGCCGCATTCCGGCAGCCAGGCGAATGCCGCCGTCTATCTGGCGCTGCTCAATCCGGGGGATACGATCCTCGGCATGAGCCTGGACCATGGCGGTCACCTCACGCACGGCGCCAAAGTGAATTTCTCGGGCAAGCTGTTCAAGGCGTTTCAGTACGGCATCAAGCCCGACAACGGTGAGATCGATTACGAGCAGGTGGCGAGCCTCGCCCAGGAGCACCGGCCCAAGCTCGTGGTTGCGGGATTTTCCGCCTACTCGCGCGTCGTCGATTGGGCGCGATTCCGTGCCATCGCGGATTCCGTGGGCGCGTACCTGTTGGTCGACATGGCGCATGTCGCGGGCCTGGTCGCAGCCGGCTGCTATCCGAATCCGGTGCCGCACGCCGATGTGGTCACGACCACCACGCACAAGACCTTGCGCGGGCCGCGCGGCGGCTTGATTCTGGCGCGCCCGCACCCCGACCTGCACAAGAAGTTCAACTCACTGGTGTTTCCGGGCACGCAGGGCGGCCCGCTGATGCATGTGATCGCCGCCAAGGCGGTGGCCTTCCTCGAGGCCCTGCAGCCCGATTTCAAGATCTATTCGGCGCAGGTCGTCAGCAACGCGCGGGTGATGACCCGGGTGCTGCAGCGGCGCGGCTACAAAATCGTCTCGGGCGGCACCGACAATCATCTGTTCTTGCTCGACCTGGTCGACAAGAACATCACCGGCAAGGACGCCGATGCGGCGCTCGGCCGTGCGCACATCACGGTCAACAAGAACGCGGTACCGAACGACCCGCGGCCGCCCGCGATCAGCAGCGGGTTGCGCATCGGCACGCCCGCCGTCACGACGCGCGGCTTCAAGGAGCCCGAAGTCGAGCAATTGACCCACTGGATCGCGGACGTGCTCGATCACATGGGCGATGAGTCGGCGGTGGAGCGCGTGCGGGAAGAGGTGGTGAAGATATGCCGGCGTTTCCCCGTCTATGGTTGAAGGGGCTGCCCTGGAGCTGTCTGACCATTAGGGCGCCCGCTGGAGGGGCTCCTGGCATTTCGCATGCATTGCCCATTTTGCGCTCACACGGAAACCAAGGTCATCGACTCGCGTCTCGCCGGCGAGGGGCGGCAAATCCGCCGGCGCCGCGAATGTCTGGCCTGCACCGAACGCTTCACCACGTTCGAGGCGGCAGAGCTGCTGCTGCCGACCGTGGTCAAGGGCGATCGCAGCCGCGAGCCTTTCGACGAGAGCAAGCTGCTCAACGGGATGCGCAAAGCGCTCGAGAAGCGTCCGGTGGGACGCGAGGCGATCGAGGCCGCGGCGGCGCGAATTTTTCACAAACTGCGCAGCCTGGGCGAGCGCGAGGTCGCTGCACGCAGCATCGGCGAGATGGTCATGGAGGAACTGCGGCAACTGGACGAGGTGGGTTACGTTCGCTTCGCCTCCGTGTACCGCAGCTTCCAGGACGTCGAGGCGTTCCGTACCGAGATCGATCAATTGCGCCGGCATCGACGGCGCCGCGAACCCAGCAAGGCGCAATTGCCGCTGCTGCCCGGCGACCGCGACAGCGATGACGATCGATGAACCAGACGTTCGCCAACCAGGATCAGGCACACATGGGGCGGGCATTGTCGCTCGCCGCGCGCGGCCTATACACCACTGACCCCAATCCCCGGGTCGGCTGCGTGCTGGTGAGCGGCGATCAGGTGGTGGGCGAGGGATGGCACATGCGGGCGGGCGAGCCGCATGCCGAGGTGTTGGCACTGCGCGCGGCGGGCAGCCTGGCCCGGGGCGCAACGGCCTACGTGACGCTCGAGCCGTGCAGCCATACCGGGCGCACGCCGCCCTGCGCCGACGCGCTGATCGCGGCCGGCGTGGCGCGCGTCGTGTGCGCCTCGATCGACCCGAACCCGTTGGTTGCCGGCGGCGGCATCGCACGGCTGCGGGCGGCTGGAATCACCGTATCCTCAGGGGAGCAGAGCGCCCCGGCGCGCGAACTCAATGTCGGATTCTTTTCGCGTTTCGAGCGCGGCCGGCCGTACCTGCGGCTGAAGCTCGCCATGAGTCTGGACGCCCGCACGGCGCCCGCAGGCGGCGGGCGAGCCTGGATCAGCGGCGAGCCGTCGCGCGCCGACGTGCAGGTGTGGCGCGCGCGCAGCGGCGCGGTGCTCACCGGCGCAGGCACGGTGCGCGTCGACGATCCGCGCCTCGACGTGCGACTTGCCTACGGCTCGTGGATCAGACAACCGCTGCGCGTGCTGCTCGATCCGATGCTCTCGTGCCCGACGAGCGCGAAGCTGTTCCACGACGACGGCGCCTTGGTATTCGCCGCGGAGGACGCGCCGCAGAGATCGCAACACTCCGCCCGCGTCGAGCGCCTGCCGCGCGCCGCCGGCGGTCTGGATCTTGCGGCCGTCACCGGGCGATTGGCGCAACTCCAAGTGAACGAACTGCTGGTCGAATGCGGTCCGCGCCTCGCCGCAGCCTTCGTCGCGGCGCACCTGGTGGATGAACTCGTGTTGTACGTGGCGCCGACGCTGCTGGGTTCCGACGCCGCTCCGCTGCTGCAGGCGAGCGGGATCGGTGCGGCGGACGCGTTGCCGGCATTCGAGTTCAAGGACGTGCAACGCATCGGCGCCGACCTGCGTCTGATTCTCACCCCGAAGGTTCATTGATCATGTTCACCGGAATCATCCTCGCGACGGGCCGCGTGGCGTCCATCACGCCGACGGGCGGCGACCTGGAACTGGGAATCGACGCGGCGGATCTCGATCTCGCGCGGGTCGCGGTCGGCGACAGCGTCAGCGTGCAGGGCGTTTGTCTCACGGCGACACGCAAAGACGGATCGTGCTTCTACGCGGATGTGTCGCGCGAAACCATGGCCAAGACGACTTTGGGCATGCTGCGCCCGGGAGCGCGTGTCAACCTGGAGCCGAGCCTGCGCGCCGGCGATGCCCTGGGCGGCCACTGGGTGAGCGGTCATGTCGACGCCGTCGGCACGCTGCACTCGCTGGTCATCGATGCGCGTTCATGGCGTCTGGAGTTCGAGTTGCCGGAGCCGCTGATGCGCTTCGTCGCGGCCAAGGGCTCGATATGCGTCGACGGCGTGAGTCTGACCGTCAATAATGTCGCCGCCCGGCGCTTCGACGTCAACATCATTCCGCATACGCTCAACGTCACGACGCTCGGTGAAATCAAAGCGGGCGACGGCGTGAACATCGAGATCGACGTCGTCGCACGCTACATCGACAGGCTGATGCAGCATTCCGGCCCGCGTTGAGAACATGACGCTGAATCCGTCAGCATTTGGAGAGTAGAAATGCTGAGAGTTGCGTTCGTCGGTCTTGGGAATATGGGCAAAGGAATGGCCGGCCGCTTGCTCGAAACCGGGCATCAACTCCACCTCTACAACCGCACGGCCTCGCGCGCTGACGACCTCGTTCGGCGGGGAGCACAGCTGTTTGCGTCACCAAAAGAAGCGTGCCAAGGGGTCGATGCAGTTGTTTCGATGGTCGCCGACGATGCCGCTTCGCGAGCGATCTGGCTCGAGCGGGACGGAATACTCGCCGCTGATCTGGCGAATAATGCTTTCGCCATCGAATGCTCGACGCTGTCCCATGATTGGGTCACCGGCCTTTCAATGCGATGCAAAGCGCTGGGTCTTCGATACATCGATGCCCCCGTAACGGGAGTTCCGGAGGTCGCGGCGGCGGGCGCACTTACGTTGCTCGTTGGCGCGGATGCCGACGATCTGCAATCCGCACGGGGCATTCTCGATGCCTTGTCCCGGCGCATCATTCGGTTCGGTCCGATCGGCACCGGCACCGCTTACAAGCTGATCATCAATATGATGGGCGCCGTGCAGATCGCCTCGGCGGCGGAGGGATTGGCGATC
>Ga0209611_10007119_pt1 | contig 18015 bp, 14 predicted proteins | sample S1TSphgellanicum_3_FD_187693 | JGI IMG/M metagenome (GOLD analysis project Ga0209611, IMG submission 187693) | Host-associated microbial communities from peat moss isolated from Minnesota, USA - S1T2_Fc - Sphagnum magellanicum MG (SPAdes) (version 2) | ecosystem: Host-associated > Plants > Peat...
CAAGTTCCAAAAAATTTCAGCTTTCCTCTCTGACCTATAGCCAAATTTTGGCTAAATCCTCTTGGGGATGACCACCATCCCCAGTCCACCGACCTCACAAAATTGTACTAAAATATTATTTAAAATTTTAAAATATTTTAAAATAATAAATAAATAATTTAATAATTTGAATGAATAATTAAATAAATAACCAACCAACTCTGATCATATTATATCATATCATCATGCAAAATTCAATTGTATGAAATCAAAATTGAAACCAAAAACTCTACAAAACCAAAATCATCTTCAATTTTCACAACCCAAAACAAGATGATTTTCCAAAAAAATTTGGGTCTCACTTTGTCTCAAGATTATCATGCACTTTGCTGAAAGTGGGTTGTTGTAGAAATAAGTAAAACTTGCATGAGAGTAGGAGCACAGTAGCTCTGCTGTTGTTGTTGTTGTTTTGTTGGTCTTCTTCTTCTTCTTCTTCTTCTTCTTGTTATTGAAAACACACTTTTTTTGGGGGAGCAAGGAAAGAACAAAAAAATGGACATGAAGAAAATTGTTTCATTTGGAAGCAGAAAAACACTCTATCTTTTAGACCCTGGACCCATCATCCTTACCTCTGCCAACAAAATCCAGTAGAAGATTAAGAGCAGCTGCAGTAGCGGCACCATCACCAACACCAACACCACCTCTCCTCTCTTTCTCCTTCAACAACAGCTCCTCTAGACTCCTTCAAGAAGAAGCTCTCAGCTTGGCAGTTTGGAGCTTGCATATAGCATGCATGGTGGTGCTTGGATTTTGTCCCAAGGAGAGCTGCTATATACACAACCCCCCCCAGTTTGTAAGCTGATCAAGTTTGTAAAGTTTGCAAGCTGATCATCAACTCTAGACTGTCTTAAAAGCAAAGCAAACTTGGTTGTGTGTGTGTGTGTGTGTGTGTTTTCTTCCTTCTTTCTTTTTTGGTTGGGTATTGAGAATTTGGAGAAGATGGCAGATGGATGGAGAAGAGGAGGAAGAGGAGAAGGAGAACAAGGAGGAAGAGGATATCCAGAGAGAGCAGCAGCAGAAGAAGATCCAGAGAGTAGTAGTGTGAGTATTTGTAGGGAAGCTGGAGCTTGATTGCATTCTCTGGTATGGCTTTCTTTCCCCAGTAGAAGGTCCAAGACTGATGAATTGGGAATGAAAGCTAGATCAGGGAACAGCAGGAGGACGAAGAGGAGGAGATCCAGAGAGTGTGAGTAACGAGAAGCAGCAGAGTTGGGTTGCAACCTGGAATGGGTTTTTGGAGGCCACAGAAGAAGATGACAAACGTGCAATAAAGAAGAAAGAGGAGGAAGGAGGAGAGAGGAGAGGGGATTGTGTGGAGAACAAGAACAAGAAGCGGAAGCAAAGATGGGTGATAGGGGAAGGAGACCACAGAAGGGTATGATCGACAACCAAGCTCCTGTACTGAGCACTTTTCTAGCATGTCCAGTGGAGATTTGGGAGAAGGTTTTTTCTTTCGTATGGGTACCAGCAGATCGCAATGCAATCTCGCAAGTATGCAAGCAGTTTTACAAATCGGAAGCTCGCACACGAGAGAAGGTACAGGTCTCGAGCTGCTACGCGATCAAACCCGATCACGTTGCAGAACGGTTTCCGAAAGCGAGGTCGTTTTCTGTGAAGGGCAAGCCGCGAGTGGTGGACTTTTCTCTCATCCCGCATGCCAAGAAATGGGGTGCCTATGCCACTCCCTGGGTTGCATTGTTCGCTCAACACTACCCGTTCTTGTATCACTTGCGCCTCAAACGCATGTCCATCTCTGACTCTGACATCAAGACGCTGGTCCAAGGATGTGGCGCGAGTTTGCAGATCCTGGAATTCGAAAAATGTTGTGGGTTCAGCACCATCGGCCTTCAATCCATTGCTGAAACATGCAGGTAAAACACCCATTGCACAATCTTCTTCTTCGTCCTGAGGAGCTGCTGCTGCTGCTTCTTCTTCTTCCAGGAGTCTCTTACAAGAATGGATTCTTCTCCTTCCTCCTCCTCTTCTTTACAGGAACTTGAGAGCTTTGAGCTTTGCAGAATCAGAGGTAGAGCACCGGCAGCTGCAGGAGGAGGAGGGAACAGCAACTGCAACTGGGTCTTCTTCGACCCATTGGCTTTCTATGCTTGTAGAAAGGGCAGGATCGCTCCAGTTTCTGGACATGACGCTTGTGGAGATCCAAGACTTGGATATCGGAGTTTTGTTGAAGCTGGCCACACGCTGCCATACTCTTCGCATCTGCGAGTCCATGGATACCGATCAGATCTTGCCCTTTCTCAAAGCTTGTACAAGCAGCGTCCGAAGCTTGGGAATGGGGTTTAAACCCTAAACCCTAACCCCAGCAACCCAACTGCACCATCAACATACATACATGTCTTTTTTACCATGTCAAAGAAACAAAATTCTTCTTCATTTTCTTCCTTTCTTTGCTGCTGGCTGGCTTATTTCTAGTGTTGTTTTCAACTTTTGTGGGTGGGGGGTCACAGACAGACACCTGTTGTTGCTCTTTTGACAAAAAAAATATTTTCTTCATGTGTATACAACACAGACTGCAGTCATATAATGTGGAGCATCGCAAAAGAATTGCAGTGGCCATGAGCAACTGCAAGGATTTGACAGAAATGTCAGGTCTGTGGGACTTGGATGAGGACTCAGTCATGATGCTCATGCCAATAGCTCCTCACCTTACAAGGCTTGACCTCACGTATGCCTTGCTAGGTGAAGCTCAACTCTCAGACCTCATCAGCAGCTGTGTCAATCTTTACGACCTCAAGGTAGAGTACCCACCAACACACCCACCCTTTTACTTTCTTCACTGGGCCTTCAATAATGACATCTCTTTTGTACCTGTAATTCCCTGAATGTTTCTTTTTCCTCGCTGGCACAGGTGACGGATATTATTGGTGATGAGGGGCTGCGAGTAGTTGGCAGGTCATGTCATAAACTGAGAAAGCTAGTGGTGTTGCATAATGATGCGGGATTCATAACCCAGCATGGGCTGGTGGGTGTTGCTATTGGCTGCCATCTGCTGGAGAAACTTATCTTCTACTCAGCTGATATGAATAGTGAAGCCATGGGAATACTCGCTCTCAGCTGTCCTGGACTCACTGATATACGACTTTGCCATGTCCAGAAATATCACGCATCTCACCCGGTCTGCTACTCTCTTTCTTCCTGAATGAAGCTTCTTCCCGGCCTCTGCTCTCAATTGATTGTTGCTTCACTTATAAGTTCTCTGTACTGTATGCAAAGTATGATACCAACAAGGAAGGAGAGCACAGCAGTTCTGATAAAACCCTAAACCCTTCATCACATTCTTTGCATAAATTCAGTAGATCTTGTCGGGGATCTCAAGTGGTACATTTCTCATTTTTGCAAGTATCAGTGCTAGCTCTGGCTGAATGTTTGATTGTCTCTAATGATTGTAAAACTGGACAGGTTAATCACCTGGAGGGGAACAACACATTGAATGAAGGTATTAGAGCACTCCTGCAAGGGTGCCCCAAGGTTCGCAGACTGGCACTTTGCTTCTGCAACAAATTCGGCTTGTCAAATGTGGTGGTGACTGAGGATGGCATCCGTTACATTGGCAAGTATGGCACCAACCTTCGTATGATCACACTCACCAATTGTGGGAATGGAAGCGGTGAAAGCCTCTCATACATTGCTATGGGATGCCTCCAGCTCCGCAAGCTGGAGCTTCTACATTGCATGTTTACTGATGCAAGTGAGTCTTCTTCTTCTCCTTGTCCTCATCCTCCTACCAGCAATGAAGTTACTGGGTTGTTTTGGTACTGCAAAATCTCTTCTTTTGTCTATTTGTTCTGACTTTCAGCATGACCAAAAACTCTCTATGTGCACCAGCTCTGTTTAATGTTAAAGTTTGGAGCCTTGGATCTCTCTTCTTCCATTTGTTCAGAGACGATAGGTTTCCTCTGCTATTGTTTTGTTGGAACTGTAGGGTGAGGAACAAAACTGTGTTCTCTTGTATCGGAATTTTGATGTTTAATGTTTGGCCTGGATGTTTGGTCTGACCAGGTATGATGGCATTAGCTCAGGGATGTCCATGTTTGAAATATCTGTGGGTACAAGACTGCCCTGTAAGTTTGGAAGGGGTGAAAGCATTGGCGCGGCGTCCAGGCTTGCATGTTGAGGTTGTGAGGGAGACTGAGATGCAGGGGATGACAGTTCCATGGCAGATGATTGCATATGCGTCAGCTACTAGCCCACGCAAGGACCGTCCTGAGCACATTGACGCTGTTGATGCATCTTACGATGTACCTGTGATCAGCAAGGAAATGCCGCATTATGATAATGTCGCCATATGGCCATCTGTATCTAATTCTGATGGAAACTCACCTGATTATGAAGGATATGACTCCTTAAACTCACCCGATTATGAAGAAGACTCCTCCTCATACTCACCTTATCATGAAGACAACTCCACAGATGAGGATGTAACACTGCATCATGATTGATGATGGGTGATGAGCAAACTACTGTGATTCTTCTGAAATCCACCACAAGATCAGCTTGTGATGAGAAATCATGCCAACAATGAGTTGACTATTGTGTGCACTCTATGACCCATATTTGGAGGTCTTGTGATTATTATACAAAAATTTCTTAGTACTGAAAAGAGGGCTTTAAAGACCATTTTTGGATTGCCTGCTTTTGCCTGTTAGGGCACAACAATTTTATCAACATGTTATGAGAAATAAATAAATATATATATAAATCATGTCAACCAAAGTTGTCTTAACTGAGAGTCTCTTCCCAATGCTAGTTTAGTACTATCTTGGTAAAATTAGTAAAACCTTAGATTTTCATGAAACCTTCACAACTCCAACTTGCTCAAAACAAAATCTTTCACATGAAACTTGTAGAATGACATAGAAAACCAAATAGGTACAATGAACTTTTCTTTCTAGCTACAAGCATTTTATCGATCTTCAACTTTCTAATGTTCAATGCTAAAATAGAAAATCATGAAATATTAGACCATGTCTAGCATTCAGTTTTCAAATGCATTGAAATTGTAAACAAGGAATTCAAACTTCCGTTCAAACCAAATAATTTTTATTTATTAACTATAAGGAAAAAATATTATATTAGAAATTACCACTATATAATAAAATAGTAGTTTGTATATGATTATGGATGGGTGACCTTTGCTTATGAATTGACCTACACTTTGTTTTAGTTTAGTTTATTTTATTTTATATTTATTTTTTCCATTATATGATAATTTTTTCCATATTGATCCTATTGTTTGAGAAGAAATGATTTGACTTAGAACAAACACACAATGTCAGTTAATTATAATTGCTAGTCTTAAATAATATCATGCACAATTCACGATAATTCAATCACCCAATATTCATCCTTTATGCTTACACTTTTGAAACATTGTAGTGTATCTGAATTTATGTTGAAATTTTTTATTATAGAGTTTTTAAAAAATGTTCTTAGTTCATTACATAGCCAATGAGTACACTCAATCATCTTCATTATGTTCAAATGGTTAATTTTACTCTAAGAAGTGTGTCTATAACAAATATTCAATCGACATTAGTTAGGTTTAGGGAGTTTCTTTGTTAATAATTATTCTCACGTTAGATATTTGTGTTTATTTGCTACATTTTTTCAGTAATTGTTTAGATACAATTTTGTATGCTTGCATGTAATTTTTTTAGCTTTCTTCCATGTACACAAGGTTCCTTTTTATTGACATAATAAAAAATTTGGTGGTAAGAACACTTTGTCATAAGGTTTTTTTATCGCATTGTAGTACATCGAAAATGTTATTTTATGACTGGTCTTATATGATTACAAGTGAATAAACAACTAAAAATGGTATGAACAATGGATCCAAAACAACTAGAATATGTTCCACCCAACTAGTAAGCAATTTCACACCTTGGTTGTTGAAGGAAGAGAATTGGAATCATGTGCATGCAACAATTGATGAGATCAAAGCTAAAGCATTCTTTGCTAGAAGACCAAGCTTTACTCATGCATAGAAGGCATCCTTGGCAAAGGACTTGAAAAGAAGTGTGTAAACCAAATTTCAAATGAAGGGTTGAGTGTAACTATTATTGTGAGAAGTGACATTGGGAGAAAGAACGTAACAAAAGGAATGAAGACGAATCAAAGTCCAAGAGTGAGGTGGATGTGATTGCCATTAATTATTTTGAGAATGATTTAAGTACATGTTTTTTTATTAATGTAACATTTGTCATAATTACCATTTCCCCAAAAAGTAATGCCAATAACATTTAGTATGTTGATGGCAAGGCAACTAACCACATGAGAATCAAAATTGAGTGGTTCACTACTTTTGAAAAGGTTTTGATCAAGATGTAGCCACTAATGGTGGTTAATCATGAAAAGCTTTTGGTATGCAGAATGGGAACCATAAAATTCCAATGTGCCATCAATGGTCGATGGGAGAATAAAAGTTTATCAACAACCATTGAATAACTTAACCAACCTTGGCAACTTTGAAGTGCATTCAAACATTTCAAAAACTACTATCACATGTGGGCAACCAAGTTTTTTACAAGTTTGGCTAAGAGCAATGACTTGCTTCAATAACCTCAACAATTTTTGGAGGTTGTTCATAATTCTATTTCAAGGATGGTGGGAACCAATGTGCAATAAACATGAGTCCTTGGTGAAAAACAACACTTACGACCTACTTGCACATTGCAAGCCAATGTGTTGCAAGTGGGTAGACAAGACCGAAACCACATATGCAAGAAAAATTGTGAAATATAAAACTTGGCTAGTTGCTTGAGGTTTCATTCAAACCTATGGAATTTACTATGACCAAAATTTTAGTCCAATCATAAAGTTTAAGTCTATTTGGACTATTATTTCTTTCAATGCAATACAACAAGACATGCATATTGTGCAATTCGGTATTCACTTTGCATTCTTGCATGTTGACTTGGACGAGGAGATTTATATGTTGTAATTCAAAAGCTTTGCATCTTTGGGGCAAGAATTGAAAGTTTGTCAACTTGAACAATTTTATTAATTCGAAACCATAAGTTTGATGACTTTTTTTACCAAGTTTGACCTTCATCCCATTGAAGTTGATCCTTGTGTGTATTCAACAAAGGAATAGTTACAATAGATTACAACAATATATATGATGATGGATTCAGATGTTGTATTTAAATTTCAAAAAGGGAGAAGATGATTATTCATTTGGAATTAGGAGTTCAAAATTTCTAAATCTTATGTTGATGTCTATGTTGGTTTGCACATCTTATGTAACAAGGCAAACAAACTACTTTATGTGAATCAATCATTGTACATACAGTGAACTTTTCATTGATTTCAAGGGTTTACCATAAATTTATGGTGAACTTTTTCATTGATTTCAAGGGTTAACTTTTCATTGATGCAACAAGAAACAAACATTTGTGGCTAGCTCCACAATAGGAGTATGTAGTACCTTGCACATGCACCAAAGACATCATTTGGATGTGCTACTTACTTGCCAAATGCATCTTTTCACAACCACAAGCAACAAGACTTTATTCTAACAATCAAACCTATATACACCTTGTTTAAAATCCTGAATTTCATCAAAGGACAAAACACAAAAATGTGTAGTATTATTTCATTTCAACATCTTGAAAATATGAACATTCTCTACAACACATTAACTAGCAAACTCATTCACCAAAACTCTACCTACTAATTGTTTCCAACACTTCCACATACTTTTGAGCATGGTGCCACTCCTAGCAATGGAAGTGCCAAGTTACTAGGATAACTTCCTAACTGAGAAGTTCCTAGCAACATAATAATGGGTGGGGCTCCATAGAAAACATGGATAAGTTCTTGGAAGTAGTGGGAATGCTAAACAAAGTTCAACCATTGTTTTTTTGTGTGAAAATATGTTTATTGGGTGGGAATGTTAGAAGTTTTTATAACATAACTTCATTTTTACTACTCTTAGTTTATGACATAGCCAACAAATATGCTCAAGCATCTTTTTTTTATTATGTTCAAAAAATTAATTTTACTCTAATGAATGTAATTGTGACAAACATTCCAAAATACGACTGAGGTTGAAGGAGATACTTTCTCAGAATTTAATTATTTTCACGTTAAGTATGCATGTTCTTTTGTTGCATGTTTTAATAGTTGTTTAGATCCAATTTTGTACGCTTGCATGTCATTTTTGTAGTTTTCTTTTATGTGCACAAAAACCCCTTTTATTTCCAGAGTTAAAAATTGGTGGCAACAACACTTTGCAATAGGGCTTTTTTTATCACCTTGCAAACATCTTATAACCTTGTTCATTTGGTCTATTCAAGTATTTTCTATAATTAATTAACATCTGATATTCTTTGCTTTAATGAAAAAAATATATAAAATAAAAACAAGCATGAAAAAATGTACATATTACTCTATCAAAAAAATTTAATATTTTATCTCACTATAATGAACATGGAACAATGATATTATATGATAATTATCATATTGTTAGTAGAAAAACTCTTATATCAAAATTTGGTGTGGAATCTACTATAACATTCTATGAAAAACAAAGTGAAACAATTAACATAATTGATGTTTGTAATTGCCAAAATGCAAACATTTTCTTTTCTTTCCATCTCAAAAGGAATCTTCAAGAATACTAGTTGTAGCTTGTGCCATTAGCCCAAGTGTGAATTAGTTACCCAACTAAATTTTCCTTTCAAAACTATTTTTAAACTTGAATTTCCAATGAAAACAATATTCAAAATTCAATATCTCTTGCATTTTAGGTTAAATCCTACTCATTGAAGGTTTTCCAAAAATACCAAAAGTGTGCCAAAAATTCCCATATTAAGTTTTTTGTTTTGATTTTAATGAAGTTTCCATGAAATAATTGTTCAATATTGAATATCGTCTCCACCAAAGGGTGAAACATTATGAAACCAACTCGATGCACCCCTCCTCATCGAGGGCTTTCGAATGGTACTAAGAGCGCATCAAAAGGTGTCATGGTTTGGAAGATCTCAACATGACAAACAAAACAAACAAACAACCTTCCTTTCATAAATATGGGGAAACTAGCCTTCTTTCCTAGGACCCAATAGGACAAAATATCCAAGTGAAGGATAGCAAACCAGTCCTATTGGGAAATGCAACTTGTGAAAAATAGAGGTTATGATAGTTAGTTTGGCTACTATCTATCCATGAAAGAGGGTAGTTTGTCTTGTTTTGTAGTTATGAGATCCACCGAACCGGGATGTTTCATATCATGTTCTTCGTGTCTCTGAAAAGCTCTTGACAAGGAGGGGTGCATGGGCTTGGTTCCATGCCGTTTGGACTTGTGGTGCAAAAGTTCTTGAATATTGAATGCTTTCTTCACTGAAAATTAAATTAAATCATAGCTGAAAATTTCAGAGGAATTAGAATGTGCCTTTGGTGTTGTTGGGTGGAAGATCTTGATGAGCAGGATTTAATGGAATTAATTTGGTAAGAGTTGGATTCAAAAATGTGGCAGATATCGATTTCTAAGTGAATTCCGCTGCTGAAAATTCAAATAAATTCCAAAAAACCAGGTTTTTGGAAGGAAAAATCAGTTGAGAATGTGATAACACTTGTGCCAATGGCATAGGCCACACTACTAAATTCTAATCCAACAAACATCACTGGATTTGAAGTTTATTGTTTAGGAGTTTTCAAATGCCAAAATAATATAGTAGTTGTATAGCTATTATGTTTGTAAACAGCAAAATACAGAACAACTACTACTAGATTTTCAAAGGTTAGTTCTTATAATCGTTAGCTAATTCAACTAAGAACTTATTGGAACAAACAACATTTTGTTTCAATGTACTATGAGGGAGTTATTATGCTCTCAAAAAATGGCTATTGTATAATTTGTGTACGAAATCCGAGCCCAAACAAACTATGACTTAAACCAAATCCAAGTACAAATAAGCTTAGCTACTAGAATCCCTTTTCCTACTAGAACTACCTTGTTACAACCCGTGGTTTGTTCATCTTCTTCTTTTTCTCACACACTCACACCTCCTTTCAAAAAAAAAAAATCTGAAAAAAAAAGTTTTAGAAAATTTCAACATTTCTAAAAACAATCTAATCGATGTCAAACTAGCCCCAAGTACTATTGTATTTAAATGAAGCACAATAACCAAATAGTGTAAAATTGAATTTAGGCTTGTAAATGTTTTCATGATATAATGCCTTCAAAGAAGTCCAATAAGAGAAAATATTTTTTTCGTAATTGCTCAGCCCTCATGATTGGTCTAACTGGTCACATTTTAAAAGCCTTTCACTACACTCTATAGAACTATTACTATATTATTGAAAAAACACAATAATTTTACAAATATGTGACATTTCTTAATTAATTAATTAAATCAATCAATCAATCACAAATGCAATTTTCTCAAAAAAATTCACCTCAAATGTTTGTTAAAATGTTCTTTAACAACTTTACATTCATCCATTTCCACTCCGTTATGTCAAAATATGCATTGTGTTGGATTCAACATTCAACCTTTTATTTTGTGTAGGGTAAAACCCTAGCGTGAGAGTTTTCCTAAATAAGGGGTCTAGGATGAGAAGATACTTCCTAACCTTAAACCCTAGGAGGGATAGGTACTCAAAGACTTAAGGAGCTTCCCAGATACACCAGGAAGCACAAATGATTCCAATGTACTAGGATGTTGGGTTACCTATTCTCACTGCGGTTAGCCATGTAAGTAACCATGGATACATATAACCAGCAATTGCCTCACTTGCCTAATTACTTACCTACTTGAAACTACTCACATTCCCTACCTACCTACCTACCTACCTCTGATAATTAACCTTTCACATAGGTAATTACTAGTTACTCACGTAATGTGAAGTGAAAGTAAGAAAGTTTAACCCAGGTTGAGGTTCATCCACAACTGAGTCGTACCAATCATTGAGTGGATGATGTGCTGGTGGATGCTGGTTCATTCTGACCAAACCTTGGTAACCACACCAGAGTCATATAACTAGTTTCCAATGGATTGTGCACTGGTGGGTGCTCGGTCACATTAACCCTTGTGTTAACACAGGTAGTAAGTAGTGCACAGATTTCTACTCCCACACAAACTATCAATTGCTTCTGGCTCCTTTTGTAGGGTTGATAGGGGTTTCACCATAGTTAAGTACCAGTTCCACCCACAAGGGTGCTGGTGTCAACGTAGAGGGAATGGCCATTCAATGCTCTTTAACCCCAGGCCCACCCAGGTTTGATTCCTACCCAGCTATATGGTGCTTTATGCCAAGGGAAGTGAGACTCTACACAGTAGAGTGTGTCTTAAAGCATATTCTCTAGTATGCAATAAGATGATTGATTGATAATAGAGTTATCCAGAAAGTAACCTTGTCTTTGGGCCTCCTTTCACCCCTATCCCCTCTCTTTCAATGATATTGGCAAAGTACTGGAATTTTTAAATATCTCAGTATGGAATGTTGAAAATCATATAAAGCTTCAGCATTTAATGAACAATGTTCAAGACCAATTATAGTAGTTGTACAGGTATGAGCAGTGAAAATATATGTAGCAGCAGTGGAGACGCTCAGGAACAGCGAAAGACAAGGATGAATACCACAAAGATTGATGGTTTTCTGAGCTTCATCCCACCTTGAATGCTACCTTATTTGCAAGGTTTTTCTTGAAGCTTATCGTGTATGACTAGAGTCACTATTTTCCTTCCTTTATGGATAACTCTATTATCCATTTCTATATAATGATCATGCATGATGGATACACACGATAAAACAAAAGACACGCTATTCTCAGAAGGACAAGTCCAAAAGAGGATGCAATCATAAGGAACTACCTCATCAAAAACTTTTGTTTCTTTTTTAAGAGATTAATCTTGATATGGAAGAACATGCAAATGATGGAGTGTTCATGCATTGACACCATCATTGCAAGAGAACCACCTCATCCAAGAGAACACATGGGGGGTCAAACAATAACCATCCAAGGAACAAACACACTGACCTGGAAGGCTGAATGAGTCAAGGAACTTGGGTCCCAAAAACCTAGCAATTCAATCAATACCCGCATTATAAACCCCATGTGGCATTGTTGAAAGTATGGACTGTCATTTCTAGTCAACTTAGTAAATGAATATGTTCATACCCATCATCTGAAATTGAGTTCTGCTAGTTTAAAAAAGCATCAATGATCAACCCCAATGAATGACCGTGTGACTAAGCCACCATGGTACATAAACTAAGTTATCTATTACTTCAAGAACCTCAAGTTGAATTCTAGGATGGAGGACCAACCTGGAGCTTCAAGCTGCAACCATGTCGAAGCACACCTCTCCAAAGCAGGTAATCACTGTTATAGGGAAGAGGCTTTCAATCACAAATGTCCTAGCTAGAATCAACAGATTCAGTAGTACTTTCAGATGAATTAGCATTTCTTGGAGTACACAGATAACGACTGAGAGTACTCATATCTGAGGCACTCATAGCAGCAGACATTCAACCAAGACATCATCAAACTTCACACAGATAGAAATCACATGGAATTGAATTTTCCCTTTATCAAGTTCAGGGTATGATTGCAATTACACTGACAGCACATTTCTTGAAAAGAGAAATATGACCTGATAACCTGCAAAGAACCCCCTTGAGGTAACTGCGAGATATGATCATCTGGCTGCTTTTCTGCCACTGACCCTTTCATTGTCAGTTCTTTTGTGTACTACCTGCAATCTGACTCTCATCCTCCCAAGGCATATCCCAGATTGAGACTTACAGATGTCTAAGGACACAAAGAATCACTGAAGACCTCTCCTGCAGTAGACCAGAGACAACCTGAACTCTCTCTCCCTCAATGAAATCTTACAAATGTATATGTGCTAAGCAGATACAAAGACCACACAAAATGCTATGCAGAAAATTTTACAATGCCAGACAGCTTGATCATGCAATCTAGCCTGAAACAAGAATTTCCAATGTTGAGTGAACTATATTCCCTGTTCATGTTTATGTACTGAATATTATATGATCCCATTAAATCATGAAGCTCTCTTTGCCATGGGCTAACTGAAAGACTCAGGTAGCAATGCAAGTAACTCGGAGGACAGCTTGTGCTGTGATGGGTGAGAGTTTGTTAAGGCAGAATTGCTCCCATGGGTCTGTTTGCTTGAAGTCCAGATTAGCAGCCTCAAAGTCTGTTGTGGACTGAGCATCAGGAGAACATTTGCAGTATGCTGTATGGAGGTCTAATACAAGCTTGCGAGCAGCCTCACGAGCTTCTGGGAGTCTGTCATTCAACTGTGCAGCTGCAAGTTGAATGAGTGGCTCCATTCCATACTGCTTGATTCCATCCAATCCCTGAGAAACAGTATCCAAGTGTCAACTTACAGCAGAGCAGCTCTTATGCTGAGACATGGTGCACAATGGTGACAAGCCAGAGACCAAATTTCAGAATCATCATTGCTCAACTGACTTATTTGGCAACAAAAAGCTTTGGCGTCTATGGCGGACGAAGGGAGGTTAAACTAGAAAGGACTGTTGAGAAAGCAGTCCCAATTCAAGTGAGCAGAAAGAATGCTTGGCAGGTCCCAATTGGGTTTTGGGTTATCTATTGTCACAACAAAAACTACAAGCAAAGATTCGAAGCCATGTATGTGCAGAAGGGACATACCAGCCTTGACACAGAGTTATACATACACATTGCTGCTTTAGCACGCACTCGTGGATTCCGGTGACTGACATAAGGCTGCAGTTTCTGCAACATGGGTTGGGGAGAAATTGATGTTGTCATGCCTATGAGAGTTCTTTCTGCTTCCTCACACACAAAACGCTTGTCCTGGGATGATTTCAGCAGAAGCTGAAGCAACTGCAAAGACACATTAATCATTTATCAGATCTTCACAAATGGAGCTACTATAGTGGAGCACTTTTCATAGGAATGGCAAGTATTATCTATCTCACTTTAAAAAGGATAGAAAGGTCCAAGGTTCCAAGAACCCCAGTTCTACAGAGACTTGTAAAACTGGAACTGAGGACACCACCAGACACAATATTAGCTTACACATTGCAGCAGCAATGCAGAGAATTCTGGTAACATAGAGCCATATCAGCAGTTTCCTTGTGCAAATTCAGCCAGACACTCTTCCAGAACCAAAACAGATGGTCATACCAGTGGATCCAACAAGTCAAGGAGTTGATCTTGGTAGGCCTTGAACATGTCTGTTGATGTCATGAGAGCTGTCTTGCATAAAGCACTCCTTGGGTTCTTAACAGACTTGATAACCAAATCCACCACTGCACCTCTGTCCACATGCAATCATCTCAGAGGGCATGTTAATCAACCTTGGTGTTAATGAGAAAACACTCACTAGAATTTGTTGAGCTTGAAATTCAAGTTTTACATAACATTACAAACTGCCTCTTTGTCAATAAAGCTTTCAATGGGCATACAACTTGAGGTGCCAGTGACTAGTGCTGTCATTATTGCAATTGACCCATGGCAATGAAGTTTAGAAGAAATCTCTTTCAATTCCAGACTAAATATACATATAGAATTGCATGGTGTGCACTTACAGGATAGGGATTAACAAATCCGCATGGAAGATAGAAAGCTGCCGGGTATGGGTCAATGCCTCACAAACCACAAGCCACTCCTTGGAATCCAGTCTTTCCAGCAATGTCTATCATGAACAAACCACAATCAGGGCTAGTATTAGAGCAGCCCCAGAAATGTCCACAGGCAAATGCAACATCAGGCTTTTAGAAGCTAATATTGTTCGTGAAAAAGACATTAAATTGGAATGAGGTTCTCACAAACCAGCTTGTAGAAGAATGCTACACTGCTGTGCGGTTACGGAAACCACTGCACTTTTTCCTTTTCTTTCAAATGACAAGAAAGCAATGCAGAGCGCTCCATTGCTGATTGAACAACACTTGCATAGAATTGCTTCGCAGTTGCATTTGGCCAGCCTTAACGAGAGTCGAGATGGAGAACAAGAGGGCCAGATAGTTTACCATCACTTGAGTATCAACATCAGCCAAATCCTTGAGATCGTCCGACACGATGTACTCGAGTTCTGCAGGGCCAGGCTCCGTGGGAACTTCCATTTCGACATTCGATACAATGGCGGGCCTGGGAGCAAGAGTCGGCTGAAAATAGTCGTCCGCTCTCCTGTGCAAGTCCAAGTTTTCGTCGTTCGGACCTGACAACACCACTTTCATTACTCTTTTCTTGGCGCTGTTACTGCGTCTCTCTGTCAGGGGCACAGCATTCACGTTTCTGAGTGCCGTATGAGACATGTGAGCCTCTCCTTTTCGGATCCCTTTCTTGCTGCTGCTGCTGCTGGATACAAACCAAAATGAGCCTATGTACAGAGAGAGATGCACCGATTCGAACTTCTGGTATTCCACAGGCGCAGATATGCTCTTCAGCAAAAGTAGGAGCAGGAGGAAGTGAATGCCTCAACGAGCTGATGCAAACCTGGAGGGGAAAAAACCAGTGGCACAGATAATAAGACAAACAAGAATGGAATTCCTAGACAATATCTTCAAAGCTCTGGATGCAAAGGTAGAGGAAAGCCACCAAAGACTGCGCGTCCATCAGCGAGACTAACATAAAACTGCTGATGAGAAAGATAATGCAATGGATCTGAAACAAGTCACAATATATACAACGAGCTGCAAGCCAGAATCAGACAGCCAGAGCACAATATCTGCCAAGCGGGACAACGATAGATTCGTGCGCGCGCACATACGCACCAAGAATTTCTCGCCGGAAACGGAATGCAGGCTGATGCGCTCTCTCACCGAAACAGGGGGAGAATCAGGGGGAGACTTGAGAAGAACTCCACAGCAGAACCTGTTGCAGAACAGAAAAGAAAAGAAAAGAAAAAGCTAAGCAAAGGCGAGCATTCTTCAGCTACAGAAAGAGAACCTGCAAGAAGCATACAGAAACAACCGAGGAAAGGTAGAAAAAGGCCAAAAGAGTGCGCATCAGAAACGAGAGACAGAAGAGATACACAAACGGCAGCAGAACAATTCTGACAAAGTGAGCACTGCGAGCGATGGGGCCAAATGTGTTGAAGCGAAAGTTGTAACAAACGGCACTTGCCAGAATCGGAATGGAACGCACGGTTCTCTGATGACCGTGACAGCAAGAGTTCAGCAACTTTTCTGCGAGCGAGGAAGAGAGGATGCGGGTGGGAGGAAGGTGAGGTAACAAGCAAGATAGCTTAATAATAGGCTGTTTGGCGACGGCGGACGGGCGGGTGGGCGAGAACAAGAGGGAGACGAAACGAGGGCCCCAACGGTACGAAATAATGGCGCGCTCAGGCATCGGCCGCTCGCCGATCGCCGATCGTCCGAGGAAAGGACACAGGCTGCGAGGTGGACTGCTTTGCGGCTCGTTGCAGCTCCAGTGCCGTTGTGACAAAAAAGGAGTGGTACTAATCTTAGGCCTGAGTGACACCAGTTCCGTTCTGCATGAAGTTGAGCCCATTCTCTAGTTACTAAACCTAGTGCACAACAAGCTTGGGTCAAAAAACAAATTCACCCATGTAAGTTTTTTTCCCCTCTGTTTTCTTTTTTGCTTTTTATTTTTGGTGTGTTTTCTTTCTGATTTTTTTAATTCTCTTTTTCTTAAAACTATGTTCTTCTTTTTTATTCTTTTTTTTCTGTCTTTTTCAAAACAATGTTTATATTTTGTCATTTCTGTTTTTTTAATAAATTTTTTGGCCTAATCTTACAGCTGGAGTGAACCAGCACCCACCAGTGCACCAGTTGGACCGTTCTCTCCTCTGGATGGCTGGAGTGAACCAGCAGCCACCAATGCACCAGTTGAGGATGAGGCAGTTGAAGCCGTTTTGGGGATGAACCAAAAACACATCGTCCCTGCCCAAAGTTTTTTTTTCCCCGTTTCTTCTCTGCCCCAAAAATTTTCCCTCCTACCTACCTCCCTCCCACCTACCTCCCCCTTCTTATTTACGTCTCCCCCCTCCTACCTCCCACCTACCTCTCACTTCATCACCAAACCCCGAGAGTTGTTGGAGCAGGAGAAGAGGGGGAGCAGAGCGTAGCTGGAGCGAGAGAAGGACCTTCGAAGTGCCTGAAGTGGGACCCACATGGGACCTAGAGCGGGAGCTTCATGGTAAGCTCCCTTCAGCCCTTTTTTCTTTCTTTGGTTGCAATTCAGCATAGAAGGCGATGGCAGCTTTATTGTCGTCGCCTTCTTCCTTTTGTTTTGTTGCACCGAGGAAAAGAACGCAACGACAACAAAACTACCATTGCCTTTTTTTTTTTTTTTTTTATTGTAGCAAAAAAAAGAAGGCAACGGCAGTGTTGCTGCCATCGCCTTCTTCATTTATTTTTCTTTGGTTGCAGCTCAATTCAAAAGGCGACTGCAGCAACGCTGTTGTCACCTTCTTTTTCTTTTTTTTTCTTTGGGTGCAGTTCAACAAAGAAGGCAACAACAACAATATTGTTGTCGCCTTTTTTTTTTTCCTTTGGGTGCAGCTCAACAAAGAAGGTGACGACAACGTTATTACCATCGCCTTCTTCTTTTTCTTTTCATTGGGTCTAACTCAACGAAGAAGGCAATGGCAGCAACGTTGTTGTCACCTTATTTTTTTTCTTTGGGTGTAGTTCAGTGAAGAAGGCGACGGCAGTAACGCTGCCATCGCCTTCTTCTGTTTTTTTTCTTTGGGTGCAGCTCAACGAAGAAAGCGACGGCAACAATGTTGTTGTCGCCTTTTTTTTTTCTTTGGGTGCAGCTTAGCGAAGAAGGTAACCCCAACGTTGCTGCCATCACCTTTTTTTTTTCTTTGGGTGCAGCTCAGCGAAGAAGGCGACAACAACTTTGTTGTCGTCACCTTTTTTTTTTCTTTGAGTGCAGCTCAGCGAAGAAGGCGACGACAACTTTGCTGTTATCACCTTTTTGTTTTTTTTTTTGGGTGCAGCTTAGTGAAAAAGGCGATGGTAACATTGCTA
>Ga0209611_10007120_pt1 | contig 18015 bp, 14 predicted proteins | sample S1TSphgellanicum_3_FD_187693 | JGI IMG/M metagenome (GOLD analysis project Ga0209611, IMG submission 187693) | Host-associated microbial communities from peat moss isolated from Minnesota, USA - S1T2_Fc - Sphagnum magellanicum MG (SPAdes) (version 2) | ecosystem: Host-associated > Plants > Peat...
GTGTTAAGGCTTTAAGAAGGAAGGGACGTTAATTAACTATAAACTTAGCAATTATGATTAAAACGACAAGGGCCCAACTCCTTAAATAGGTTGTCGGGGCAATAGTCGATGTTAATATAAATTTGATGCCACCGAAGGTTATTGGGAGAGAGGTTTGTTTATGAACTAAAGGTCTTTCTGGGCTATCAAAAGATCCTAAACCCAAAAGGTGTCCAAACATTTTATGGAGGGAGTAATCAAAATAAATAAAGGATTTTATGAAAACGGAAGATGGAGGTGTGCATTTTAAAAAATACGATGAACATTACAGCAAACAACGAGTTAGAATTCCAAAAGCCACCTAAACATCACCCATTCTAAGGAGAAGGTACACATGTTGAACATCCTCTTGTAGGGCATCTTTGATGAAGGATAATGTGAAAGTTAAAGTGCCCAACAGAACCCCCAAAACTCTAATTCCTTCGGATGGGGTGGTAAATTGGGATGGGGTGTTGGAGTTTGGTGGCAAGCTAAAGGGTGACCATGCAATGCATTTTTGAAATTAGATAGAAAGACCTATTGCATGGAGTTTAGTCTAGAAATGTTCATAAATGGATGATATAATTAAAGGGGAATCTATGATGTGAATGTCACCTACAATGGATGGAAATAAACAAGAGGGGAAATGAATAGTTATAGAACGTAAAACCTTGAAACGGGCTAAAGCAAATTATGCCTCCCCCAAAAGATCACCTTGACGAGTCCCCCTGGCAAATGGGATGGTTGTGACATCACTTTCATGATTAAGATGGTTGTAAAATAGAAGAAATTTGAATACATAGAATGCACGAATAAAAGAAATAAGCTATATGATGTCCCCACTTGTTGCACAAAGTTCTTAAAATATGACCCTTCTTAACATTGAATTAAAAGTGTTTATTACATTTAGTTGAAGAATAACCCAATTGAGGTGAAGGTCCAAGGTGCACTTGATGTCATGGATAATTGTTTCACAACGACCTTTAATTGCAACTCCAAATTGGTGTGGGGAAAAATGTGTTGCAAAAGCTTCACAAAATTGAAAACATAAAACACAACTTGTGAATTAATACAATGCTTCCCCCATTACAATGGGATGAACTCCACCTAAAGGCTTGGTCATGGTTAAGAGGTGGGCTGCTCCAAGGACGTGTGTAATTTGGGGTGGAATGTGACCCTATGTAATATGAAAACAAATTTGAAACAACTAAAGGAATCCACTTGTTGAATTTTTAGGGTGAAAATAGTCCCGAAACTATTTAAAAACCATCCCAAAATGACCACTTGTTGATTAATGTGGCATGCGTTGGAAGGCTAACTTGAAGGAATTAAAAGAAAGCTTAAGGTCTTAGTCTAATTCGTAGTCTTTGAAAAAATAATAATAATAACCATTTGATTCGAGGTGTAGTGTGGTGAGAAATGAGTTGGTGTTAAAAAAGGTGGGTATGAGAGAAAATGGTGCCAAAACGTGAACTGCCCAATAATATTCCCTTGCACGGTAAGGGCTAAATTGCGAAACAGGTGTTTGTGAGTTGGAGGATCATGTTGGGGAAAAGGGATTGAGCTCGAATTGGTCAATAAAACTTAGGTTTGTAAAAAAAACTCCTCTTATAATTTTTCTTAGTCATTTACTAGAAAGCACTTGAATCGAATCCACATTTCTTTATACCATGTCACCCCACCACGAGGGGACAAAATGAGACACCATTGGGATAACAAAAAAAACAAGTGTCAAACTGCCACATTGTACGGGTCATGTGTTAGCTTATCCAATGGAAAACAAAATGCCACTTACACATCACACTATAAAGCAGTGGGGATGTGGTTATACAAATGAAGATAACAAAAGCCTAAGTGAAAGGACTTGAAGACATCCAATGTTGAAACCCAAGTCCAAGCTAATGCAAGTGGAATGGGAATAAGGGAAGGTATTAAGTTATGATGATCATAAAGGTTTGGATTGGATGAATTAGATGTTTGACATGAATGTTGATGATGAGCTAACCTTCGACTAATAAATTGGCACCCATAGGTGGGGCATAAGAGTTTAGGTGAAAGTTGAAGGCATGTTGAAGAAATGAGGGTAGGTTGGGGGGTATGATCATGGCCAACTAGAGGGACTAATAAAGTGGGAGGGGGTAAATGTCCAAGTTGTGCATGATTAAAGGGGTTTAGGAAAGTGTAAAGTTGGGATTCACATTTATATGAAGGTTGGGGATTAGTATGGGGCACCAGTAGGTGGTGTATAATTTGTTAAAATTGGAAGGGTAATTAATGGGTGGTTTGTTATTTGCATAGGGGTGAGGCAAAGGATAGGTCGGTGGTGGCGTGACACACTCCCAACCTTTTCAATAGATTCAAATGTGAGTCTAAGATGAAAACGACGAAATAGTAGGAAGTTGGGGCATGTTCCCTAGCTCGTAACACTTCAAGGGTAGAGCAACGTGCTAGAGTTCCAGGATGGGACTAGGAAGATTAATAAACACTTCAATCATTCACACGGAATTGCATAAGACCAAACAACAAGTTGATTAATGCATAGCTAAAGCACTTTTAATGTTAAAACGAGTCACATGCAAACTCGGATTCATAAGATTCACCACGGCTCGAACTTGGGGGAAGCCACCACTTTCCCCCTTATAGTATACTCTATGTTTGGCCATGGGACTAGCATCCAAATGACATTTTATCTTGAGACTCCCAAGTGGGAGTCCTGAAATTCCCAAAGTTGGGACTTTTGCGACTTTGGGGGCCCATAATTTTGTTTACAAACCTCCGATTGAAATGAGGTCTAAAAAAAAGTTATAACCCTTGTCAAGAGCTTTTTAACGGTATGTCGCACAACACTTAAGCACAAGAAAATTGGGGTGATTCCCAACTTTTAGTGGTCGGGAGTCAAATTGCCAATTTGACTCTCGGCCTTTCTTTTGGCCATAACTTATGTTTTAGGTATCCAAATGGGTGATGCGATCCCATTTCAGACATCTAAGTTCCAAGAAATTTTCAATGATATAAAGAATGTCTCAATCCAATGAGTTTTGACCCTTGTAATCGCCCTTCGAAAATTCAGGAGTCCATTAGGACTCTAACTCCCAAAATGGGAGTTCATTTGGGAGTGCGAGGGTTCATTCCCTCACACTCTTTTGCACTCCCGGGAGCATGAAATGTGATTCCCGAGCTTAGTTTTGGCCTGCACCTTTGTAAACCCTTGCCTTGGTTACGAGCCCAAGGCTAAGGTTGCGACATGGCACATAATGAGGCAAATGGGCAATGGGAATTACAAGGTTTAATGATACGTGATGAGTTGGAGGACATGGGACGTTTGGTGCCCATGGGTTAAGAGGTTAAATATGAACATGGGCCTCACTTTTTAAAAATTGCCTACCGTTACAAAATAATCTTAAATCTACAAAGTTAATCACATAATATTAAACAAAACAAAAGAAAAAAACTAAGAAATTTTTCAAGGAGTCTTTTGTTAAGGCATTATGCCAAGGCCAAACCCTAATTTTGTTATAAGCCTATGTGTCATAATCACTAAGTTATTTGATTCAACAAAATGTAAACACTCTAATACCAAAATATTATATTGGGACCTATTTATGCAATTGCAAATAGGTCCCACATTTTTAAGATTGCCTATTTCAACATGGTAATTTTAAACTTATAAAACTGACCACATAAGACTAGACAAATCAAATGGAAAAAGTTAATGAACTATTACAAACAAGCAAGTTTTATTTCAAAAAATAGTTGAACTTTAATTTTGCCATAACCTTCGATATCATCATCCTTACTCTATTGGGTTTAACACAACCTACATACTTTTAAAAAAACTATTGTGCAAGAATTAAGGGCCTAGAAATTTTTAATCTTTTATTCTTTGGACTACCCAACTAATGTAACACCCAACTTCAATAACATAAAAACACCCTAGATTTAATCTCTTGTTTAAAAAAATAAATCTTAGAAAACATATTATTGGTAAATGATTAGTGATTAAATATTGAAACGTTCACACTTACAATGCATTTATATATTTATATATATATATTTCTTCCTTTGTTATTTCTTTAAGACTATGACAAAAACCAAGAAAAATCAAGATTGTGACAAAGTCTCTTTCTATGTAGTAGAAATTCTCTATTGTGCTTAATTTAAATATAAGGACTAAATTCTTGGTGATAAATTTTTTTAAGCTTGATGAAAACATTAAAAAAAGACTCACCACAAAACAAAACCTAGACAAAAGAAAAGTAAAAAGACACAAAACCTATCTTCCCTTAGGCCTTTTATCTTTGTTGTGTTGTTGTCTGTTGATGCTGGTATTGTGGTCGTCACTATCCTCCTCCTTTGCTCCAGAAAGTGGTTGCTCTCATATGTCCCATCATTCTAAGAAAATCTAAAAACTTTAAAAGATTTAAATCTTCATTGGCACTAATTCCTCTTTTCCTTTTTGATTTTTCTTTCCAAGGAAGGGGTGAATGTGGGTTTGAGTGTGATTGAGTTTGTTGGGTGCTTTGTCAACAAAACCATATGAACTAAAAAAAAACCCTAACTCCTTGTAGGACAATTCAAGTAGACCTAATCACTAAAATGACATTGCAATCAACTCAAGATCCAAACCGTTAGTGTGTCTTACTTGTGTGTGAAGATCAGAAAAATCAAGCAGTGTTCGCAGTTGAGATTAGTTATAGAGTTGTAATAGAGTTATCCGTAAAGTAAGAAAAACACAGCACCAGACCCCTGAGTTTGGTCATACACGGGGTGCGATTAAAAAAAACACCTGCAAACAAAAAAGTACATCAGCATTCAACGGGGGATGAAACTGAGAAAACCATCAATTTTGGTGGTAAATTGAGTTTCATCCTGTCTTTCCTTTTTCCTGAGCACCTTGACTGTTGCTACATGTATTTTCACTGCTCCTAACTGTACAACTACTATAATTAGTCTCGAACCTTGTCCATTAAATGCTGAGTATCGTACTGAGATTTATTAAAATGTCTTTACTTTGCGGATACCACTGAAAGAGGGGATAGGGGGTGGAAGGAGGCCCAAAAGACAGGGTGAAGACAGGGTTACTTTTACGGATAACTCTATTATGTTGAAGGACTTTGGTTTCTTTTAGTGGATTTTTTGAAGATTATATTTTTTGTATGGTGAAATATTTGAGTTTCGATGATTCTTCTTTTGCCTTAAAGATACTTTTAAATGTAAATTGCAAGGCCACAGTGTGACACATCCCTTGTTGTTATTGAAGCCCGGCCAGAGGCCCCAGGACGGGTGCTTTAGGAAACTAAGGGACCCCGAGGTGGGCACCAAGGGAGTCCGAAATTTCCCTAAAGCTCCTGCCTTGGGAGTCCCAAATTTCCTTAAACTCCCATCTCGGGAGTCCTGAATTGCCCTAAACCTCCCGCCCAAGGAGTCCCAAATTTCCCTAAAGCTCCCACCTCCGGAGTCCCAAATTTCCCTAAAGTTTGGCGGTCATAATTTCCAGGAAATACGGAAATAAGGGTACCCCTGGCCCTCTTGCCCCAGGGAGTTTTGAATTTCTGTAAAAGCTAAGTGCTTACATAATTTCCAAATTTCCTGCCTTGGGGGTCACTTTTTCCGTAAAGCTCTTGTTCATGCACATTATGTGGCGTAAAGATTGAGCGTTGCTTTTTATTTATTAATTTATTTTTTTCAAGATGCTCAAGGGGTACCTGATGAATACCCTCCGGGTATCATGGATAAAAATTATAATGAGATGGTCATTGAGCTTTACTAAAATGGAAAGCTTCCTTCTTCTTCTTCTTTTTTTGTAAAGCCCGACAGCCTTAATACCCTTTGTAATAGTATCGTCAAATACACTATGAAAATCGGGCCAGGTTTTTATAATTTGGTGAACAAACACCTTTTTCAAGAGTGGGCCTTCTTGGTACGTAGAAAAGATGAGTGTCGGGCAGCCATTGAGAAAACACTCGGTTATCAACCCAATTATGGACAAATTATCAGTTGGTTATTGATTGGTGATATCTGGGCTGATAACCTACCCAGTAGTTATTTAATTTTCAAAATTTCAACAACCTACACAAATTATTTGAATTTTCATCCAAGTCGCTTATTAATCATAAAACCTTAACACATGTTTATGATAGAAAACAGAAATTATTTTTTTTTTAAATTATAAACTAGAACCTACCCTTTACCTAGGTAGTGTAATCAATGGGTTTTCAAGGTGGGTATTTGAAGCTGACCCTTATGCATAATTGACGGTTATTACAAAAACAAACGGGTAAATTGAGTAATGGGGACATTACTTGACATTGGAATTGATAATTGAGTGGTCTAAATGTTCAAATTTTTGTTATACCCAACCGAGTTAGTTGTTGAAAAAAGCTATAACTGAACACCACTTCTATGTACCTAGCAAGGCTTTTTCAAAGATTTTAGAATAGTGTGGTAAGGTGGCAAGTATCCCTATGAAGATTTAGCTAGATTTGGCTACAAGTTAAGTGAGTTTTGACAAGCAAAATCTGAGAATCCCTATATATTAATGGTTACCTTTTGAAAATTAGTATAAATGTCAAGCAACAGGGGAGGGGAAATAGAGGAAATTTGACAATATAACAATTATATTTTCAATGGTTTTTGTCATATTTTCAGGATTTTATTTAGCAAAATTTCATCATTGAAAAACGGCAAGCACTAAACAAGAGTAACAAATTCAATGGAGCACCGGTCTCAACATAGTTGTAGTACAATGCCCAATAAAAAATAAAAAATTTGAAGTTTTTTTGACTATATTCGAATCATGATTAACATTTTAATTATTTTTTTACACAATATTTTCAATGAAAAAAAATGATTTGTTAGTTAGAATCTCCCCTTTCAACCAAAAGGTTGAAGGTTGGTCCTTCCATGAACCAAATGGATGGAAAGAAAAAACCTTTCAACAATTTCTTCAAGTTAAATGCCCTAGGGAGAAAAAAAATTGGTCCTTCCATGAACCAAATGGATGGAAAATAAAAACCTTTCAACAATTTCTTCAAACTACTTTCCCCGATATGGAAACAAAATGATATCTTCAACCATGTTCCCCTTTGGGAAAGGGACTAAGTTTGCATAGGGAGTAATTTAGAGCAACCCAGAACAAGTTCCCAAATGTTTGACAAGAAATCAAACAAACACTCTTTACACCATTTGAAAATTCTTGAAACATAAATATCTAACATGATCTTGCATTTTTGATTTGATGTTACAAGCTAAAAGTTATGATGAAAAAATAGTTGAGTGTCAAATTTTCAAATGTTTTTCTTCCCTTGGGAGAAGGCTATAGATAAAGCCTTCTCCTTGGGATTAAGTTGCCCAAGGGAGAATGGCCATTGAAAAATTTGATCCCCGATTTTTTTTCCCATAACTTTTCATTCATAACCTCAAATTGATAAAGCAAGACCATTTTAAATACTATCTTTCAACAACTTTTTCAATGGTACAAAGAACGTTTGAATTGGACAATATTTGCACCTTGAACTTTCTAATCAAACATTCAAGAACTTGCTCTCCGAGGGAAAATTAGTCCCCTTCTCCCTCCCCAACTCCCTCTACCCCAAGAGAGAAGTCAACTTAATCCCTTTTTAAATTCTCAACTTCACTTTTTATCATAACTTTTCACTCATAATTTCAAATTGAAAAGACAAGAGCATTTAAATATCTATGTTTATGGAGCTTTCCAATAATATAAAACATGTTTGATTTGGGCAATGCTTGTTCCTTGAACTTTTTGATCAAACATTCGGGAACTTACTATGCAAGGGAAATTAATCCCCTTCTCCCAAGGGAAGAAGTCAACATAGTCCCTTTTTAAACTTTTAGCTTTTCTTTTGGTCATAACTTTTTGCTTATAACTTCAAATTGAAAAAGCAAAATCATTTTAAATATTTAATTTGCGAGTTTTTCAATGGTATAAAGAATGTTTGATTTGGACAACATTTACCCCATAAACTTTTTGGTCAAACATTCGAGAACTTGTTCCCTAAGGAGAAATTGCTCCCCATGAGAAAAATTCATAGGTTCCAATTTTAAATCATTTCAAAATCAAAGACATGTCAAGCTTTGGAAATGGAATGGAAAATAAAAATGATGAAGTAATACACAACAAAACAAAATTAAAAAATGTCAAAGGTGGGCTTTGGAAGTGGAACTAAAAATAAAAATGATGAGGTAATACACAACAGAATAAAAGAAAAAAAATGTTCAAAGCAATGGATAAGCTTATACATAATCTACTTGGCATATGGAAACAAGAACTTTCACCAAACTTCCAACTGAAATGGATGGACATTTGGATGAAACATAGAACTATGAAAGAGGTTGGTTTCCTTTGGGCATTGTTGCACCAAGCTCTAGCAATTAATGCATGGAGAGTGAATACTAATCAAACATTGTGGTGGATTGTCCTTCTTGTGTCTAAGAGTTTTTTGAAACATTTGTGCACAAATTTTGGTTATGCTAAGGGCAAGAAAGGCATGGGAGATGGCTTTCACAATCATGTATCGGTTAAAACATTGCTTCACATGATCAACACCCATAAACCTCTTAGTTTATAATATTACATGTTCAACAAAAGGTTGCCCAACAACCTAAGAAATTTAATTATTTGTGATTTCTATTACAAGGTGTTATGTGTTTTGATGCATTTGGATAGAGAGGAATGATCTCGGTTCAATGGCATTAGATGTCATAATTCCAACCTTGAAAGAACCATGTGGGAAAGATTGCTAGATTATAGCAAATCAGAGTGGTAGTTCATCATGCAGAAGATCAAAAAACACCCAATGGAAGAACACAATTTATTAAATAAATTTGAAAAAGTGTGGCATCCCCATCACACTATTTGTGCAAGGGATGGTCATGAAATTCGGTGGTGCTACCAACTATTTGAAAAATGTGTTAGGTTTGAATGGTACTTGGTTGCTTGTTTCTAGTTGGGGTTGAGAATTCCCATGGTCTCCTTGTTGTACTAGTTCATATTTTACAATGGATTTTGTCCATTTTTTCCAAGAAAAAATTTTAAAAATAAAAACCCACCAGCTTCAATTTTTTGAAAAATAAATGGAATAAAAAAACCATTGGTCCTTTGCCATATATAATGATTGCCCAATGTGATTGTAGTAAAATCATTTGTCACATTATAATTGTCTCATTTGTCATGTTTATGGACAAGGATTTAAAAAAAACAATTTGATAAATGTTGCAATAGGTTTATGCAAAAATATGAATGGAATTACTCTAAAAAATATAAACTTGTGTTTAAGAGATGTTTTGCATGGTTTGATTTTAGGAAAGGTTGGTTTCATGAACTAGTTTTATGCAAATTCTACCCAAAAGATGTTAGTTCAAATTTATATTTTAAAAACCTAAACCCCTTCCCTTAACATTACACATTGGTAAATTTGTCAACACTAGGTTGAACAATGCTTATTAAAGGATTGTTAATAGGTAGTAAAAAAAATCTTAAATTAAATAATGTAAAATAAGGCATTGTAAATAGGAAGGTAATAAGAAAAAAAAATCACAACAAGGGATTTATTATAAATATGTAATAAAAATAAAAGTTTAAGTTAATCACCATAAGGGGTGGTTAACATCTTGTTTGTGGGTAGGTAGAAATTGAACCAACCACCAAAGGTAAAGACCAATGGGTTATTAATAATGTTGTGCATTTACTCAATCAATGGTTTCAATTTCAATTGTTTAGAACTTAACCAAAATTGGATTCCAAGTTTTGGAATTGGGATTAGGTTAAGATCTATAAATTGAACGGGGAACCCCCTATTCTTAATAGTTTTAATATGTTTTTAAAAGTAAAATCTAATTTATGTATTGTTCATAAGTGGAACCAAGAACTAGAATTGGAATTTTTAAAAAATAAATGTTAATTTTAATTCCAATCCATGGTTTAGAGTTTAGGGTACATGTCATTTTGTTTTTTCTTGTTTTTTTCTTGTTCTATCTTTGTGGCTAGGATGTAGTCATGGTAATATGTACCACAAGTGTAACCAATGTTTGGTTTTTCACATTTTAAAGTCAAAAATTATATTGATGTTACATATTAACAAGTATAAATTTTTAAACTAATTATTACCATAGGCCTTTTAGTAACTAATAGTTACTAATGGTAGACTTACTGACCTTTATCCAAGTGGTGAAGCTAATGGGATTAAGTAGTTCATATTAGTGAGTGGTTGGGGGGTAATCCATTCAATCATCAAGGAGATTTTGAGGAAGGTATTAAGATAAGGGCCTTTATTTTCTAAGGGTCAATGTGGGCCTTGTGTGGTTTGTAAAAAAGGAAAATTAGAGGAAATGTTGGGGAATTTCTATGGCATTTAAAGACTTTTGGTAGTTGGGAGGAGTGGATAATTCATGGAATAATGTGTTTGTATTTGTGTGTGATTTTAATGTAAAAATAATTGAAGGATTCGATGTGTTTGTTGTATTTTTATTTTATTAAAAAGTGTGGAAGGTAAAATAGTTTGAAATTGCATAAGTAGAGTATTCCCTTGAAATGGTCTTTTTACATTTCTTCTAGAACAAAAAGTAAAAAGGCATACCATTTATTAGCCTCTGGAGTAATAAGTTACTAGTTGCCACATGAAGGTAGTAGCCAATATCTGGTGGTAGAAAACAAAGGGAAAACACTAGTAAGTAGTTGTTTACAAACTAAAAGGTATGGTTATAGGTAGTGAACATTGGTGATGAAGGCATGCAATGTGTTGCAAACAACAAATAGTAAAGGGGAAGGCCTCCCGAGGTGCTGCAAGTGGTTGATAGAGCCACTAAAGGACTTGTAGGTGTGGTAGAGATAGGACAATAGCCATAGAAGGTCTATAGATCCCAACAAGGCAATATATAAAGGCGTTGAAGGTATTACAAACCTTTGGAGAATATCCACTCTTGGATGTTGTTTTTCCCATGTTGCCATTCTCGATTTTCTTCCCTTACCTCTTTGGATTAGCCTATTATAGGATGGTAGGTTCGTTCTTAAACATCAAACCCTTACTTTCCTCCTTTGCTTTTTATATGATTCCTTACTTATTATGTGAGTAGTTGTAATAAAGTAAGTTAGTAAAAGGTAGTTTTTGTTTTATTGAGTAATAAAGTGTTGACCTTGTCCCTTTAATTTTACCTCCTAGAAAACAGTAATGATTAGGGGCAGAAACTTCACCCCTCAACACATGTGTTTCATTTGTTTACATGATAACATCACAAATTTATAGGATTCATGGGTTCATTCCAAATTTGTGCAAAATATATTATTTCATAGATTTATATTATTTAAACACAAAAGTCATGTGCATAACTTTCATGTGTAAACAACATGAATAAACATACAATATCCATGTTTAAACAATACAAATAAGCATATGACATTTGTGTTTAAACAATGCACAACGTCGATATTCAAACAATACACGTAGATGAATGACATCTGTGTCTATTCCATACAAACCTATGAAAACAAATTTTGCACAACAATTATTGCCAAATTGTGACCCATGAAGTTTGTGACAAATGCATTTAGTATATTATGGAAGCATGTGGTATGATTTGGAATGAATCTAATGAAGATATAATATTCAAAAACATTCATTAAACACTTTAACCAATGCTTTAAGAAATTGTTAATATTCATATGTTTGGGGAGATTTTTGAAACACAACGTATATATGGGGCATAATTTTAAACTTATTTTACATAGCAACATTTTAAAAGTCATATGAAGTTTTTAATGATTTTTTTCAACTTACAAATGTAAATATTTAAGAATATTCCAAGATAAACATTCACCCAAGGGTGCATGGTTGGCTCATGTTAACATGGAAACATCTATTAGTGTTGTTTTTTTTGCTTTTATTTTTATAAAAAAATTAAAACACATTGATTAGATCTTCTAGATGGTCATCATTTTTCATTATGGATAATTTTAATGGTTTCAATTTTTCATTGTGTATGGCGTATATGTCGTGTTGGTCTACATATTTTTCAAAAATACATTTATGCACATTTTCTTCATTTGATTTGTGTTTTCTTTTTTCTTTTTTGGTTATGTGCATGTTCATTTTCATCTAAAATGATGTTGTCATTCATTGCCATTTTTGTCATGTTCTTCACCTTTTTCATGTTGGCACTCATTGTCATTATCATTGTGATCTTAGTATGATGTTTAATTTTGGTTGTTTTTTTATTGCCCTTTTTTCCTATTTATGTTCATCACCATCATTGCTTTCATTTCATTTTGTCTTGACCATGGTTGTGTTTTTCTCACCCTCTTCTTTTTCTTTTTCTTGGTTTTCATTACCATTGTTGTCATCATCTCATTTCATCCTAACTTTAGTCATGTTCTTTTCTTCCTTGTTTCCTACTAACACTCATTGTCATTGTCTTTATTTCATTTAGTTTCATCTAGATCATGGTCATATTTTTTTCACCTTCTTCCTCTTGGTGGTCATTGCCATTGTGGTTGTTGCCTTGATAATCTTGATCTTAATAATGTTTTTTTCACCCTTTTTTTCTTGTTAACATTCATTGTCATTATTGTCCGAAGTTTAAGTTCAAACCAACTTGAATAGTTGAAATGTGTTTTATGTTCTTTTTTTATTTTAATTGTAGAACTTGAAAATTTGTGCACTTTGAGAACATCAAATGAAACCACTCATTAGCAAGTTTGGAATGAATGGATTGAATGAGAAAAAGAAGGTTTTGAAGGAGATAAGAAAGTTGCAAAAAAAAGGTTTAAACCCACCGGAACTACCATTTCTTTTTTCTTTGGTAGTGTTTTTTTACCCCAAAGATGATCCCTCCCAAAAGAAATTTGAAAAAAAATTGGTCTCGTTCATTACAAAGCAACTAGTGCCATTGTATTTTGTTGAGTGACCATATTTTAGAATAATAATTATACAATCCTTGTTGAAAATTTCCATTGAGGCAATCAATAATGAATGAATTTTTTTTTAAGATGGCAAACAAGACCAACAAAAAGTTCATTTCTTCAACCTTTGATTCTTATAATTCTTGCATTGTTAATTTTGATTTATGGACATCAAGAGCAAATATCAATATATATTTTAAAATTTTTCATTTTTTGAATGACAAGTGTGAACCTTGTCATGTAACCATTAGGCTTTTCTAAACAATAAAAACTCCTAGTTGTATGGTGGTTTTGTAGGTCAATGATGTGTTTACAAAACATGGGTTCGATGTTTGAATTATTGCATATAAAGGTGTGAGAAATTTCAACCCATTTGGAAATGAAAATTTTTAGAGGTATTTTGTAAACACAAAAAATTGGGGCATTTATTTTAATTTTTGCCAAATTTTTGGCAACTTAGTGTTGTTTTGGTAAGCACCAATAAATGTAGCCCATAGGCATGCCATCAACATTCATGGGGTGTTATGCTATCAACATTTTTAATTTTGTGTTCGTCATAAGTTTTTTTATTGGGAACTTGCAAAAGTGGAAGGTTGTATTGCATGCATTGTCCACTTCCACTTGTGTTGTTTGGGGTCATGCATGTGTTTCATTATTATTATTGGAATACTGTTCATATGCCATCATAAGGTAGGGAGTGTGGGGAAATGTGGCATGTTCAATAATCCAATGAAGTGTATGCCTCATGGATTGATCATTTCTCATATTTGTGCATATTACACTACAAGATCCTTGGGTAAAAGGCTATTTGCCTTCCAATGTTTAAGTAGTTTGTCTCAAAGGTTATAACTTGTTTAGATATGAATTGAAAGGGGACAAGCCTATTGTCCAATTTGTTCTTGCACATTATGTCCATTTGATTTCATATTCTTACATGTTAACATTAAACTTGAATATTTAGTTGAGGGGCCTAGGTTGTAACTCTATGTTAACATTTGTTGTGAGTTGTATTCAAAGGTGATGACCATATTAACTCCATGTTTGGTTGTGATGTGATTTAGAATTTCTTGCCAAAATTCCTTGTGAAATCAAATTGATAATTGATGTATCATGTTTGTTGTGTTCACAACGAGCCCACATTTGTTTGACCATGTGAAATTTCATAGTGGATGCATGAAACCCATTAGCCTAATTTGCTAGGAGCTTTAATAGATGCAACATCCCTAGAAAATTATCCTAGAAAAGAAGATGATTGGAAAACATGAGAAAATAAAGGATTGGAGAGTGGCTGGAGCACATAGACCATTGAGGTCATTATATGCATTTGCACCATCTAGTTTCCCCCTCAATGTGAACATGTCAATGTAGGGTTAAAATAACCCCATCATACCATTTTATCCATACCCTTTGTGTGAAGAGCACATGGGTGAATTTATTCCTTAGATTTTTGTCATTTTAACCACCAAATCAAGATAGGGTTAGATAGAATAAAAATATCCTTCCTAACCCTTGGTGCGAATCTAACTCTAGTAAATTTGTTTTGGGTCATCATTCTTGACGGGGTTCTACACTCTTTGCACATGTGTAACTAATACATGCTTCTAATTCTTGGTTGTAAGTCGAACACAATATTTTTGTGGTGGCAAGCTTGTTCCCATATTTGAAGTGGTTGCAACATGATAGGCATGATGATTAGGGTCCAAATTAGGTACCACTAGATGGTGCTAGCCAACCCGCATGCATTAAGTATTGTTGGGTTATACAAGCCATTCAAAGCTAGGTGGGTACTTTGGGCCTAACCTTGAGAATGTTGAGGTGTTGCATGGTCATTGATTTTTCATCTCCCATGTGGTCTAAGGTCACATGGTAGATGGTAACATATTTCATCACAAGAAGGAAAAGGTGGAGAAAAAAAAGAAAAAAGTGTGGGTAATGAATAGTGTTGAGAATGGGTAGGTGACCTTCTTAAAGAAAGGGTGAAAGCCATTTCCTAAAGGGTATTTTGCATGTTGGATGATGTAGGATGGCATCAACATTTGAACCAAAGGTTTGGTGGACAATTTCTCCAAAAAATTCTCAACAATTAGATGTGGATGGATTTCAAGTTTTGGTTGGCCATGAGAAATCTTGTTGTTGCTTTGGTAAAGTCGAACAAGTGACAAGTCTCACCCATGTTCATATTGAGTTCATAAGGTTGGTGGGGGATATAGATGATGATGCTTGCATGAATAGGCATTGAGAATCATTGGACAAGTTGGTAGAATCCATCCATCAGAAGAGATTAGCCTTTGGTGTCGGATTTGGGGCATAATAACTTGGCCCCAACTTGATCCAATGTGTTAGTGACAAGTGGAGTATTATGTGTGAATACGATGGATGGATGTGCATGCATCTAGGGTTGAGGGTTTACCCTTAAACCCTAAACCCTCGCCCCTAAACCCTAAATGAGAAGTTCTAGATCCGGTAAGGGAAGTTTTTAATTTAGAGTTTGAACCAGTGTTAGAAACTATACTACCCTCCCCGGGTATCAAGATGGGTTTTAAGGATAATACCCTCTCTGAAAAATCAAATACCTGATTCTGAATCCTGATATATAACTACAGTTCTAATTTTTTAATTTTAAAGTGCAAAAAGTTGCTGGTTCTTTCATGAGACCCGGTGGTTCTTTGAGGTTTTGAAATACCCAAAACTGGCATTTTGTGGTGAATTTATGTCCATTTTTTACCTGAAATTTTTGATTTCAGCCTATACAAAGGAATATTAATTTCAAAATTGTACAAATATGTCAGATCTTGAACAATACAAGTTGCAGTTTGCCAAATCTCTCCAATAGGTTCCAACAAGTAGGCAAATTATAGTAGAATTTTAAATTTAAAAAAATCATATTTAACTTATAGCCAATTTGGCAAAATCTATTTTTAGATGATCACCACTTTGGCTACCTCACATTGGTTCTTTTATGTTTAAAAATATTATAAGCATTATTAGGTTTGTTTGATTTGTCTTCATTAGCAAAGAATGATTCCCAAAGTTGAAATGTAAGCAAGAGTAGCTTCCCCTAACCCCCTCCATGAATATGCACATAGGTCAATGTGCATTGCCCCAGCCTTGCCGCAAAAACATCACAAATTGAGAGACTTTCTTGGTCCTGTGATCACCATCACAGTTCTGACCCTGAACAACTCTCCTATTTTAGAATCACATGCTTTCATTGCTTGCTTGCTTCACTCCTCCCAATAGGTGAAATGATTTTAGATTGAGGGGCACATAGTAAAGTTCATCACCTCTTTCAGAAACAAGTTTCATATGGGCAATTTGGAACAAGGCCCAGTTCTTTCTAGATTTTCAATTCATAGTTCGCCTTTGGCTAAACCAAGTGAAATAAGCTCACTAGGAACCGTAATCAACCAAACCATGCCCACTCTATAACACGATAAACCTACACAAAATGACACCTTGCAAACATGAGTAAAATAAGTTACATCCTTTAGAGGTTTTTGCCCATTTTGTCATATGTTTCTCTTTTAAGAACTCTATAGTTACCACCAAACACACATGAACAAAATCAAAGGTATGTTTGATGTACAAAACTCTAAACCTAACAATGAACATTCGACATTTTGGAAATTTTTGAAAATCTTGGAGGATCTCTCTCACTCTGAAGGATTAGGCAAAAGAACCCAACCTCTCGAATGCACCCTGATGATCTCTTGGGAGTCTCAAGGACTAGGTGAAAGAACCCATCCCCTACTCATATCGTAAACTATGAATGTTTTAAGGGAAGTCTTGTGGTAAGGGACTTCCCTTACACAAAGAACTGGTAAAATTTGAAAGCCTTGAAGCTCTCTCTTGCTAATCCTTGTAAAGTTCCAATTTTGCAATTACACTAAAGGGTGCCCTCCACCTATACTAAAAAAGTTCTACGGGTTCTTTATACATGTTTAAGGTTATCATACTCTGCACAATGCTTAAGGTTGCTCCCACTCTGAAGGGAGTAGGCATAAGATACTCTTCTCCTTTGTATGAGGGATATTGATGGGTATAAAATGCCCTCCAAATACCCTAGTACCTTGGCCAATTCGACACTAATTATATTATTTGCAGAAATGTTGAAAATTTCAAAAATTATTTCTTCCAAATCAAAAAAAATTGTGAAGGAAAATCAGGAAAATTCCTTTTTTTGAAATGTATTTTTCAAAATTAATTAATTATTCGATGGACATGTGTTGAAATCGCCAAGGTACTATGGTAGTTTAGATTAGAAACTTGTGAGAGTGTTTTTTGAATACCACACACCTTTCGCACCTACTTACTTTGTTCAACTAAAAGTGTGTTTAATTACTACACATGACAAAATTCTACAACAATTTTCACACCAACCAACAATCCAAAAATATTGAATAAATATACCATCTCTCTCTCTCTCTCTTTTTCTCTCTTTTCTTTTCATTTTCTCTTTGTGCAATTCCTGTTATGGTGGGCATTTCATTTATCAAAAAGGCCCTCACTTTTTCTTGTGATACCCATTATGTACCCAATGGGTATCAAATGGAGGAAAAAGAAAAGAAAAGAAAAGAAAAAACGATGCAAGGTTTTATGTAATGTAAAGTCCTCGACCGAGAGCTTTACCATATCTGGCCCAGTAGCATGCACTCCGTTGCTTGAAACACCCTTCAGTTTTTCCCCCTTTTCCCTGTGATACCCTACCTGGTGTGTAATGTTCACCCGGCGGGTATCACAGAAAAGAAAGAAAGAAAGAAAGAAAGAAGGCGCAGTAAAAGCCCTTAGCCACGGCCTTTACCGGGATTGCACCTACTCTCCACTTTGCCTTGTGCAAGCCCTTATTCCAATAAAAGCCTGTGCGGCCTTGGGCTTCACCTAATACTTCAAAGAAATTTGATTCATGAAAGAGAGAACATATTGAATAAATGTAAAAACACACACACACACACACTCTCTCTCTCTCTCTCTCATTTTCTCTTTTTTCTTGTCATTTAGAGAAAGAAATTTGATTCATAGAAGAGAGAACATATTGAATAAATGTACACACACACACACACACTCTCTCTCTCTCTCTCTCA
>Ga0209611_10007121_pt1 | contig 18014 bp, 9 predicted proteins | sample S1TSphgellanicum_3_FD_187693 | JGI IMG/M metagenome (GOLD analysis project Ga0209611, IMG submission 187693) | Host-associated microbial communities from peat moss isolated from Minnesota, USA - S1T2_Fc - Sphagnum magellanicum MG (SPAdes) (version 2) | ecosystem: Host-associated > Plants > Peat...
TTTGAATTGCAAGTGGTCATTATAACTCAAAATTGCAACTAGAACTTGGTTGCAAGCCTAGTTGCAAATCACTTATTTTTTCATAGTGTTGGTGTAGAATGAATTAGTAGGAAGTGGGTGTTAGTTCTTGTGTTCTACAAACTTCCAATCCTTTTACTTGTCAAATGTTGATTTTGAGGTGTTTCTATTTGAACAAATACCACCAACTATTACTTAATATTCCATCTCAAAAGGGTGTATCCCTTGTTTGTGTCAACTTTACAATCTTCATCTTTAACTATTGTAATACCTAAACAATTTCAACAACAAACTATCAAGTGATTAATTAAATTTTAAATCTTAATTTTGGCATTTGGTTTTTTAATTCTAAATTTTTTGATAGGTAGTGGTTATACAAAATAATAATAAAAATCTCTTTGAGGTTATGAAATAGTATAATGTGTTTAAACTATCTTAGTGATAAGTTTATGTACTTAAACGTTTGTGGCTCAAACCTAACTATTGAATGTTGAATTGTTCATTTTATTAAAATTTCAGCACAAATAATAAATAAAATTTCAAAAATTCAACAAATAAAATAAAGTTTAATTTATGTTGAAATCATTTAGGTACTACAATATTGTAGGCTTATGGACAATCCGCTTTCTTGCATATTTTTGGCCCACTTGACCATTGTAACATCTTTTTATTTTGTAAATGTATTTATAGGCCCCATCTTCCTAGACCTTGTTTTTTCGTTTATGCGGTCAAAAAATGAGTTCAAAGGAATGTTCCATGAGCTATTGGCCTTCCTTAAAGAACATGTGCCTCTTTCAATAACATCCATTGATGATTTTGCTTCATTTATCCACATGCCTTATAGGGATTTAATTATGGTGGTTTTCTTCCTATTTGTGATTCATGAATAGGGGGCATATTTTCCTTGTCCATTGGTTGTTAGTCCCACATGCCACTTTGTCACCTTTAAGGCACATTCATGATTGTTGTTGTCTTCAGGATCCCAACCTTTAAGAACTTGGCAGTATACATTTTGGCCCAATTAATAATATGTTTTTTTCTTTCCTATACCCAACAATCCAAAAAGTGTAATAAGTTTGGAAATTTATCTATTGCATGTTCAAGTAGTGTTATATGAAATTAGATGAAAATATATAAGTATGCAAAGTCTTCCCACACTAAATCAACGTCTTATGTTGGTGTGCAAACTATGGAAAAAAATTAGTACGAGCAATTAATATGACCTAGTTGATCTTTTGTTTTCTTGAATCTCCTTGAACCAACATTTCAAACTATGGATTATTGAATCTAACAATAATCCAAATACTTCTTCAACCTTTGGTTTTAAACATGATTTATGATTTTTGTCCCAAACTTTAATGGTGATATCTTTTCTACATGTTTTTGTTAAAGGGGTAGGATGATTACATGATTTGGATAAATAGGGCATTTAGGATAGGGATTGCTCATGGAGCATTGTAGTTTTGAATTTTGAACTCTTGTTGGTTTTTGGAATCATGATGATGTGACTTGGGACTGCCCAAAGAAGGAAGATTTGGGGAAGAGGAAAAGACATTTTTAGAAACACAATTTTGGGAAAAGTAGAAGAAGTTGTAAGTACTTGTAGTAGAAAACCACAAATTCTGTTTTGATATATCACATATTTTAATTGTTGTTTTGATTTTTTCAACAAAACATGGGATTATGCTATAATTTTTATTCATGTTTTCAGTAATATAGAAAAACACATATTTTTACTATGAAGTTTATGTTTATATCGTTGGGTGAATTTTTTGTAGTATTAGAATATGATGAAATGAATTGTAATCTTGTTTCTGGAGTTTTTTACAATGTATTTTGAAGTGCAAATTCTAGTTATATGAAATAACCATGAATATAATGTTTTAATGAATGGCAAGTGCGTTGAGAATCAAGGCAAAAATAATGAATGTATGCATGTGAAGTGCAAATTTATTGTTACAATAGTGTGGAATAATTTTGCAAGGATTAAATTTCATTTCTACTAGTTTTATTTTGAAATGTCTTTGTTGCAAATCTATGCAAATTCGCTACTACAAAATGTGGGTGTAGTTCACTAATCTCCGTTCATTAGATTGGTGAATTCATTGTTTCACCACTATGAGTTATTCACTGTGACCAATGAATTCACACAAAATCTAGTGAAATCACTTGGCGTACAAAGACACCTTTTGTTGTAGTGACTATAGAAACTTAGTATGAATCTTGAAGGTTAAACCTTTGGAAGGTTAATAATGAGTATTTTTGGAAGATTCAAAATATGATGTCTTTGGTAATCTTGATGCGTTATATTCTTGTTAATGGGCTTATTTATGAATAGTCACATGCCCATTAATATGACAAAAAAACTCGCATAACCAAACATTCTCTTTGTTTGTCTTGGTGTTGTTTTGTGAAAATGAATCCAACCCACCCCTAAACCAAACAATACTTTAAAAAACATCTAAAATTTTTTGTTAAATCAATCCTAAACACACCCATAACCAAACAAAAAAAATTGACACTAATAATTTTCATCTTATTTACTTTCAATTATGCACATGAAAATGTGCCTATATTTTCCCCTCATTGAACATGTGTGAACATAACAAGTCAAAATTTATTATACCCATAATTACACACAAAAGCAACATTATGTGTGGGTCACCCAAATTCGCTAAACATCATTTCAAAAACTGGGCATTTGGTGATAGGAATTTTTGAAAACATACATAAAACCCCTTGATTGTTAACTAAGGTTAATTTATACTAGATCATTATTCAGTTATCAAGGGATGTTCAATGCAGGGTGTGTTTACCCTAGTCCATTTTGAAAGTGGTGATAAACTATTTTGGAAATAAAAAAGGTTCAAAGGGGTTTAAGTTCTTTTTTTTTTTTTGGGTTTGAGGGGGTGAGGGGGGTGGATTTGTGTTCCCATTGTATTCCCAATACATTCTCATTAGGTTTGCAAAATGTTCCCTAAAATATTCCCAAAGCATCTCATTTTATTTCCCATCTTGTTTGGCCATGGTTTGACTTCCATGTATACACCTCAATTATGTATATTTAGATGTTAACCATCTTGCACACTTTTCATTATTCATATCTGTATGTTATGGCTAGTTGGGGTCTAGATATGAATGTTCATGTTATTCATATCCAGTAGATGAAATTATAATTGTCGAATATGCATATGCAAAGTATATGTATCGATATTAAGGTCTAAGGGGCTTGATATGAAGCACCATGTTAGGGTTTGGGTTTAGGGTAGTTTGGATGTCTCTTTGTTTCTTTCATCTTTTTGCACATATGGCAAAACTTGAATTGCTTTTCTTTTTGTCACAAGGATGAACACTTTTGTTTTAGCAGAATGTGGGTGGTGAGCACCTTTGCAACTATTTCTTCAACAATGGGTACATTGCATTTTGTTTACTTCCCCAAGGTTTTTGGTTTTTTTTCTTGATTGAATTGTTTTGGTTAAAGAAGCTTAAATATTGCATAAGTTTTGGCTTGACGCATAGTTTCAGCTTTTTGCACAAATTTAAGCTTCAATAGGTTCCAAATTTGAGCAAATTTCACTTACCTTTGCATTCGTGTGTTTACAAATTTGGTGCTTGCATTATTTTTTGCCTTCTTTGCATAGTTCATGGTGTCTTTCATGTTTTGGAATTTGAATTCTTGATAACGTTGTTGAACATGTCTTCCATCTTATGGAGTTTGGATTCTTGCTGATGTTGCTAAGCATGTATTTCACACTTTGGAGTTTAGATTCTTACTAATGTTGTTGAATGTGTCTTTTGCACTCAAAAATTTAGATTCTTGCTAATGTTGTTGAACACGTCTTTCACGTCATAGTGTCTAGATTCTTGCTCTAAATTCACATTTTGAAATCTAGATTTGAGCTAATGTTATTGATGTTGTTATTATAGCTCTTATGGGTAGTTGATGATGTTGTTGTAACTCTTGTGGGTAATTGATGGTGTTGTTGTAGTTTTTCTTAGAAGTTGATGTTGTTGCAACTCTTATGGGTAACTAATGATGTTGTTACAACTCTTTTGGGAAGTTGATGGTGTTGTTGATAATGCTAAACATAAAAGCTCCATCTCATTTGCCTTTGGATACACTTATTGCTGACAACAATTATAAATTCATTATGGCTTATAAGTTTTCGGGTGTGAGCAAATCACACTTACCTTTATACGTTTTGGCTTCAAAAGTCTCCAGGTTTAAGCAAATAAATTTGCACTCTAGTTTTTCATCAATTTTCTATCATGGTCTTCAATTTGTATTTTGGATTTCGGTCAATTTTCTATCATGGTCTTCAATTTGTATTTTGGTTGATTTTGAACATACCAACAATGATGATTGACGATGACATGTGCCTACTTGAATTTGTTGGTGAGGTTGAAGAGGATTGACACATTAATCTAACTTTTAATGTTCCTACATAAAATGTTGCACTTTAATAAGCTTGTTAAATGTTGAAAACATACATCTACACATTATGACTAACTTTGTTTCTATTGATGTTGAGGTTATGTAACTTGCAAATATACAAGTTCAAGCTACAACTTGGAAGCCACATAGCTAGAACTTTATTTGTTAGGGTTTCTTTGAGCTATCAATGACAACTTACCTGTGGATCTTGTGAATTTGTAGATGTTACAATGTATAATCTATAAAATAGAACAAGTAGATGGTAATTTTTAATTCCAAACATCTACCTTAAAGAAAGGTCTAATCAAATATAACAAGACTGATGGGATCACACCCATTATAACTCATGTTGCTTCTACACATCCCAAGTTGGTTACTTAAAAGAAAATACAAATTTCTACTAAAAAAATTGTTGTGGAAACAAGTCACAGTCGATAAACAAGCAAGAGGAGGTGTGGCTTTCTGATTGTACAACCATTGCATTTTTTTTAGCAACCAATCCCTACAAGAAAATTGATGGGGCACAACAACAATTTTTTTGAATATTTTGTTCTATACATTTACAAAGGGTACAAGGCCCTTTCAAGTTGTGAAAATGTTTGGCTATGAAGGTTAGTATTACGATAATGTCATTGTGTGATTTTTCCTTCTCACTTTAATTTAGTTGAAGAAGTCTTACTTGGAATGGTTAAAAAACCAATGAACTTGCATGTGTTTCCTAACCTCAAATTTGGAGGAACTGTCTATTAGTTTTGATCTTTGCATGTCTAGAGGTGATGCAGATACATTTGCTTTGGTTATTAACCACTTAAATGGTTCTTGGACTTTTATGCATGTTATAATTGGATCATTTGAGGTGCATGATAGCACTTGGGTTTCCATGGCTAGGTAGTTGGAATCTTTGCTTGGAAAGTATGATTTGACGCATTGTGTGATCGCTTTTGTGAAAGATGAAGGTAGCAACTTGACATCAATGGTAGCAGCATTACATTCTATTGTTGATTGTTAGCCTTTGAAACTTCAAAGGGTTTATGAAGGTATGTGTTTTAGTCACATTATGTTTAAGGCGCGCCAATATGTTATATATGATGAAAAAATGACTAATGATTTGAAACATGTTAGTGTGAAGGCTACCCAAGGTAGTTTTTAAAAGACGATCACATGGACAAAAAAATCAAGTAAAAAAACGTAGGGATGAGATAAGGCATGTGTGGAGAGTGGCGCCTTCGTAAATTCTAAACACCAATGAAGATGATATTTGCAAGTAAAATGATTATGTTTGAAGAATCATTAAAGTTCAAGAATGCCATAATTTTGTGTTATGGGTAGCAACAGGTAATGGCATTACAATAGAGGGTTCCTAAAATTGAAGTATGGGCAATTGTAGAAAGACTCACTTGAATTTTGAATAATGTTCACTACCTATGTGATAAACCAATCTCGAGGTCACTGGTTCATGTCTAATGCTTTGACTACATGTATTAACTTGACACAAGCTATGGAAATTAAGATGGGATGGGTTGTTGATGTGACTAATGTTTTTGACCCATTTGATCATGAGGTGTTCCTCTTTCAAAAAATGTGGTCCCAAGTTATTAAAGTGATCAAACCATGTTTCCGTTTTTAAATAACTTATGATTCATTTCAAATTCACAACATGATTACCCTTATGTTTGATCCTTGATTCAAGTCTTTGCAAGTTTTGGAAAATAATGTGGGATGAGGGAATGTTATCTGTGTTATTGAATATGATGCAAAAGTAGTAATTTTTCTATTGATGATCACTTTTGATGTATTGAACCCTATTGTCCAAACATATGCAACCCAAGTTGATGGATCATATGTTGAAGCTATTGTTGTTGAAGAAAAAAACAATAACATCTTTGGTGTTGGTGCTTTTATTGAAGAGTTTTCTTGTGCTCTTGTTGTAAGGGAGTTATCTCTATTTAAGAGGCTATTTGTAGTTTTAGTTGCATGTGCTAATCCCCTTGCTTGGTGGCACATTCATGAAACTCAGTTCCCAAATGTTGGCTTCCTTGCCGAGTATATCCTTGAAATTCTAGGGTCGCATATTGAAATTAAACATGTGTTTAGTCTTGTTGGTGTGTAGACAACTTTCTAACATTGTTGGTTACAAGTGGAAAACTTAGATTATATGATCACTGTTGTGAAGAATTGGCCAGACAATCCGCAAATCAATTGAATGTGACATAAAAATATGAAAGATTGATGACAATTTTAACTTCACTAATTGAAGACAATTATGACTTGATTGCTTGAAAGTAGATTTTTTTGAACAATTGGAACCAGATGGTGATTAGGTTTTACAAGGTAAGATCTAAGATCTCTTACTTACATTATTATCTTTTTTTTTTGTTCTTCTAAAAGTTTGCTGAAGATTTTAATCTTTGTGCCATTGTGAATTTGCAAGTTACTATTGGAACTCACCAATGATAATGATGGTGTCTTGGTTGTGTTTTGTGGGGTTGAGGTGTTTATGTGTTTTCATGGGGTGTATGTGGGGTGTGGTTGGGACAGGCACTTGTGCTACATTGGGTAGAATCATGTAAAGGATTGGGGTTCAACTCCCCCACAAGTTATTAATGTGTTCAAATTTGTGTGATTGCAAACAAATTTCAACCATAAAAAATTTATGTGTCTTTGTTATACATATCCTTTTGTTAGTTTGATTTTGATAACCAACAAATCCATATCCAGTCAAGGAAGAAAGATGAACATGAATTCAATCTGTCTTGACACATATATGTGAAAATAATTTGATGCATATTCTTATGTTATTTTTTTATAAAAAATATGTTATATTGGTATCTTGCAATAAGCCTCAAAACTAAATATCCGGACAACACTGTTCTGGACCACCTTGGTGACTTGTGAATGGAGACCACCAAGATTCACGAGTGGGAATTTATAGCGTTCCCCACCTTGTAGCCTTGTAAGTTGTTGTATAGTAGTAGGCAAAGACTTTGCACAATTCTTAGGCCCATCTTAAACTAGGAGTCAGGGCCAATGTTCAACCCAAATCCAGCATTCCTATTGGTGCAAAGCAGCCTTACCAACTAGTAACAATTACATATTTACAAGGAACATGCAGTAAATGTTCCCAAGTTTCCTGGTCTTGATAATTCTTATAAAAATGGAACTTGCCTTTCTAGTGAAGGTAGAAGAAGACATACTTCAGTATTTCAACCATCCCTTCCCTTTTTGCTTGTGTTTTCCCATGTGCATAAAGCACTTGGAGACAATTTGTAGTGTATGTGGAGGATACCTTATATCCATGAATTTCCTTCCTAGAAATTGGGAGGGAAATTATGCCTACTTATAGGTGTAAGAACCCTCCCACAATTGAGGAGTAGGCATATAAACCCTCCCATTCATATGCCTTGTGATCCACGTAGGTTTGGTTCATGATAAAATTTGCCCATGGGTGGGGGCAGATTCCCAAAATGCAGGGCTGGGCTATCACCTCGTCCAAGGCCGCTTATTTTGAGAATGCCCCAACCCTAGGGCTTTACCCTACACTTATTGTTGTGCAACTGCCCCAGGTTGATGTGTTCCTGAAATAATGGGCCCCCGGATCCCCGTTCCTGGGTTGGGGAGCTGTTATTTCAGGATCACCCCAGCCCTGAGGTGTTACCTTACACACAAAAACCTGCCCTTATTTTTTTAGTGTATCTAGATGACCATTGTCAGGCACAAGAACTTAGCCAGTATCTTCTGAAACGGAAGAAATCTTACACAGTAGAAGCTCACACCCTCTGAAAATTAGGGCAGATATTTACAATAAGGAATGGCCATACCCTTCTCCTGTACATAACTGGTTTGGCTGTCTTGTTCAGGCACATTTTGATGTTTCTTGTTTCTTCCTGGGTGGGAGAGGTGGTCATCTGCTGGTTCCACTTTCAGTTTTGTCAGTTCCACTGGCGATGTGAATAGATATGGAGGGAAAACTAGTTATGTTCTGGAACCGGCCCTCTTAGAATCCATGTCACATGGCGGGAGAGCATCTCACCCGACCAAGCTTTATTCGTTCATAGTAAGTAATTTGGGTTCCAAGGTTGGCTTTGCCTGTATTGCACTATGATCCTCAAGCTCTGATGCGAGCGTCATAATAGCCCTCAAATGTGCCCTAAAACAAGAGACAATGATTCTCCACGAGGCTCTGGGCGCTCATGGCTTCTGCGATTCGGCGCTTGATTTTCTCCCCTATTAACCAGGACCCTCCGGAGTCGGAACATCGAAGTTTGGCGCTTTACACGTTATTTTGATGTTCCCAAGCTTCACTAGGACCATAGCAATGATAGGATACAGACTCCACGCATGGAACATTTGAAAACTAAAAGTCAGGGGGATTAGAACTGATGTCAAACACATGCTTTAATTTCTACGTAAGCTTTCCTGACACATAGATCTCGTCGGCTGTGGCTTTTTTGTTGAAATCCTTTTGTATTTTCTTCTAGTAAATTTTAGAAGAGAGGCTGCACATTCAATCTAATGAACTAAAATGATATCATCAACTGGATTACCTGGGCAAGTTGCAACCCCTCTGTAGCTTAATGGCAACAATATTCAGGCTATTTTTGTTCTATCAAATGACAAAAGGTAATGCATTTATCATCCCACTAGACGGATTGTGGTGATGACACCTACGGATTCATGTTGGCATCTCTTCACTCCACACAACTTGATTCAACAGTTATTGAAAGCACACCACTAAGGGCATCTTTCCATTGAGTAGCTGCAACTCCAACTTTGGAAAGGCCAGTTGCTTTCCATTGGCATGGAATTCAGAAGCTGAAGGTGCAGCTAGGGGTGCAGCTTGCCCATCTTGGAAAACTGAAATGCAAAACTGGAACAGCGGAAGTCAACAGCTGGAGGTCTAACTTCCTAAGCTGAAGGTGCAGCCTTTCAAAGGAAAGATGCCCTAAGCCCTGATACACTTTACTTGAGGTAGACAACTCTGTTCTTTCTGTTTTTAACCCTGTGTGTATAGAGACAAGGGTTAGAGTATTAGTGTTCTAATTTGCAGAGGTGTTGTGTGCAGGTGTGCAGAAAAAATGTTATGATCAATGAAATTGTTGGATTTGGTAATCTGATTTTTTTCAGTCCTCTTGAGTGAACTAAGAGTTAAATGTGTAACAGGGTTTGGTAGGTTTGTTATAGTATTAAAGTACCAATGTAAATGCTAAAAACATACTATTATTTTCAATGTTCAGCAAAATAGCATTGTATACAGGCCTGAAGATTTTTTTTTGCAGCCCAATGGGATTGTTGGATTTGGTGATTTGAATTTGTTTTCTTAATTATTTTGACTGAACTAACAGTCAATGTGTAATATCTATATACGCATTACTTGTGAATTTTATTGGTCTTGCCTACCAAGGCAAGGAGATTGTGTTTAGATTCATTATAGAGTATAGTAACTTAAGGGATTTTGGCCCCTAGGTAATAGGCCTATTTTTATATGAGGATTTTTGAATGATGATATTTTGGCTTGAGTTGAAACTTGAGATTAGTTATAGAGTTATAAAATCTTGAAGGATTTTCATTTCTTTTAAAGGATTTTTTGAGGATTATATTTTTGCATGGTGAAACATTTGAGTTTCCATAATTCTTCTTTTGCCTGAAGATACTTTTTAATGTAAATGGCAAGGCTACAGTGTGACACACCCCTTATTTCAATCTTGTGATGTAGCCAAAGTGGCAATCATCCATAAGAAGATTTAAGGCCACACCACACTGTAGGCAGTTGTATTCAAGAGATATGGAGGCCTCCGCCTGTCAAAGCTAAAACCTTCCTAGGTCCACCTATTCACCTAGATGTTGGAACTTGGCACAATTCTTCCATCACACAACCAGCAGACAACTGCAGGAAGAGAATCGTGAAGTGGTGTAAAACTATTGTCAGCATTAATTAAGAAACTTGTGGTTTTAAATGCCTCATGGCAAAAGACGTGAAGCTGATGGCAAAATTGGCGTGATGACAAAAAAGAAAGCCAAGATTTGTGCATTTCGAGGGGGCCTCGCCTGGAAATCCTCCAAATAGCGGTGTCCTTCACCTCAGCTTCCCTCTTAGCAAACCTCTCACACCGGGCCGTAGCGTGGCGGCTGTGTGGTAGCCACATAGAGGCAGGGAAGACGCCATATACCCTGGTTATGCTAAAAAATACCTTCTACAGAGCTTTGTTTGGGACATTTCTTGGTTGACAATGATCAACCCTTGTGCAAAGACTTGTGATTCTACCACAGGTTTCGACTAGTTTGACCCTACTTTTAGGGTAAATAAAAATTTTACATTATTATTACCTTTTTAATGCAAAAAATTATGTTGATGGTAAGTATCCTCACTTTTTCTTGGGAGGTGCTAGGTTTGAAATCAGTGTGAAATCATTGAACAGGCAAAAGAAGAAAAAAAAACTTTTGCAGAACATGAAAATCAAGCGAAACCATGTTGCCTGCTCTTTACACAACACCATGCAATGCAAAACAACGATGAAAATAAACAAGCTCAAAAATGCACTGGACAAAGCTCATTACGAGTTGTTTAGCATCTCATTGCAAGCAAGTCATGTTCTTCCCTATGCACCTTTACAAGATTCTACCTATGGCATGGCTGTAAGTCAAATTTGGGTACAAATGAGATAGGAATGTAAAACAATTTAAGCATCTTTCTGTATTTTGGGCATTACCCACTTGAGAAGTCTGGATATTTCTATTCGCTTAATTGGAAACACTCAAAACCAGCCATGAACCACAACTTAGTAAACTCTCCTACTCCCCCCTTGATCCCCTACCTAGGTAACAACCTATGTAAGTACCTAACTCCCATAGGTAAGTAGGTAAGGATTGTGAGTGGTTACTAGGTAGGAAGATAGGTAAGTCACTTGGTGGTTACTAGGTATATAGATGCTTGTGGATGGTTAGATAGGTAACCACCGATTGTGGTTAGCTATGACACAGGAATACAACCCAAAAAAAAAAAAGTGTTTCCAATCCACACACTGTTTGTATTGCATGGTGGGCTGGTGGGTGGTGGTTCACTAATACTCTAATACCCTTTGTCCTACTCATATGAACTTAATACTTTTCACTATTTATAGCTTACTTTGTCATATCCAAGTATCTGTGTTTGCTTTCTGTTGTCAATAAAGTTCGTCGAGGGCGGCTCCTTTTTAAATACAAAATTCAAGATGCCTTCTCTTGGAATATTAAGTGACACCGGACTAGAAATTATTATCAAAGTATTGTCTGCTTCTTTTTTACCTGACTGCCCAATTGCCCAGACACAAAATTGGGGTACTGTTATTCACACTTTAGGTGTGTAATGGACACTAGGAAACACGATGCATTCTAATATGCCTCCTAGTGCCCATTACACACCAAAAGCATCCGTAAAAGGACCCACATTTTTGTCTCTGGGCATCATCCATCTTTTTCTCAGATCGGGGCAGACAAGGGAAATAAGGACCTATTGCCAATTTAAGATCCTCTGGATGTCATGGTGCGACTGTACTTTTGTCTTCATGCTTCTATCAATTAGTGAGGGGAGTGCCCTCAGTTTTTATTTATTTTTTATTTTTTCATGAGGCATTTGATTGGCCCATCACCAATATTTTTGGAATGCGGTGGACTCACTAATGTACAAGCCTAAACATGCTTCCCTCCCCAAAATAAAAGCATGCTTTGTCATACTCTGGCTGAAAGAGCATCCACCCAATGTCCATAACACAGGAAAAAAAAAAGCGACACAATTTCAGGATATGTCTACATCAATATCCAGCAACTATTCGGATTCATGTTTGCACATATCCGGACAATACTGGTCCAGACTCCAGAATCCACACAAATGGTTCTTCTGATTACCCAGATTCTACAATTATGATGTTGATAATTTGATAGTGTTCTGGACTTACAGTGTATTGTTAACATCTGGCCAAGCTAATTCATCTACATTGACTTCAATCCAATTGCAAAATGTAGGAAATACCTTCTAGATCAAAATCCACCCCGGTATCCAATTCGTAATTCCAAAGCCAGTGCTTTTATTTTTGGCAAATTATCAGCAAATTTCCCCATTTGAACAAGGCCAGCCACTTTAACAAAGGAAAAAATAATGAAAATTTTGGAAAATTCGTCAAAAATCTTACTTGCCATGATGAGATGCAACGAATAGCATATTTGCTTTTTTGCTTTTCATCTTTAACTTCTATTTCATAATTATACATGATGCCAAAAAGGCCCCTTCCTAGCCATAAAATCACCTTTAAAATACATCCCATCAATCCAAGTTGCCATATGGTTCCATTAGTGGAAAAGTCCTTTTGTAACTATGTCTCTAACTACATTTCAACTACAAAACATAATTGAAAGGAACAAGTGTAGTTGCAAAGTATTTTTTGTAACTAGGAAATATATATTACAACTACAAACCAAAAAAATCGAAAATTACAAGTCAAAATGACATTCCAATTGAAAGTGTTAGTCATGTGTCAATATCACAACAACAATCACTACTTACCATTTTAGTTGCAAATTGCATACCATATAGTTTAAAATTGTTGTCAATTACTCTCAATTGGTGGATGAACTTCATTCGCTGATGTGGCATGACATTAACCAAAAATCCAATTGCAATTTTGATTAGGTTGCAATTTTGTAAATTGAAATTTTGACATGTGGCACACCCACAATGTTGACACACGACACATTCACAAAGTTAAGGTTAACGAATAGTTAAATGACATGTGGCATGCTCCTAAAATTTGGGGTCCATGAATAATCAAATGACTATGGCATGTTCACAAAGTTTGGGGTCCACAAATAATTAAATGACATGTGTGGCACATCCACATCCATAGGTTAAGCAATGTGATGTTTAAACATGGGCCACCTAGCCTAAACATAGGTTCAATCTAAACCTAAACACCTATGTTAGGCCTAGACTTAGGCCATGTGGCACTTAACAAATGAATATCCTATTTCATTTGGTTTAACTTTTAGGGTTGAACCTTTTTAATTGGTTCATCCCAAATGGCTACTACATTTTCATGTTTATTGTGTTTCTCCAATAAATCCTAGTGCACTTTTTTATACAACTTGAATTTTTAAATTGAAAACCAAACAATATGGGAGAAACATTTTAACTATAATTTAGTTATCATCCAATTGTAATTTATTTGCAACTCAAATAATTGTAATCTCGTTCCAATTAAATTACAAATTAATCTAAGCTTAATTAGGCCTAAACGTAAACCAATTTTATAACTAGCCCAGCCCTAGTTAATTATGTTGATTATTTGTAATAATTTCCATCAACCATTTTTAATTTTATAATTAAACATATTATTATCATTTACTAAATAATATGAATTTTTTATTAAAAAAACTTTTGAACGAATAACTATAATTATATATTATATTAAAAAAGAATGAATATTAAAAGTCAACAAAATGAATAATACTTTATAATGTCTTATTAAAATTTCATAAAACAAAAAATTAACCTGAATTTTTTTTAATCAGTAATAATTTTTTAAGATATTTTAAAATTACAGTACTTATTATAATACATTGCTAATTAATAATTGGTTATAATTGCAACAACAACATTAATGATAATATTGTAGCTAATAGAAATAATTTATTATGCATGTAGTGAACATACACATTATTATGTTGACTTATATTTCAGCATTTTAAAAAAATTATTTGAAATTAAATTTTAATATTTATATGCACAAAAAAATCAATCATAAATAACCATTCAATTACACAAATATAATTTACATGTAGTTTAATGTTAAATAAAATATTATTAAAATTTAAAGAAAATATTAAAATATCATGTGTATAAAAATGAATAAACATTCAAATTCCACAAAAATAATTAATTATGTGTCATTACTTGATATGTTGTAAACTAGAAATTTGATCTACATAGAAATAACAAAGTACATATACTAAAACATACACTATTACAAACTTATATTTCACAATTTCCTTAAATTTTATTTTTAAATTAAAATTTACTATTTATATGCACACAAAAAATATTTACATCATACATAACCATTCATTTTATACAAATACAATTTACATGTAATTTAATTTATTTATGATGGTAAGTATATTATTTTGTTTTGTCATGTTGAGATTTCCCAAACCAAAGCACATGCAATGTTATTATATCTTTGAAAACCTATCAATGAGTAAAGATGCACTGACTTGTGTTGGGAATTTTTGGAGTTATAATGCAAAGGTTATTGGTTATTGACCCATTTTCTCAATAAACATTAATAAAATCATAAATTAAAATGACATTGGAATCCAAAATTATACTTGGTGTTTGTTATAAAATAGTTGCTAAATCAAAATTTAATGAAGTTTATTTCATAAATGTCCAAACTTGAGGTGTGGAAAATATTGAATTTTCAGTGAATTTTGTTGTTGAAAATTCAAATAGATTACATAAAACTAAGTTTGGAAGGGAAAATGAGTTGAGTGTGTTCACACTTGGGGCCAACAACATAGGCTATGTTATCTATCCATGAAGGAAGGTAGTTTGTTTTGTTTTGTCATAATGAGACCTCCCAAACATTCACGGTATTTTAAACTATGTTATGGGACTTATCATCAAAAAGCTCTCAATGAACAAAGGTGCAACGACTCAGTGTAGAACATTTGGAGTTATGGTGTGGAATTTATTGACTATTGAACCATTTTTTCATTGAAAATTAAATAAAACCAAGATTGAAAACTATATTGGAATTTGGGGGTGTTCTTCCTATTGTTGGAAAACCTTCACCAAGTTTGATTTAACATAGTTGATTTCATAATTTTGAAACCTAAAATATGAACAATATTATTGAATTTTTATTAGGTATTATTGTTGGAAATTTAAACAAATTGCCAAAAGGATTTGGAAGGAAAATCCAATTGAATGCAATCACACTTAGCCCAATGACACATGGTAGATTAATATTTAATATTTTTTTAATCATAATTTTAAACACATATTAAAATATCATGTGTATAAAAATGAATAAACATTATCATTAACATATATTTCCAAAAAGAAACTTTATTTTGAAGTTTAATATTTATGTGTACAAAAAAAAAACCATTCATTTATAGAAATAAAGTTTGTATGTAGTTTGATTTTATCATAACTTAAATTATATATTATATATTATATGTATAAAATTAAAGTTGCTAACTAATTGTTTAACCTAGTTGAGAGAAATAGACGCAACAAAGTTTTAAACAAGACTACCTTTCATCCATCTTCTAATATATTTTATCACGTATATATACATGTGTGTTGGTGTCACCAAAATAGTTGAACACTAATCAATGTCTTGACACTATGCCAATTGGAGAACTTTAGATGCCAAGAATATTTTGAAAATGGCCCCTTAATTGAAACATGTTTCACATTGTTTACCAACATAATTGGGCGTTCAACTTGAAAACATTGTTAATGTCGAGAATATTTAGCAAATGACCACCTAGTTGAAAAATGCTTTCAACTATATAACAATATAGTAGATGTTAATATCAATTATTTTCATAAACCTCAACTTAATTGTTAATTGCCATAATTTTATTTTAAAATAAAAAAAATTTAGTTGTAAAATAATTGCAAATATCATGTAGTTGAAAACTTTTTGTTAAAAAAGTGGGGTTTGCTATTAATATTCTACACTAAAGGGGGAGGTTTGGTCATCAATAACTACTTCACACACTTGAAGTTCGCCAACCCATGCTCCCCTCACCTTTTAACATTAAGAATTGGCTCCTCCCTGCCTTTTACATTAATTGCCTTAACCCTTTTTCTCTGATCTCCTAATTAAAAAATTATGTTAATATCAATTATTTTCATAAACCATGACGAATAGTAACTAACTATTCATATTAAATTTTGAATCCAAAATCGAGAAAGATGGTGTCAGGCATTTGTTGAGAATTCAAAATTCGAACATTACAACTTGTAATTGCGAATAACTTATGTGTTGTAGATTGCCATTTGAACTTTGATGGAGTCTAAATTTTAGAATCAAGAGAGTTTTACTAGTAGAAATTAACCAAAATGTAACCACTCCATTTATGACTACATGCGATTTGTAATTGTTTGTGACTAAATTTGGGAATATTTGCAACTACAAGACCAACTTTCAATTATTTTGATCATTTTCACAACTATGATGCGACTATTAGAAAATTTCATCTTATTGATTACATCAATTTTACATTTATTTTCATCCATTAATAGATTGATATGTCCCATTAATTACAATAGTCACCAATTTAGTTACATCCTAAAGGTATTATATAATGACATAGGGGCGTATTTTAATGTATGTACTAAAATTATATATATAATATGCATACATATGTATATTATTCATATAATGAATCTCAATATTAATATTTGAACTTTGAATTCTTTTATTCAAATCTGAAAATTAATATTTCATTATGAAAATTGTTATTTTAATTAAAAAAAACTATATTAGAATTTGAAACTTGATATTTGAATCTGAAAATTATTATTTCAATTGTTTAAAACATTATTTGAATTTGAAATTTTTAATTTGAATATGATATTTTCAATTTAAATTCAAAAAGACTTATTTGATCTAAAAATTAATTTTGAATTCTAAATTAACATTTTCAAATCCAAAAATTAGTATTTCAATTCACAAAAATCATTAATTGATCATAAAATGGAAATTTTAATTTTTAATATTTTTATATGAATATGAAAATTTATATTTCACCTCTGAAAATTTTTCATTTAAATTTTAAATAATCATTTGATTCAAACCTGAAATTTCAATTAAAAATTATTATTTTGGATTCTCAAAATGAATACTTGAAGTCTAAAAATGGACATTTTGGTTTTGAATATTGTTATTTGAATATGAAAATTGACATTTCAATTTTGAAATTTTTTATTTAAATTCAAAAAACTTCTTTGATCTAAAAATTGATATTTTAATTCTAAAATATTTTCGAATCTAAAAATTATTATTTCAATTTCAAAAACTTTATTGAGTCTAAAAATCAGCAACTTGATTTTAAATATTTTTATTTGAACTTGAAATTTGATATTTGAATTATGAAGTTTTAAATTGAAATTATTTGACTTGAAAGTTGAAATTTGAATTCCAAACTATTATTTGGACTCTCAAAATTAGTATTTCAACTCAGAAAATTATTAATTGAGTCTTAAAATGGACATTTTACTTTTGAATACTATTATTTGAATCTGAAATTGACATTTCAATTCTGAAATTTGTTATTTAACTTCAAAAAATTATTTGATCTAAAAATTGATATTTGAATTCTGAATTATTACTTTGGAATCTTAAATTTATATTTTAATTCAAAAAATTATTGATTGAGTTTCAAGGTTTTTTTCTACTAGTGTTATCCATAATAAATCACTTTTATAAATAATTATAAATGATTATGTTTATTAAATCTAAGTGACACTAAATAATTATTGTTATAACATAGATTTGTATATTATATAATTTAT
>Ga0209611_10007123_pt1 | contig 18010 bp, 9 predicted proteins | sample S1TSphgellanicum_3_FD_187693 | JGI IMG/M metagenome (GOLD analysis project Ga0209611, IMG submission 187693) | Host-associated microbial communities from peat moss isolated from Minnesota, USA - S1T2_Fc - Sphagnum magellanicum MG (SPAdes) (version 2) | ecosystem: Host-associated > Plants > Peat...
TATCCCCTATATGGTAGCTGGTTGAAGGGGAATTTTCCTGAGCCCTCAATGGATGCAAACTTGAGCTTTAGTTTGGAATAATTTGTTTACTTTTCTTTTTCTTTTTGTTACCATGTGGACATAGCAGGCCCATGTATGTTATAGAGCTGTAAATTCATTGCTAATTCAAGTTTGTGTGCCTAATTCAATTCTATGTTTGGTTTATTTGCTGATGTTTTACTTTCCAGATGACAATTCAACCCTGGCTAAGCCCCCAAATGAAGGATTTCAAGGAATTCGCAGTCGCAGTCGATATCAAGGTGATCTGCAGTCGCACTATGCTGATCTTGTGTCCTAAAGTGATCCCCTTAATATGTTGCCTCCTGAGTTCTCACCTCTTCGTTTACAAAGATTGGAGTGTAAATATATGGATCAGAGGGTCATTGGACTTGGATCAACTTTTGACATTCATGCCTGATCTTGGTATTTGGTATTTTTCTATATTTTTGTATAGTGGCTTGATCATGGTGTGGGGTTTAACACTAATTTTTTACTAGTATGGAAAACATATACCAGATATTCAATTGGTATAAAACTAGAGCAATACTAGTTTAGGTCTGCACCAAGTTAGTAGTGGTACAAGGCTGGTATTGCCTCATCATACCAGCCTAGTAGGGTCCTCTGGTGCATAGACTAGACAATATACCATGTGCAAGCTTATATTGTCATACCTTGGTGGCTTTGGAACAAATTCTAATTTTTGAGAATTGCTGAAATTATTTTTAAATAATTTTTCTCAAAGAAGAAAAATTTGTGAAGGAGGATGAAGGTTTTTGGGAATAGTGAGGAATAATTTGTTTCAAAATAGAATGTTCAAAATTAATCAATTATGAATTTGCAGAGTCCAGACATGTGCTGAAACTTCCCTGTACTATGATATGCAAAACCAACATTGAATGATTATCTTAATTCTATATTTAACTTCTTCTCACAAGCTTTGGACGTCTTCTAATTGTGTTGTTTATTCCTTAGAGGGAAGGACCTTTCGGAGGCCTGGGAGGTGAGCGATTCGTGCGTTGTGGTACCCATGTCCATCAGAAGTATTGAGATACAGTATGAAAGTGGTTCAACACCACTTATTTGGACTCTCAAGGTTGAACAGGAATAGAATGGCTATAAAGCTACAACAATATTTGGTGGAGATCTGAGAGCGGTAAATGGCAAGAGAGAGAAGGTTTGCCTCTGATTTCAGTCTTTTCTTTGCAAGAATTGGAGTTTTTGCTTGAACCATATGAGTTCTTAATGCAAGTTGAAGGATATGAAGGAGTCTCACTTTATTGAAAAGCAAATGGGGATGTAGTTCAAGCAATATCAGCAGTAATGTTTCATACCAACCTCAAAAAGGTTCATGGGCCATATGGTGGGGGAAAGGAATCAAATTTCACCCGTTTCCAAAGTTCTGTTGGTAAAATCATTGGGTTTTTGGGAAAGACAAGTTCTGTTGTTGATTCACTCAGAGTTTTCATGAGTCATGATCTTCGATGGAGAAGCATTTTCAGATTTTTTTTGGATATTGGTTCCACTGATGATGACCTTGGTAAGTTAGTTATATAATGTTAGGTTAAAATTTGAAATTATATCCAAAGACTAGTATTTTAGGAAATATTGCATATTGTCTTCTAAAGAATACCATTCACTTGCTTTTTCAATGGATCCCTGAATGTTGAAAAACCTAGGAGAATTTTGATTATACACATCAAAGGACATGTGACTACAATTCAGAGTCACTTGTGATGCTGATATGTTGCCCCCCATTACCACAGCCTAGGCTCAACATGTGTGGACCAGGGGGGCACCATAGTCGCAAGCAGTACATTCGACCTGCAAGGAGTCCTCTAAGTAGGTAACCAGCCACTTGTAAATGTAGCATACCTAGGAAACATTTTTAATCTGTGTAAGGCACCTTAATGGACAGAAAGCATCGTGGAGACCTCACGCTACTACGGACAAACATTTCAAAATGTAAGCTTCCTCCTTGAAAGGGGAGTGAACCTTATGTTTTTGAGGTATTAAATCCTGCACAAAACATTTACAGACTTTGATTTTGTCCAAAAATTTATTCTGAACTAAGTTAATATGCCATCTGTCAATGTGATTAAATCATCAATACTAACCCAAACTAAGTTTTGCATTTGTCAGAACTAAAAACCAAAGTTATTTTTCGACGTGAAGACTTACTGGAGATTTTCTTAGTGTATTTTGAGGGCCTGTTATATAGCAAAATTTTGCATCCATTTCGAGGGAGGGCATTACGTTTTTTTTGGAGGGCATTATGTTTTTTGAAAGGACATTACGTTTTTTGGGAGGGCATTATGATTTTTTTATCTTTCTAGCTAAAGATATCTTAATTAGCTTTCAAAGATATATTGATTTCTCTGACAACTCTGTCTCGTATTATTTGCTCCAGTTTTAAAATTCACCTTGTACAATTCGTCTTAAAGTAAAAGAAAATTTCTGATAATTCTTTACACAGTGTAAAGCCCTTGGTCTCGGGCATTTGCGGAAAACAGGGCTCCCCTCGGCTCAGTATGCCCAACCGCACAAAAGAGAGAGACCTTGGAAACAATTGAACAAGTTTTAAGGGGGAAATAACTTTGAATTTAAGGAAGAATGGTTTGTAGACATATCCTAGGAAATCAATCATTGCAAATTGAGTTTCAAGAAATGAGCTCAAGTGTTCCCCACAAGTTTTAGACAATAAATAGTGGGCAATGCATCAGTCCAGTATAGTCCATCCTCTTCAATACTTAAGTACTTCCTCGACTAAGGTTTATGTGATAATAGTTCAATATGCCCAACCACACAACAAACAAAGATCCTAGGTGCAATTTATGAAATTTTCAAGTGGGAAATTGCCACTTGGTAATTACTTTCAAGAGTCCCCAATATTTAGCAAGTACTCACAAGGCAACCTACTGCTCAACAAGTACTCATAAGGCAACCTACCTCCCAACAAGTACTTAGAAGGCAAGTTACCCCTTAACAAGTACTCAAAAGACCACTTGTTAATTAAAGGGTACTTAGTTAGTACTTGCTTGGAACATAAGGATTCAAGTCCCATGGTAGCCACTTGAAGGTTGGTGCTTGAGTACTTGAATACTCCAAAACTTCAATACTACAAGGTCAATAGAGAACCAACACATGGGTGAATTTGGATTGTGATGTTCAAAAGTACTAAACAACATGTACTAAAATCAAAACAAGTTAACTACAAGTCCAAGGGATAACTTTAACTTTGAAAGGAAGATGATCACTTAAAAGTAGGCCTAAAAACACTGATTGGGATATAGTGGTAGTACATGTGGCTTTTCCATTTACTACACAACTAAGGTGATTGATTGATGTGGACCAACCATAGTACTTAGGATATGAGATTATCCTATTGCAAGCATTGATAACATTTTAAAAAATTGTTGAGTAATGGCATCACTTGATGAAATATAGACTTGTTACAACATACTTGAGTTTCCATGAGGTAATGTGTTGGGTGGGATTTGTAAACCATGCGGGTGATGCGCCTCCTCACCACATCCTTCCTATTTGGAGAAATAGTGGTTTGGGATGCCCACCATTGAGTGACCACATCCACCACATCCTCACCTAGTTTGTAAGACTTGATTTTTCTTATTACAAGAGCCCATACTACACCTGAACAACCACCATCATAAAGGACATGGTGCCTTTGCAATGCATCAAACACATTGTTACGATGAACCCCAAGAACCTTAGCCGTTGTTGACACATTCCCACCATGTCTAAACATTGTCATGCTAAGCATTGCATGTTTAGCTACCCTATGGTCTTTTGTCTTAACATCGCTCGCTACATTTAGAGCTATCATAATGTTTTCAATAATTTCAACTTGCACTTTTGCTTCTTTGGTACAAAGGATATAAGGAGGAATGAATTTTTTCAGCAAATCAAAATCCATCAACTTAACTATAACGTCTTGTTATGCCTCTACTTCCCCTGCTTTTAGCAAAACACCATTCACTATTTTGGCAAGTTCTATAACAAGTATCCTCATTTTATGATCAAAAGCTTTTAACTTTTGAATTCCATCATTTGATGATTTAGCTTTCAAAGCCACTCTATAAGATCACTTCCTTAAATATTTAGCCTATGTTTTCTACCTTCTAGCTTCCTTGTCAATTGGTGGTATGTTGTTACCATCAGTAGGAAAGGTTATTGCCATGGTAGTTCTTACAGCTAGTCCTGGCCTCACCACACCTCCGACCCGGTTCCTTTTGTTGCACATGATGTAGCAAATAACAGTGTAATTGAATGATTGTCCAACAAACAATAAAGGTCTACCATACATGCAACAAAGTTGAGGCATATGTTAGTTTTATATTCAACTAGAGGTTTTCATTAGTTCTCCCATACAACACTCTATAGTCATTTGCTTCCATTGGTTCCAAGGTTTTTTCTTGACCTAATGGATCATAGCCATTCCATTTGGTACAACAACTAAACAGCCACATTAAAAATTGAATATTTATAGAAGTAGGCTAAGACTGATTACATGTAGACAAGTTACAAACATGAATGGATTGACTACTACTAGCCCTAAACCTATCACCACCAACATCTAGTAGATTCCTTGTGTGATTTACATGTACCTTGGAACAAATTAGTTGTAAACTTTTATGGGATATTTCTGCTACACATTTAAGGAGGGGCTTGCAACAAGCATGTTTCCAAATTTATAGGACTAAACTTCCTTACACATGTTTTGTATAACATAAAAATAGCTTAAAAAAGATGTTTCAAAAAAGATGTGGCCTAGAAAACACTTTGAAAAAAGTAGAACAAATTGTTACATTGCTTGTTTCAATGCTTCAACTACATGCATTGAAAGTTGAGTATTTTCCTCCTCTAATATACATGATTGGTTCCATTTACTTATAGGATTATTTCCGTACATAGTTTATAGATACAACATATTGAGAACTGAGAAAGGATGTTCATAGATAAGGTAGGTTCAAAGTTCACCTTGGAAAAAAGTATGACCAATTTTTGCATTGATGTTTCAATGCTTCAATTGCATGCATTGAAAGCCTAGTATTTTCCTCCTCTAACCTAAATTATAAACACATCTACCTTTCAAGAAGCTGATTACAAAGGTGTGCAAACCCAGACTAACAATACTTGCAAAACACAAAGGTCGTGCTACATCAAAAACTTCACTCTAAATTTGCATAAACAAATTCATTCCCTATCATCATGGCCAACATAATGATGTCAACCAACAATTCAAATTAAGGTGTAGAAATGTCATCAAATACCTCCAAAATAAACGAGTCCTGTTGGGCTACCAATTCCTATTGGCTTCTTGGTCTAAAGCATCAAAATCATAAATTTCAACCCACCATTATTATCTTTCCCTTTCCATCATTTTTGCATAATATTGTTCTTCATACAAACATAACTTATAATGTGCATATTCCTTACTACCATCAATTAACACCCGCCATGCTTGGTTACAATGGTGTAAGGTAGATAATATTTCATGAAGATCCTTCTCTAGCCAAATGTTTTGAATCTAAGGCCAAATGTATTTCAAAATCATCTCATTAGGTGAATATGAAGAAAATTTTCCCATTGCCACTCAATTCCTATCAATAAATTGACACCCCTAATGGTGTAAACTTAATACCTAACAAATTGAGAATTGCCATTCATTGCGCTAGTCATCTAATAGTTTGTTGCAAGGTATAATTTGTGAAAGCATCCCTTGTATATGGTCAACAATACCAACAAATTCCCTTAAAATAAATGTACAAGTTGCAATAAATATACAACTTGTTGAAAACCTAGAATGCATGTTAGGAGGTTGGAAAACACCAATTTTAGAGGATGTTTGAGAAAAAATGTACCCTAATAACAAAGAAAACATGGGGGTTTTTCCTTCTATCTCATTGTAAAAAACAAGCAAATAGGTTTTGGATATCCAAATATAGTTGAAACTTTAATTGTGTTGATCAATAAGATTTTCTTATAATACATCTTTTCTACCAAATGTAAGCAAAATCACATAAAATAAATCAAGGGAGTCTAGAGAGATTATTAACTACGTCATGCTGATACAATTGGATATCCAATTCTATTCTAAAATGTAATAAAATTAGTATTAGGTTTTTTGATAGGGGATCTTTTTTGGCAGTTATGAATGGAACCACAAAACCTCAAGCAAGGAAGACATTGACTACTACCTCATAGCTTCAACACTTGTGCAATGTTGGTAATAAGTTTTATGACAATAGATCTTTTCTAGCAATTTTTAATGGAGCCACAAAACCTCGAGCAAGGGAAAGATTGACTACTACTTCATAGCTTCAATACTTGTGCAAAGATCCCACCCACCATCATTCTCTAACACACAACCAACTAGCGTCAATAAGAATGTATTTGTTCCATATGCACACCCACATGCCCCATACAAACAAAGAGCTTAGTGTTGAACAAACATAAGTTAACAACTTGCAATTCCTTGAACAAGAAAACAATATGTTTAAATATGTTTCCATCTTGGCATGATGACAGACGTTCTTGACCCCAACTATACTTGTGTAACCAAACTTACATTATTAAGTTAGAGGTCAATTTGAAAGTTTACAGAAGAATGCATTCTTCTCCATCACTAGCTCTACCAACTCATTAAAACCCTAATGAAAAATTTTAAAAACAGATGTGATGAAGAAGGAAAGGGAGACATAGTCTACTAACATCTTAAATCCTAATGCAAAACCTAATGTAAAAACAATAGATTTGATGAAAGGAAAAGGAAAAAGAGAATATGTACCACTAGTTTGTTTTGTTATAGGAAACGTCAAGCTTTCCGATTACAAGGGTTGATAAAAATTGCGACAACAGGTTGTTAGCACTAACAAGAACCACTATAATCTTCAGCAAATGTTGATAAGTTGAATGCCTCACAAAAACCAAAACACCATTATTGAATTGTAGCTACCACAAACCAATGAAAAAAACATAACCAATGCGTTAATGTGAAGCTGCCCCTTGACCTAACCTTTCTACGCATATGAAGTGCATCACCATAACTTTTGAAGCTTCCACTCTAATCACAACAACAAGCCAATGCATTAGAGCTCTTGCTACCATTTGACCTAACCCTAAGTAGTGTCGTGTGAAAAAAATTTCCATAAATGCGAATATAAAAAAATGGGATTATAAATGATTAAGAATCCATTAATTTTGAAAAAAAAACTACCCAAGATGCGAAAAACTTATCAACAACCATGACTTTTTTATTAATAGAGACCTACTTATAAGGTATTCAAATGTTCATTTCAAGCAAATTCATCAAAATGCTAAATTGTCCATTATACTGAAATAACTTTTTTCATTGCATCTAAGGTTAGTTTTTTATGAGGTCTTTATGAGATAATGACCTAATGACTACCAAATTTTGGGCCAATTAGATGGGAGTATCAAAATACAAGAAATTTCTAATTAAATAATATTGTGTTATTTCCAAATTGAATATTCATTTCAAGTAATGGATTTGAAAAATAATTAAATCCAAAGTAGAATTATGAATAGACATTTCAAGAGGTACACCAATTCTTTGTACTGTAGCCACCACATGAAAATTGGCAACACTTGGAAAACAATGCAACTTTTAGGGTTAATTTCTTCTATGAAGTTGACACATGTGATTAGGTTAACTAAAACATTATTCATTTGTGTGGGAACAATTTTAACATGTATTTCTTCAACTAGTTATCTTTCCAACAAGTTGATGAAACATCCTTCAACCGGTTCTTGGTGGGACAAATCATAATTGATTCCCTTTCTCGCCCAGTTATCAACTAGCAAGCCTCTCAAATGAGTTTTAACTGGTTCTTTGCTAAACAAGTTAACAAGAATGTTAGTTACAATTAATTCTTTAATGAATAGGTTACCAAAATTGTTAGCCTCAATTTATTTTTCTAGTAATAAATCACTGGATTTAACTAAAATCGGTTGAAGTGTTTTGGTCCTCAACAAATCTATAAGGTTTTAGCTTGTTAATATTAACCAATACTAAATTAAGATCAAATTTGTCAATAGTTATTAATAGTACGATATTGTTAGGCAAACAATACTAGATCCTATATGGTCCAAACCATCATTTTTGGAATTTAAGGGAATGTGCTTTGATAGCCCTTGGAAACCATTGAACATAATCTCCAAATTGGTATTTAATTTCAATGTACTAGTTCTAGGACCATAATGATCGGTTCCATTGGTTAAAAGCTACAAAGTCTTGTGCTATTAACAAGTTCTTTTGTAGTTTTTCTAGTTATGATAGTCAACTAATTAGAACTTTGACAAGTGTTGGGTCAAGATTTTACCCTAGTCTAAATGGTATCAAGTACTATGTAGGTAATAATGGGTGTAATCCATAGACTAGTTGAAACGAAGTGTAATCGGTTCTAACTTGAAAAACAATTTTATAGGAAAATAAAATTGCGGACATGTGTTCATCCCAGTCATTTTGATTTTCATTCACTAGTTTTGTGAGTAATGTACCAAAAACTTTGTTAGTAGACTCAATTTGCCCATTTCCTTGTGGATAATAAAGAATGGAACTAGTATGTCTTAATATAAAATGAACGGTTAAATAACAAATAACATCGTTAATAAAATGGGTACCTTGATTTGTCACAATGGTTAATGGACAACCAAACCGGGTGAGAATATGGTTATATAAAAACTTGGAAAAAGAAATTACAATCCTAACAAACTTTGATTTGAAGAAAAATAAATGAAACACAATATTCTCAAAAAGAATGATGATACAAAGTTGTTTCCTTGATTGCTACATGCAATTTCAGCTATTGTTATGTCACAATGATTATTATTTAGAGAACATTATCACAAACCCTTAGAATTCCTATTGTTTCAACATTTTCAAACTTTCATATCAATAACCCTCCATTGTTTATATAGAATGACAACTCCCTTTCGAGAGGAGAAAAATTTTCCACTTTTTTTTCCCCTCCTATGGCACACCATCAATTTATCTCCCTTTGTTAATCACCACATGAAGAGTATGAATGAACTTGCCACTTTTTATAGGAGAGCCATCAACAATATCACCACCATAGGAGATTGTTTAGAAACCCACCAAAAAATGTTAGGAAAGACTGAAACACAAAAATAATGACATAAAGAGAGAGACAAAGAGAAATTGAGAAAGGGGATATACATGCACATATACATACACATAAATGTCCAAGTATCAAACATGAAACCTAATTATAAAATAATTTGGGACGTAAATAAAACCTCAAGCAAAAGAGGAGGAGCAGCACCTTTAAAGATAATATAATGTCATTTGTGCGGAGCATAAAAATAATTAAAAGAATGGTGGTGTGTTGCCAAACACAACAATAAGATGAAAATGACAACAACGACAACAAGCAACCTCTTCCAATTATGCCAAAAAAAATGATTGATGAGTCTCCCATCAAAAAGTGACAAACAACACCCAATGGCATTTCATAGGATGATTCAAATGATTCACAACACTATAAGCTATTTTACATCACATATTTTCCTATTTTCATCATTATCAAAAATAACAATAACATCGTCATCACATTCATTGCATCAATAACACAACAATAAGCCATAAACACCATTGTTAAACCTAAAGTTGCAATCTACAACAACAATAACAAAATTGTACAATAATCATGATCATAATCATTTTGTACCAAATGTTTCTTGCAATTGCGTTTTTGTCATCAAATGAAAAAAATCCAATATTCAATTCTTGTAATTCATCTTTGTCAATTCAACACTTGATTCTTTGTCTTTGTTGTCAATCTATCAAAATCCAAGCAAGTCTACAAACCAAGAATTAGAATTGCACTACGATGTACTATAATAAACAAAAGTAACAATTGCACAATTGCAAAGGCTTAAACCCATATTGTTTTGCCCAACCTTGCATTTCCATGTCAAAACATCCAAAATTATTTTAGTGGCAATTGCTAATGAACCTTATACCTAGTTTACTTAAGCTAATTCTAATTGTCATTATCATTATATTAGAGGCAAATGAAATTTAAAAGTAAATAAAAATTATTTAAAAAAATGATTGGTATATTTGTGTTTAAATCTATTTCAACACAAAAGATTTGGTGAAATAAAAATATATAAGGTTAAGATATAAGGATGAAAACATGGTAAAATGGACCACTTGTGATCCTTGTAACATAAATGAAAAATGGGATTTAAGTAGATGAAATATTGGTTTTTTATATTTGAAACTTGATTCGTAGGGTGTGTCCACATTAATAGGAACCACAAATCTATCTATGTTTAATTTTTTAAAATTGTACTAATGTTGCAAGTAATTCAAAATCACATTTCATGACAATATTTTTAATATATTAGAGTGCAATCATGAGTCAATGAGCCAGTTTGTTTACTTTGTTTCAAAGGATTATAGTCCTTTTGCCAAAAAAATATTTTTTAATTATTATTTTTACTTATTATAGTTTCCCCAATATATCACATATGATTTTTTTTAAATGTAAGATTTTGCATTAGATTTTTGTGTTTCATCTTGAAAAATGATCACAATTTCAAATCATGCCAAAACATGTCAACTACTTTGAAGTTTATTCTTTTGCATTATAATCTACATTTCTAAAAAACACCATTTACATTGCATCACATTTACATGTCATAAAGGACTCATGAACATAAAATGGAACCAATTTTTCAATTTTTGGAAAACAATTTCAATTATAGATACCTTAAATTTTGAATGTTTTTTGAATGTGTGTCTAATAATCCCTTATTATTACTAAAAAATTCAACATCAAAGAGTTTGAATATTATGAAAATCAATGGCCCCTTTGTGAAATTAATAATGTTTTACAAAGGACCTATTCAACTTTAAAGGTCCTTTGTTGAAATGAAAACTCAAAATCAAATGATCCAATGGTTCAATATAGATTTCTCAACATCCATATTAATAATAAAGGACAATTTGCCATGATTAACATGTCATTAAAGGGGGACCACATTAGCGTATATATAAATAAATGTAGTTTTGAAAATGATTTGACATGGTTTTTGGCTTGTTGTTTCACATTTTTATCCATTATAAAAACATGTGATATGATTTAGAATGAATCTAATGAGGATAAAATATTAGAAAACATTCATGATTAAATATTATAACATGTTTTTAAAACATTGTAAGGATTTTAGGTTTTTCAAATTTTGTATTCAACTTATAATAGATTCAATGGAGGCCTTGATGTTTAGATAATGCGAATTTTAAGAAAAAATATATACTATCTTGTGTTTATGTTTTAAAATACCATATTTTAAAATTGGATTTTGAGTGAACATAATTTTTGGTCTACTTTTCCATGCTTGGACCCATGATAAAGATCATTGCATACTTGAAAGTGTCATCTAAAATAATTAACTTATTTTTATTTCTCAAAACACACTTGATACGTATTTTCCAAACAATCCATATTCCACATATAAAATTCACAACCGCTTGTGTTTCAAAAGTTTAATAGTTAAAAAACTTACCAAAATAATGTGAAATTTGGAAATTGATGCACATTAATGAACAATTATGTTATATTTGATCATTCGACTAAAAGCATTCAATGTTCAACCATTTTATGATGGTTATTATTATTATTTTATATCCAAACTTAAGAAGGTAATTCCATTGTCCATGTACTAGTCTCGACCCTTTGCTTTGAGGTTGCAACAAAAGCATAAAAAAATGAACTCGAGCTAAAATTTGCAAAGTTGAAGGGTTACCTTTCAACTGCATGGGAATAAACCATGGGACTTAAAACAATGTCCACTGTAGCTTTCAAATAGGACATTGATCACCTTTCTTTAAATGGGGGGGAATGTTGCAACTATAATTTGTGTGCGGGAACAATTCCTCGGATGGACAACAAAATGTTATTCCTCTAAAGAAGGAAGATGTGTCATGACCAAGGCTAGGATCATGAGAAACTTGATGCAAATCAAGATAATGTCCCAAGATTGAAGCACATTTTCTTGGCCTACAAATTTTCTTGTGCCACATTGGGACATTATTTTAACCTAAAAATGAAAAGTCATGTGTTCAACATAGAACAAACTATTTTTTTGCCTTTCACTAAAGAATACCATGCACAGGGTACACATAATGGCATATCTCAACTTGAAATTGGGACAAATGTTGGGCCCCAAATCTCAAACTGGGAATCCACCAGGAAATGTGGGGATTCATTTCTTTGCATTTTCTCACATTTTGTTTCAATTTTAGGAATCCATTTTGGTACGCTTGAGAATTTCAACCATTTCAATGTAACCTTCACAAATAGGTCCAAATTATATTATAAAGGAAAATTGGTGACTCCTCCCAAGTCTAGGTTGTGTGAGTTGATGATGAATCCAAGGTAAATGTAGGACCCAATTTGGTTTTAAATGCATTAACCACTTTCTTTTCTTGGTTTGTGCCTTTGGTTCTTCTTTATTTATATTTTGTTACTTTGATCATGTATTTTGTTAACTTTGGGCTTTTGAAAAGTTTAGAATTAACAAATGACCATTTGGAGTTTGAAAAATTGGAGAAAAACTTTGATTTGGGGGCCACCATATGTCATATGATGCAACAATAGATATCAATAATGTTTTGTCTCAAATTGAATATAAAATGTGATCAAACCACCAAGCTAAAAAGTTCAAAATTAACTAAATACAAATTGGGGAATTACAATTGATTCCTTGGGACAAGCTTAAGGGCATGTCATTAATTCAAATAAGAATTCCAAATAATAATAAAATTTACATTTGAAATGGATTACATAAGAGGGTATGAGAAAAATCATGAAGATATCATCCTTTCCTCAAACTAACTTCGTTATATAGGTATCTATCCTACTAGTAACCTAACAACTAAAATGTATAATAGCTAGTAAATAGTTTATATTCTAACCAAAATGAACCAATAGGTAATTTAAATAATCACTCTAGGCACATTATTACATGAACTATTTGAAAAAGACCTAATGTTACCTAACATCTAATATGTGATTGGAAACATGTTAACTAACATGTACAATAGGTGTTACCAACTAACACTTCCAAAAGTATGAAATTTATAATTGGGTAACATTCACAAAGTACCATTTTAACATTTATGAAAATATGAAAAGTGCAATTAATTAACATCTACAAAAGTTTTAATGTAACACATAAGGTCATCAACATCTTCATACCATATTTTTTGTTGGATTTGATTAGCAATACTACCCAGTTTGAAAACATTTCACATAAGGAATCCAAGCAATTATCCATTCTTAACCTTGGGTTTCTATATATTGACACCATGTACTTAGAAAAAAATTTACGTTGTCCTCCTCACCACATTATATCCAAACAATGTTCTTGGTAGTTGCATGTAGGACTCGTTAGTCATATGATCTAGTAGAACAAATAATTTAATCAAGAACTTTAAACAAAGTTGTGAAGAATGTTTCTGCCATTCGTTATATCAAAGATGGGAAAACCTTTGATATATTGATGCTTAATTCCATATAACTTTTGCACAATGCATTAAATTCTCCTACTCATCTTGTCCCATTGTTTGTCAACATATATTTAAGTATACCAGATCTACAATTTTCTTCTTAACAAATATTTACAATAGTCAAAACATGTGATTAGTCACAACTTTGACCTCTATCCATTTTGGGTAGTAGTATGTCAAAGTCCAAATTTTTAAAAATGTACCAAAATCTTGTCACAACATCGCCCTTTTCTATATTCCTTCACCTAATCCTATTTCACCATACATAGGACACAAAGTGGATGATATTGATGTAATCCAAAATTGTGACAATTTAAGATATTATATTCTAAAATATTTTATGTTTTTGATTCATTAATATTGATGGGATCTATAGGGAAAAATGGATTTTGCTAAAGACTAGGTCATTTTCATACCTTAAAGGATTTTCACCCATCACCATTAACACATATGAATGTTACCCCTTTTTGTTTCCAAAAAAAAGGCCTACCGTACTTAAAACTACCTTTTAAAAAGTTTATAAATGGGAACACAAGCAACTCCTTATCACCTAACCTCATGAATAATGTTGGTAGTCCTTTTCACAAATTGATATGCATAACACACATGCACCATTTTTTTAGGAACTCGGTCTTTTAGTGGCAATAAAAATGCCCATTGCCATTATGCCAAAATATGGGATTCATGATTAGGACATTTCATTAGTCCCACTTTTAATCATGTAATCATGAGCATTATTTGATTGTGCATAATCATCTACGAGGTGTTAATGATAAAAATACTAAATAAGAAAACTTGATGGTTATTTATGTCCATTGTGGTAGTCTACTAGTTTAAAATTATTAGAAGTAAGTCACAACTCTAGACATGTTCAATCTCATAGGTAGATTTTATATTACTTTAATTTTCTCATTCAAACCTTTACAATACCAAAACCACTTATATTCTTACCATTTAAGAATCTAACAATTGTTTCTTAGCATATTAAATGAATAAACTTTCAATTATGCACTATCTTCCCACAAACAAAAAGAAAAGTAGAATTAAACATAAAATTGAACCAAAAATTGTAATCTAAATTCTTGATTCTAATAATGGTCTCCAAATGGTAAAATGTTATTTTATGTTTAAATTTTTAAATTATCTCCAACAAGTATTAATATATATGTAAACATCATGTACTTGTTACCTAGTTTTAAAATATTTTAATCAAGTAAAAATAAATGGTAAATGTAATTGCAAAAGGTTATCAAAACAAAAAGCTCTATTCAACCAAAAGAAAAATCAAGAAGATACAAAAGAATATGTGTTTTTCACATATGAAGAAGTTCAAGTTCAAATTCAAACAAAATCCTAACTAGAAGCTAGCTAGTTGGCATCGAACAAGTTTGTAATGATTATGTACACCAACTAATAACCTATTTGTAACCTACCATCAACATTATCGCATGCCATTTTTGGTGTTAACAAAAATTTGGTAACATTTTCTAGGTTGGATGTTACAATTGATTTTGATTGCCTTAATGATCAAGAAATGGAATTTTTATAGGGATTAAAACTTCACACTAGAAATTGGTTTTAATGAAGTACAATAAATGTTTTTAAGGAAGTTTTGAGGAAATTTATTTTTTGAATAATTTATTAAAAAAACTTTGTTTAATAATTTTGAGTTAAAATTTTGACACATTGATGTCAATACTTATGTGGGTATGGTGATTTTGGTGGATTCGAGTTTTAATGGATTTTTTAATTTTTATTTAATTTATAATGTAGTTAATCATACCACTTATTCTATGATGTGCTAGTTAGGTCTAAAGTAAAAAAACCTAATTAGTAACCAAAGAAGGTGCAAAAAGTTACACGCCTTATATGTAAGTTAATAACCATCAAAATAAACATTTTGACAAGAAAAGTTCTTGATTCTAGCTTGTATTTATTCTTTGGAAAAATATTAAAATATTTAGAACTTCTTGTAGGTGGGATTGCAATTAATTTTGGTTTTTTGTAAATTTAGTTAGTTTTCTTAATGGACTGACTTACCTTTGATAGTAGCCTATTTTGTGAAACATGTCTTAACATGACCAAATCTTTGTTGATAATATTTTCATGTGAATAAAAAATGCCCTTAAAAAGCTATAACACATGTGCCAAAGCTATGGTTTAAAGGACATTACTCAATATAAAAAAAACACTTCATTTTTCCATATAAAATAAGTGATGATAGGATATTAATTTAGACCTTGGTTTAAGGTGCATTGGCAACTTTGGGTGCTTTTACCTTAATCATCCATTTCAATGTGGCAAAAAAATAGAAACAATGAAAGACAATGTGATGAATATGGCTAGCAGTTTATTATTCATATACATCATACTATTAATGCTTTTGAACAATATTCCAAATAATGTTATACAAAAAATTGGTAGAATTTTATAAGTGTAATTGGAGGTGTTTTATCTTTTATATAATTTTGCCTTGGAAGACACCTTACATGTAAAGTTCCTCATTTTGGGGAATGTGTAAGCAATTTCTAATTTAGTCAAACCTTATGAGGAATCTTATGTTATTTTACTTATATCCTACTTGATTTTATTTTTCTATTATAGTGTTACTTTTCAAACATATTTTGAAAACATAGATGATAGGTTGCACAGAATATAATCATACATGTAAGGCATTCAAATGAATCACAACCTTTTGATATGAAAGAAAAATTCTCCCATTTCATTACACCGAATAAGGACCTCAAATGGGGTCATTTTGTGAAGTTCAAATCCCACATTCAACTATCATCTCATGTGGGAGCCTTCATTCCCTTAATAGCCCCATTTTTAGTCCTTACCCTACACATCAAAGGTGACCAAAGGATTATCATTTCTAGAGACCTAAGAAAGGAAACTTAATAGAAAAATGAAAAGAAAAAAGGAAAAAATAAACACAAGTGGTACACAATGAAATGTTGAAAAAACAAAAGCTAAAGCCGGACAAAAGATGAGTTGTGAAAGAGTAGGAAGTCATTCAGACTTTGTTCAAATGAAATGTTAATTGGATCTAAGAAAATAAATTGTTCTTGGTGTGCATTGGAGCTTTCCCAAGATAGGGAAAATGAAAAAAACACTCGTTTGCATTTTGTAAATATGTCAATCACTTGAAACATATTAATGCAAATAAACGTTTTGTTTTACTCAATGTGTTCAAATATAATAGTTTGGCCAAATGCTACATTATGTACAATTTATTAAAAAAAATGTATTGAAAATGAAATTTTTCGTTCAACTAAAATATCACATTGTGTTGTAGAAAGATGAAAATATGAACATTGGCTTGTAACTTATTGTCATATGAAATGTTAATATCTCATCAACATCACCAATTTATCAAAGGAAATAATGTTTCCAAAAAAGGATTCAAACTCAAAAACTATGAGGTAAAATTGAAAAGTTATATGCAAGTAGAATTGAATCTTTTTATTTATTGATGTGAGTTTTAAAATTGATATATACTAGTCCAAGGTAAAAAAGAATGACTTCGAAAAAATCAAAGTATTTTGTTGATAGTTATTTCCTACTTGAAATTATATTTCCATTTACTATGTGTTAGGTAAAAGATCTATTAGTCAAATGTGGTATATTAAAAAAATGGTAAAATTGGTGCCCTTTAGTCCAAAACATAGATACATGTATTATCTATAAATCTTCACTTGCATAAAATTAACATTTGGTAAAAGGCAATAGCCATAACAATTGGTGAAGAACATATTATTTACCAATGGCCAAATAAATAGTCATTTCTTTTTCATCTTAACACATGCCATTATCACACATGGCATCCATTCATTAATTTAAAAATATTAAAAACGCTTACAATGTATTTATTTGGAAATTAAAATAGTTCAAAGGATAGTTTTTCATTGATGACATTCAACAATAAGCCCAATAGAGACCAAAGTTTTAAATTATATTTAAATTTACAATGCATGTCACAAAAACATGTATACTTCTTTAAAAAATAAAACATTTTGTATTATAACTCATGTAGTTTAATTCATCATTCATGGATGAAAATGATCCATTTTCCTTCATTTTTATTCCTTTAAATATGAGTCCTATGGAGAGATGTTCCACCTCTTGATCTCAAAGTCAATCCCCATAATTAATTGTTGCAAAAATTAGATCTATAAAAAAAAACATTTCACCAAATTGAACATTTGTTAATAAATCATTTGTTGTCACTACCAAGATGTGTATATCCTCAACATGGGAATGATATTGACAATCAAATAGTTCCAAATAACTTTGATATATGCCACAAATCGTATCCATATATATATATATATATATATATATATATATATATATTATGTGTATTTTGTGATAGTTATTTTGTCTCTCCCA
>Ga0209611_10007124_pt1 | contig 18008 bp, 7 predicted proteins | sample S1TSphgellanicum_3_FD_187693 | JGI IMG/M metagenome (GOLD analysis project Ga0209611, IMG submission 187693) | Host-associated microbial communities from peat moss isolated from Minnesota, USA - S1T2_Fc - Sphagnum magellanicum MG (SPAdes) (version 2) | ecosystem: Host-associated > Plants > Peat...
CTCTCAATTTAACTATTTTTTTTCATCCTCCGGTTGTGACAACCTCTAAGTTTAACTATTTTTTTTCATCCTCGGGTTGTGACAACCTCTAAGTTAACTATTTTTTTTCATCCTCTAGTGGTGATAGCCTCAGGTCACCACTTAGTGTAGTTAGTGGCGTTTTAGTGGGTTTAGATTTTTAGTGGTAGAAGGTCTGCAATGTTGGGTAATTTTCACATTTTTTAGACAGCCACTCTAGCCAATTTTTACAAGGGCTTAAAAAAAACCACCCCAATTCTTGGAAATAATAATAATAATAATAATGATATTTTCCAAGTTTTTGGGACTAACTAAAAAAATGGACCACCTATGGTTTAGGTAGCTTGGTTTTATAAGGTGTAATTGAGGGGGTTTCAATTCAAGACCTTTTGGGAAAATGTAAAACATTTTACCACTATGCCACATGTTTTCTCAAATGAAATGCTTATCAAAATTAACACATCCATGAAGTTGTCAAGGGGTATCAAAAGTAAAGAAACTATTGATTTTCAATTTTGTAATAAAGTGTAAACTCAAGAGCATTTTTTAACTCCCAAAAAAAAGGGCATGGGAATTCTAAGATGGGACTATTATAAATTCATAAGTTTGATTTCAAGGTGAAATTAATTTACACAAACCAAAAGAAGGCAATTAATGAAAATTGGAACCAAGATGTTGTACAAACAAACCACAAGGAACCCAACTCACAAGACAACTATGGTTCAAACATGGGAAGAATTCATCATTTTCCTCTTTATAGTATGTTCTATGATTGATGACAAGGATTATATCAAAATAACAAATTTTCTTGAAATTTCAAAATGAAAATCTTAAAAATTCCTAATTTTTCAAAGTATGAATCTTGCATTTTTGCAAGTATGTTATTCCCACATATAAACTTGTTAATTGAAAAGCTCTCAATTAATAGATATTTTCAACATGATTGTACACATTCTAATCAATTGTCATTTGACCTTTATTGTTTATACATTTTAATAATCAAAAATCAAATTGCTAGATTGATTCATGGTCATCCTTTTGGTCATATAACTTGAGTCTTAAATATTCAAATGTAAAATGTGAGTTTAATTTTAATATTTATGATTAAAAAAAATTCAATAATATAAAGAAGGTTTGATTTGGACAAGGTTTTTAGTCTACACTTTTGTCATAAAGATTTGGGACACCCACAACATTCCAACTCCCAAAATGGGTATTCATTTAAAAGTGTTGGGTTTCATTCTTCCACACCTACATCACAAACTTAACATTTCAGGATTTAATAATGAAAATCATGCAAAATTCATTAATTCATAATTCATAATTCATACGTTTCACACATTAATATTATGCATTGAAAACACATTTGACACACGTATTTATAAGATGTGAAATTTGTGTGGCATTCATTCATTCATAGGTTCATACTTCATTCATCAACACATTTATCCATGTGTCAAATGTGTTTTCAATGCATAATATTGTGTGTAAAATGTATGAACCTATGAATGAATGAGCTTTGCACAATTTTCATTATTAATTTGTCACATGCTAAATTTGTGATATATTGGCATGTTTTTACATCTTAGGACATTTTTTCATCTCACTATCCTGGTCATCCTTCAACCATGGTCATGAACATGCAGGATTAAAATTGTGACTGGAAAATTTATTTAAAATCATTACACAAGTCATGGGTATCAACTTTAAATCCACTACAAAAAATTATTTTAATACCAACCCATGCATTTACAACTTGTGACTAAATCAACCATTTTTATGATTGCCATTTCAACTATATTTTGTAGCACATGATAAGATTTTGTAATCACATATTCAATTACAAAATGGTGTCTAAGTTATAAATGTGATTGTGATTTGTAATTATTATTATTTTGGACAAAAATGAAAACAAAATGTGCCTTCATATCATCCACAATTGGTGGCATCCAACAATAAATGAAAAATTAGTTATTTATGTGACCTATAATGTGTTACACATGTGATTAAACAACATGCATGGTGTTTTGTTCAACTTGAACTGCAATTATATCATAGTTACAAAATGTACATGTGTTAATTGTAAGTTGTTATATGTAACATGTCATGTGAATTTATGTAGCCTAAGATTAAAAATCTTTTAGGTAGCCTAAATAACTTAAAAAACCCCCAAATAACCTAGGCAACTTCAAGGTACACCCTTAAGTAACTTAAATAGCCCTTTGGTAGTCTTTGGGTACCTTAACAACCCCTAGGTACTTTAGGTAATATAAATAACCTTTAAGTGGCCTATGTAATTTAAACAACACACATTACACCAATATGCATCTAAATTCATTTTGTGTTTCATTAGATTTTGAATGTAATTAGACAAATTTACCATGGTGAAAATGGCCAACCCTTTAGTAAACAAGGACAAGTTACTATGAACATGTGAATTCACTTTAATAGCTAATTGAATTCACCAATAGTTAATCAAATTCATTAATAATTAAATCATTGATAATAAATTCACTAAAGTTAAATTTTTAATAATAAATTCAGTAATAATTAATTACAAACCTAGTTGAAACACCTAAAAACCTTCATTAGGCTACCTAATTTAAATTATAAAACTAGCCCACCTAAACACTTAGCCCATCAACCTAAGGTGAAAGTTTGAACCCTTCACCTCTTTTCACCTCCATGTTTAAAGATCTTTAACCATATATAGAACCACTATTTAAATGAAAGATATTTTTTTAACCTTAAGTTGGTTTTGGCAATTCTTGGCTACTTTACCATAAGCTATTTTAGGTTATTCTATCACAAGCCATTGTTGGCTATTCTACATTATTTTACCATTGACAATTTTTAACAATTATTGGTTATTTTATCATAGGTTATTTAAAGTTACTTTATCATAAGCCATTGTTGGTTATCTTACATTATTTTATCATTGACAATTTTTGGTTATTCTACCATAGGCTATTTTCGGTTATTTTATTTTAAACTATTGTTAGCTATTCTACATTATTTTACCATTAACAATTATTGGCAATTATTGGCAATTCTACCATAAGTTATTATAGGTTATTTTATCGTATGCCATTGTTGGTTATTTTAGACTATATTACCATAGGTTATTGATGCCTATTGATGATTATTTTATTGTAAGTTATTGGTGGCTAATTTATTATAGGTTATTGTTGGTTATTTTAGGCTATATTATCATGGGCTATTGATGGTTATTTTATTATAAGTTATTGTGGTTATTCTAGGCTATATTATCATGGGTCATTGATGGTTATTTTATTGTAAGTTATTGTTGGTATTCTAGGCTATTGCTGAATATTATAGGTTATATAATTATAGGCAATAGTTGGTTATTTTAAGTTAAATTACCCATTAGTAGAAAACACGTATTTTTCAACTAGTGACCTTAGGTTATTGTTGGCAATTTTACATTATTTTACCATTGGTTATTATTGCTTATTTTATCATAGGTTATTATTGGTTATTTCAAGTTATTTTACCATTGGCTATTATTGGATATTTTATTATTGATTATTGTTGCCTATTTTACATAAATTATTATTGGTTATTCTATCATAAGTTATCTTGAACTATTTTAGGTCATTTTACCATAAGTTATTCTTGGCTATTCTAGATTATTTTACCATATGCTACTTTTGGTAATTTTATCATAGGTTATTGTTGGTTATTCTAATTTATTTATTGTAGGCTATTATTGGTTATCTTGATTTATTTATTATAGGCTATTAAATTAATTATTTTATTGTAAAATACTATTAATTATTCTAGGCTATTTTACCTTTGGGTATTTTTATATATTCTATTGTTGGCTATCGTTGGATTTTTTGCATTAATTATTATTGGTTATTTTATTTAGGCTATTGCTTGTTATTTTACCTTAAATTATTATTGATTTCTATCATAAATTATCATTGGCTATTTTAAATTATTTTATTTTAAACTATTTTTTGTTATTTTAATCATTAACTATTTTAGGCTATTTATCATAGGCAATTTTTGATATTTTATCATAGGTTATTGTTGGTTATTCTAAAAATTTTACCATTTGTTATTTTTCGTTATTCTATCATAGGTTATTGTTGATTATTTTAAGTTTTTTATCATCGGTTATTTTATCATAGGTTATTGTTCATTATTTTAAGTTTTTTACCATTGGTTATTATTGGTTATTTTATCATAGGTTATTATTGTTTATTCTAAATTTTTTACCATCGATTATTATTGGTTATTCTATCATAGGCTATTGTTGACTATTCTAAGTTTTTTACCATTCATTATTATTGGTTATTTTATCATAGGCTATTGTTGGTTATTCCAAGTTTTTTACCATTGGTTATTCTATAATAAGCTATTGTTGGTTATTTTAGGTTATTTATCACGTTATTTTTCGTTATTGTATCATCAATTATTTTTTATTATTCAATGTTATTTACCATAGGTTATTATTGGTTATTTTAGATGAATCTACTTTAGGTTCTTCCACCGTAATAATTATTATATGCAATTTATTTAAAATTTTATTTTACCTGGGGTCAATATATTTTATTTTAGGTTATTTTAAGTTATTATAGATCCAAACATGGTAAAGAGGACCAAAAAGTGTGTTTGCCCAAATCCAAATTTTAAATATGTTAGTTTTCAACATAAACATAAAAAAATAGGTTCATTTTTTTTTTAATTTTTATTTTAGAAACCTCCATGCTTCCATTTAATTTTTATGAATTCAATACAAAATTTGAAAAAATTTAGTAAAATAAAAGTAGATATCAAGTAGGAATGAAATTAACACATTAATATTGTATTTCATTCTTATTTCTACATTAAACATTAAATATATTTTTATTTTACTATGAAAATTTTCAAAATCCACTAGTATATTTTACATGTTATTGATTTAAAAATAAAATAGATCCAATATTTAATCTACTTGTGTTTGAATTTTAATCTATTTTGCAAGTTGAGACATTGTTTGGTTTTGATGAACATATATAAACCCATTTTAAACACGTGGTTTTTAAATATAGTTGTAGCAAAATTTTAAAAATCATATAATTAAACATTAAAATAAATAATATTTTTAAATTCAATATACCAAGCCTTACTTGATGGTCACTTTCCATTTATGCTACAAGGTAATTTTCTGATTTATTTTACTATTTTTTGCCCTTTTACCTTCTAAATAAAATAATTTATAATAATGTAAAGTAGAATGACCTTGAATAGCTTAAGGTATAACTTGAAATAACATACATTAATTTTAAATAAAATAACTTAAAAGGTACAACCTAAGGTTAGTTAAGTAGTTAATTTAAAATAAAATAAAATGCCTATAATAAACTAATAAACCTTGAAATAGAATAACTTGTAATAGCTTAAGGTATAACCAAAGGTATAATAACTTATAATAATTTATAATAATTTAAGGTATAAGTTAGAATAATTAAAATAGTTTAAAATAACATAAGATATAACATAAAATAACCTAAGGTATTTAAAACAACATTAAAAAAACTTATTTAACATAGTAAATTATAATAGTGAATTAAATTAACTAGTAATGAAACACGATATTTACATAGTGACTCACCCTATAGTGAAATAATTTTAATGAGGGTGAAATCATTTTAAGGTGTAGTGAACTTATTTCACTTTTAAAATCCCATAGTGATTTAGGTTAATGAATGCACCCCATTTTTGTATTAATGCCATAAAAAACCCCTGAGCAAGCACCTAAGTACCATAAACAACCCCTTAATACTTTGACAACCTCTAAGTAGCCTAAATAACATAAATAATTTGAATAAATAATTATTAAGTAATGTAAACAACCTTTAAATAGCCAACATAAGTACCCTAAATAACTTTTAAATAATCTTTAAGTAACATTGGTAGCTCTAAAGTAAACCCTTGAATCCCTAAATAGCTTAAACATCCTTTAAATAACCTTTAGATACCTTAACCAACCTAACGCGCTCCCAAGTTCCTAGTTAGATCCAAGATGGGTCTAAGTTACTCACACAACGGAATTATGAGGAACTCGGGGCACGCTTTCGGCTCTCAGCACTAGAAGGGGTAGAGGGTGTGTGTTGAAGCTCTGAAATGGGACTAGGAAAAGTGATAAGCTTTAGTTACTTACTCGAACCTACATTAAACCAACCAACAAGTTGGTTAGTTCACTTTCTGAAGCACCTTTAGTGCTAGGACAAGCCACGGGCAACTCTGGACTCACAAGACTCACCATGGCCTGGACTCGGGAAACCACCACCTTCCCCCATATATTATACTTTGTCCTCTCCATAGCACCCACATCCGAATGGCTTTTTGTCCCGGGGCTCCCAAGGAGGAATCCCGAAACTGTCCTCGTTTGGACTCCCGGGATTTTGCAAAGTTATAACTCTTTGCTCAAACCTCCGATTGGGATGAGGTATGAAAAAATATTATAGCTCTTTTCGAGAGCTTTTCAACAATGTATCGCACTCCACCTGCACACACCAAGGTCGAGTCGATTCCGGACTTTTAGTGGTCGGGAGTCAAACTACCAATTTGACTCCCGACCTTTTGTTTTGCCATAACTTGTCATGCAGATATCCATATGGCCCATGCGAGCCCATTTTCGACATGTACATTTTGATAGTTTTCTAATGATATAAAGAACACCCTAATGCGTGGTGTTTGGACCCTTGCAATCAAACTCTAAAGTTTTGAAAGTCCCAGAGGACTCCCAAGTCCCCATTTTTGGGAATGTGAGTTTCATCCTCATGCTATCTCAAAGTAGGTTTGCGACACAACCCCTAGGTAGTTTAAACAACCTCTAGGGGCCTTAGATACCCTCTAGATAACCTAAACATGCTTTAAGTAGCCCTTAGGTACCCTAGGTAACGTAATTCACCTTTAAGTAGGCCCATATGTACCCTAAATAAAATAGAATAAGTTGAATAGGTCATTTAAGTAGGTTAACAAAATTGTTTATCGATATATGGTTTTATTTCATTTTACATAAAACAATTTTGGTTTAATTGTAAGTATTTTGCTCCTTAATGTGAAGGTGAAAGGATCAAAATTTTATTATTACAATTCATCTACCTTCATTTAACCTAAATAATTTAGGTGCTTACTATAGGCCAAAATGTTTAGCTTAAGTTGTCATGGGCACGAAAACTACTAAAACAAACAATGAAAGGATAGGTCTAGGTCAATATCCAAAATACGAAACAAAAGGACAAAAATAATAATACAAAGGCTAAAACCATAAACACAAAGTGTGAAAGACCAAAATACAAACAAATATTTATTACAATGAAATAAGCAAATGTAAACATAAAAATAATAAAACAATGTTATAAAACAAGATCATACTTCATATTGGTGTTGAACAAATTAAAGTTAATTAGGGGCTCCTACTTCAGTTTATACATTTTTGGGGACTTAGTTCAAAAAAACTTCCATGGAAGTTTTCATGTGCCCACCAACTAAGGAAGCTTTTTAAAAAGCTTCATAATTACAAGTGAATTATGAGTTAATTAAAAATTATTTGAAAGTGAACCAAACATTAACTGAGAGTTAATTATAAGTGAATTAAGAGTTAATTATGAGTTGACTAAAAGTAAACTATGAATTAATTAGAAATAAACTATGAATTAACTAGAAGTGAATTTGAAGTGAACTAAAAATGAACTATGAATGAACTATGAATCATGTATGAACATCTATATGAATGAACATTTGTCGTGTGAAAATGATGTTTGTGACATAAGCCACATAAACTTCCTAGCCCACGTTTTAAACTAGGATCCATAAGGTTGTTGTGTTCTTAATTAAGGTCCATAATTAACCTAGGTAGGCCACATGGTGCCATGTGCTAGCATTTTAATAGTCCAAAAAACTTAAACATCCTCACATTTTAATTGTAAAACTAGTAACAAATGACTATGCAACATAAACATACACAATTGCAAATTTTAATTGTAAAAACCAATCATAAATGATCATGCCATGTTGATTAAATATTAGTTGGATGAAAATTTTATGTTAATCACACCTTAATACAACTATCATTTTAATTAAATTTCACATCATGTGTTTTGTGATTCAAATTGTATATGATTTGTCCAAAGCAACTAAAAGAATTTGTAATTGCATGTGGTAGTTACAACTATAATATAATCATGTATGATTTTTAAAAAGTCATTAATATGTAAATTCCTTATAGTGATACAATGCTTCCACAAATCTTTCACATGAAAAGATATGTGGCCTAATTGGCTAAAACTAATATTATGTGTTTTGAGAAGGTTTTCAATTCAAATATAGGCTTGGGAATTACCTACTCAGGACTATTAGGGATGTAAACTCTAAGGCTAAAAACCAAAGGTCCAACTACCTTGGGTATGAAGGTTGATGGCAAGTGATACACTTGACAATTTTCAATTTTCATGTAAATTTTCACAACAAAAATTGGCTTCAAAATCTTAATTGTTATTAGGCCAATGTTGAAAACCACCCATCCTAAAACAAATATGTACATAAGATTTCTTCACCCAACCTCAAGGTCACACAAATTATTACAAATTTGTGATCTTCTAAAAATGTAACCTATTTTGTTAATGTTGTCAAAGGTGATAATCCTTATTCTTTTGCAAAGATTACTATAGGTTCTGAGGTGTCGATGTAACTTTGGGCTTTGTGATGCAAAACTTTAGACCTTTTTAGTGAGTTGAATTATCTGACTTGATTCCGATTCAATTATTTGCATGTATGTTTCTAGATTGTTGAATCTAAATGAAGCATGTGGAGATTTTCCAAGCACATATGGCAAAGAAATTATGCCATGTTGAATCCATATGCATCCATTCAAATATTCAAGTTTTTTTATGCATGTGCAAGTTGTTGTTGTAGCTTCAAAATCCATAGTTGATTTGTTAGTTAAATAAGTTATTGTCTAAGAATCAAATGGTGAATGCATTGCCCAATTGCGCAGTCCTCTTTAAGTACATTCTTTGCGTCATGTGTTTCAATGGTATAGAAATTGACAAAGATGGCCTTAAATCAAAATGAAACTTTGTTTGGTCAAACATGATGATGAATGATGGACTATTATATGTAATTGATATGTACTTTTGTAGTTTACCAAATATGTGTTTGCTTGAATAATGTGCTACCTAATATCAATCCTTCTAGTATTAAACAAGTAATTGCGACAAGACTTGTTAACCAAGATTCAAATGCTTAGGATTTATGCAAATCATTAGGTGTTCACAATAAGTTGGTGTGACCATCTTGATGCACCATAATGAAATTCAACCTTCAAATTAATATATTTTTTTGCCATATCATTAAAAAAAACTTGAATGGATTTTGAGTGGGGCTTCTAAAAATTTAATTTAGATTGGAATGGTGTGACATTCTAGTCCTATTATTGGTATGAGTAGAAATTTGATATGTTGACATGGGTTGTATGTGATTGCTCAAGGTTTAGAAAAAGTGGCATTTGTTCCTCCACCATCCATGTGAATTTACCAAATTCAATATTGATTTCAACATATAAACACTAGTTTTTTTTATGGTAAGGTTGTTTAAAACAAACAAATTTTTCTCCTAAACCCTATACTTTCCCATGTGATTTGACCATATGTAAATAACCATTGAAAAATTGCATGGAATTTTAAAAACTTGGTTTCCCAACATTTTTTTCTTTGATTGTTACAAAGTAAAAGTTTAGGCAATGGGTGAAGGTGATGTTACTTTGATTGATGTCACGATAGCCAATTTTGTGTCGTGTGTTTATTCTATGTAGCTAATAGAAATTTTGACCAAGGACTATTTTAACATCTTTGTAGGTGCATGATTATAGCATGAACTAATGTGAACATTTGGATCACAAGTAAACAAAAGGTTGAATCACAAAGGTGCACATCTTCAACACAAGAACATCTTAGAGCCAATTATAGTAGGTGTTACCTTACAAACCAACTATTACCATCTTTTGCAACAAGCAAGACAAACACATTCAACTATGGAATTCAAGATGTCTAAAGACATTCAAGTTGTGCACATCAACTTTAATAGGTACTATTGCCATCATTATGTTTTATATGTGGATCGTCTAGTTGTTGGTGAAATATTCTTGATTGTATTCAAACAAGAACCTATGTTTAATACATAACATTAATTCTTTTGTGCAAACCCTAAGGTGAATGTGCGCATTAATTTTTTATTAACTTGATATCATACATTTTTCATCCATATTATGTGTGGTTAGTGAGTGATAGTAACCTTAACCCTAAACCATGTAAAATTAATTTATAATTTGCTTATGATGGGTGATTTACATAGATAGCAATGGTTTACATTAGTGTCAACCTTAGTTTAAATTCAATTTCAAATTGCTCACCTCAATTCATAATTTATTGATGATGTCATTGTGAAATCATGTCACTTATGATTTTTTTATACATGTGATTTGTTTTAGGCATCTAATGAAAGTTCAATTACAAAATGTCACTTGTGACTAAAAGGGAATTGTAGACTCCAGTTGCAAATCTTGTTTTTTCTTCTAATGGATGTTATTTTACATTTTGATCTAGGGTATATGGATCTTTTTGGACTATGTACTTCACTTGATTATTTACATCAATTAAGGAAAGATGTAATTGCAATGATTTGACAATTATGCCCCCAAATAGTTTTTATTACATTCATTAATGTTGAAAGTAAGTGATTTCTTTTACTATAATGTTTATATGATTTAAATACTTAGTAAAAAAATAGGATTTAACATTCTCTTTGACAAATTAGAACCCAAACATCTTAAGGATGTGTTCATATATTACATTATTATGATCGTTGTATGAAATTTTTTTGTACATTGTGTATGAAAGATGACAATTTCATCTTTATGCACATATTAAAATTGTTTTGTTACATAATTTCAAAGTCATCAAAATGAACATGACCATGGATTTTTGTGGGTTGCAAATGCACCAACTTATGGAGAAGGTATTTAACTCTTTTCATGATTGATTTAAGTGAAATCAACAAGAATTTTTCTAATGAACTTAATAAAATTGATTTACAAAAAATGTCTATATCTTTTATTGCATCATTGGAATTGATTTTATAGACAAGAAAAATCAATGCATTCAAAATGAAATAAAAAAAAACCAACATTGTTTTAACAAAGGTTATATAAAGACATACGTGCATGAATCCTTTTGGTATTTGTGTTGGAAGTTATTAATAAACAAATAACATGTTCAATTCATACTTGACCCTTACATTGCACTAGTTATTGCACATCTTATTTAACAAAAATAATTAAAACCATCATTGTTACTTGTAATGAAATCAAAATTGAAACACATACTTTTGCATTTGAAAGATGGGAAATGCACTTAAACCATGCACATTTAAAACACTCAAATTCATCAATACATCCCCATCACAAGGACATGCATTTGGATTAAAAAATGTTGCATCCTTGAAAAAGTTTCCTTTGGACTTTATAGATTTTATGTGTCCTTCAATTATTGGTTGATACATCAAAGGCCTAACTCTTTGTCTAACATTTCTCTTATTGAATTTGTTACAAATAATTATAACACATTAAATGTCAAAAAAGAAGAAGAAAATCTCATATAATTTTTAATGTTCATTAGAATGAATATCACAACTTAAAAGCTTACTATAGAAAAAAAAAATTATTGGTTTTTTCCTTCCTTTGATAATGAACATATGTTCGAAGGAGACCATGCCACATGGCATGAGGCATATAACTTGCATGAAACAAAAATCAATTTTATAAGGATACACACCCACACACACGCATGCACACACACACAATTTTAATAATAACAATGCATATACAATGAATTTGGGAAAAAATAAAGTCACAAGCTTTTGAATTAACAATAAGAAATGGCATTAAAACATGGATGGATAAAATTTTCTGATGTAAATATTGGGTCCGCCTTGTAAATTGTTATTGATTGTATTAAAGTGGAACAATAAAACATTTCTAGTGAATATGTTGTTAGACCATGTATAGGTGTATCTAGTATTCCTAATTCAATTAACATTGATGTTTAGGACAAAATTATGCCTACCCATGGAATCCATTTTTTCAAAAAATGAACAATGAATGATTTATATTTGATGATGCCATGTATAAAAAAACATCCAAATGAACCCATTCATTTGTTCATTACTAGAGGTTTCAATATAGGTAAAACTTTCACATTAATGGTTTTAGTTCAAGCTTTAACATGTTTTTACAACATCCATTTCTCAATCAAATCCTTCAAAAAAGAAAGATTTATTAATTATGGCATATGTTGAAAAAAAATAGTTAACATTGATGGAACTATAATTCATTCAAATCTTTCTATAACATTTAATTTTAAACATTTATCATCATTGAGCTCATAGCAATTAGACAATTTGGTTAAGAAATATGAACAATTGCAATTGATAGTGCTAGATGCATCCTCATTAATAGGGAAAAGACTATTGAAAATTTATTGATTTGTGATTAAAATCAATCAAATGCATTCACACCAAATTCCTTGGGAATCTTGATTCATTATCATTGGAGATTTTTATCCTTTGACTTGTTTGTGATGAAGGAATTTTCAAAACTAATATGAACAACATTGATAGTTTGGCTTTAAGGTTTTGGATGGAAAAAACAAAATGTTATGGATTGAAACAAATCATATGCCAAAGCAATGAACAATTCATTAACTACCTAAATCAATTTTGAATTGTTATTCAATCACAATTGAATGTGGATATCATAAATAACCAATGTCTTTGTACACCATAAAATGACCCAACATTTACATATTTATTTTATATGAATGGAACATGATAAAAACACAATGAATTAACTTTCCCTTGAAGTGAAAGGGTTATATACATATTTTGTGCACAAAATAGACATCATGATACATCTTTCCAATCATTTCAGGGTGAAAGCATGGTAAAGTAGATAATTTTTTATCCTTGTTAATAAATTAAAAAAGCCATAAACAAATTTAAACATATTGAAAGTAGAAATGTTTTTTTATTTAATGATTAGCATGAGGATAATTTTTAATTTTATCACAATGATGTTGATTAATCACATATATAATATGCATTCAAGTAGATTTTTGAAAAATAACTATAGTTTTTTCTACTTTTTTTGGGTATCCAAACTTGTACAAGTAGGTGAAAGTAGATGGATTATTGAATATTCTCCATTTTCAACACAATGTAATTCTAAAATGTACTTGTAAGTTCTCAATGCTTAAATATTATAATAGAATATATCAAACTTTTAATGAAAAAGTAGGTTTAAATTCAATTTGATTGGTCATTTTCAAACATACTTGTTATTTACTTTTATTGTGCCAAAGTTTTTCAAATTTTGTAATGACCTCATTATAAACTCAAAGAAAAGAACCATACTTTTATTATGTTATTTTAAATGATTTTCAATATATATATTTTATTTGTGTCAAAATTTGGACCATTTTTTGATTGCCTCAAAGATAATTACTTTTTTTGTATACTTTACCATCTTTCATCCTTTAATTAGAAAATAATACAAATTTCATGACATGATTGAATTGAAATGTTCAAGTAAATTTTGTGTTACTATTATACAACACATAAAATAAATGGCATACATGGAATATTCCAAGGATCACCTATATTACTTAATTCACAAGAAATCATATTGATATTATTTAATAACCCTGAATATGGTCAACTCATAAGAACAAAGAATGCACATTTGTATGAATATGAAATACATCCTACATAAACATCAACAGAACCCATATCCAAAGATATCCAAATTGGTTCAAAGTCTTCCCACATTATAACAAAATACACAATTTTCAATAGGATTCAATTGGTTACACCATGTCCATTCATTGAATGCAAAGATTGACACTTGATTATTTGGCTTTTGACCCTACTAATATCTATAAACATGGTTTGACATATAACATTTTCTTGTGTTGAGAAAAAAGAAAATCTTTACCTTGTTCAACCTTTGCAAATGAAAAAATTTCAAATTGATCCAAGTGTTGCCATAGAAATGCATCAATTACAAACAATCACACAATGAGATGTATTCATCCCCAAACCACATACATTTTGCAACTCACATGTACTTATTCATTCTCACAATATTAGATCATTACCTTTACATAAACAATGGCATTTTATTGGATTATAATCTCAAAACAACTCATCTATCATGTCTCAATGAAACACACTTCAACACACATCAAATAATAAATCTTTGAACATTGATACAACAATGCATTCAACAATAAGTGTAAATGGACAAAATGATACAATGACTATATTGTACAATTTCACAACCTTATCATTAAATGAAACATTTACACTATTCATATAATAATATACAAATCTTCAACATTATCCTTGTCAATGTTCATGATTCACCTTCAAAACTTTTTAAATTTAATGTCAATTTTTTGTCTCACAATAATAGTTGGTGATTTCAATATTGGCATATTGAATCAAAACTCAACATAACCAAATAAACTTCAAGATTTTATGGACCTATTCTCAATGGAACTTTGATTTAAAGAAATCACAACAATTTACGAAACCCATATTGATCACATATGAACAAATGCCCTCACTTAACAATGCATGTCAAAAGTTGTTGCAGCTTATTGGACTGACCATAAACCAATATATTTTGCATTCAAACTCCCAAATAATGTCCAACAATATCACCACATAAGTAAAAAACAACCTTTTTTTCTAGAAATTAATTGACAATAATGACAAAGCAAAATAGCAATGAGAAATTGAACTTGTAATGACTTACAAACTTGTAATTCATGCATGTTAGGGCAGAGACATTACACAATTTTAGCTACTTGCTTTATTATATTTTCTCTATGTATGAAGTTCACTAAGAGGGTTGATATTGAGATGGCAAGTTTTGAGAGGATGCTGAACTATACCCATCTAGGCAGCAACAAACCTAACTAGGAACTTCAGCCTGTTTCACAATCAGATTATCATGAGCTTGTCATGTTGGTTGCTATATAATGGCCATCTTCAAGCCATATAGAGAGCACATGTTATGTGAAGCCATCAATTTTTATTTTAAATCATATGGAGTAAAAGATTTCAGGCACCTTCTATATTTCTGACTACATAGTTCAAGCAAGATGTGGCCAAATTTTCAAAAAATCTCTAAAAATAGATAAATTTTGATGATAATTGTTCTTTTCCAAAATCATCATTTGGGATCACTTTTTTTGGCCACCTTCCTTGGCTGTCTTGTTCTCTCTCGATGTATGCACTTGTTTTAATCTCTTGAGCTATGTATTAAAGATTCACCACCAACCTCAGCTACCCACATAGAAGTGGAATTCTCAACGACTGTCAAAATCTTGTCCCCCATTTTGGTTTCTCACACATCTGGGTTTGAGTTTCTTTGCAACTTGAGACCTTGGAAAGGACTGCTAGAATTTTTTTAGTGTATGTGGACGTTGCCTTACACTCAAAAAAATTTCTTCCTTGGCAAGGATGGCACCTTAATGTCCTTGTCTCCTTCTCAAATGAATCTCAGTTGTCTAAAATTCTAACAGATCGGTGCACTGGGTAAGGACCTCGACCACAGCTTGGGTTCGGTGTGCTCATCTCCCGCCTCATGCTGGGCCCTCATTCCCAGAACACCCTCCAGAAGTTCTCAATCCTTACCCTACATGTAAAGACCTCATACAACTTTTGTAGAGTAGTTGGAGGACACTTCACAGCCCATAATTTTTCCTCAACCAAGGATGGTTGTTTTCAGGAAACATGAGCAGACATTACATTTTTCAAAACACCTGCTGTTTATGCAGGCCCTTGTTCGCGTGAAGCCCGCAGCATCAGGCTTTACTTACCACATTTACTATGAGAGACATCGAGGAAGAAGACTCCAGAACATACAAACCAGTGGTGTATGGTTCTTTGAGATTATGCATAACCTCAAGTTCTAGTTTTCAAAGAAATTCAAAATAGAAAAACTTCCAATTCCAGGCTTTTGAAAATCTTCAGAATTAATAAAACCTTGTGTTTCGGGTTTTTGAAAAATCTTCAGAAATAATAAAACCTTGTGTTTCAGGTTTTTGAAAAATCTTCAGAAATAATAAAACCTTGTGTTTCGGGTTTTTGAAAAAGCTTCAGAATCAAAGATTGTGCTGGGCTTTGGAAACAATTCAAAGAACCAGCTGGATTCATAAAACCAGCACTTCAGGGCATGTTTGTTGAAATTTTAGGATTCCAATTCAGGGTCAAAACACATTCTATGATTCAAGAACTCTTGGACACGTTTTGTTTTCGGACTGCAATTCCTACAAGCATTTCAGAGGTGATGATGCTTTTATGTATATTCTTTCCATCGGGGCTCTGGAACACGATTTGTTCCTTTGCCCCTTAATGACCACTTTGGGTTTTGCTCTTCTGGCTTGGACTGTCCAGGTTTCTCTCTCTTTGCTCCTTCTTTTCCCCTTTTGCTGGGTGTTTTGTTTAATGAAGTTTTTGACAGGGTTTCATCATGTTTCCATTCCTTGAACTGACCATGGTATCAATTATTCCATGGACACACGTTGAATTGCAAAGAGCTTGGTATTTACACTCAATTTGTCAAACTCTACCATCTCCACACTCTTGTCATCAATATGCTTCCTACATGACCCATTCTTATCATGTGAATATTGCATTTCCTCAATAGTTTTGAGTACAACCAATTTGTTTTACAACACATTGATTTGCACACTCTTCATTGTGTTTCCTCACATTGGATATTGTGGTTGATTCACTCAATGTTTGTTTCCTCATCGATGCACACACTTATACCACCAGCTTTATTAATGTCTATTTTCCTCTCCCACTATTAGTTCATGAAAATTCTCACAACATCATTTTGACTAACACCCCCATCAAATTCCTATTTCTTGAATAACAACACCCCTTGGCCAAATTGCACACCAAGGCAAAAAGATGGTGGCCGGAATGAATGATTAGTGATGGCCTAATGCAACTACACTAAGTGACCCAAACACTTGTTAATCCTTTTTTAGCACAAAGATATTGAACCTCTTTTGTGAATGCAGTAGATCCATAACATGACAAACTCCAAACACAGAAAATAAATAAATTGTATGCTTACAATTTTTGGTCTAGTGTATTATTAGAGTCACACATGCTTCAAGAGTTTTAGGTAGCCCACTCCCCAGACCTGAAACCCTAGTGCCCACAATTGTGAACTTTCAAGGTGGGTTGAAGCCTTGAAGTTATGACAATTTAGTTGAGTGAGAAAAATGGATCAATGGTGTGATAACCTACTTAAGTAAAAGAAAGGGGACAATTGAACAAGCAGCTAAGGTTCCCAATGAACAAGTGAGAAAGTTGAGGAGCTTTTTTTAGTGAAGGATTTTTATTGACCAATCAGGAATTGCCAAGTGGACCATAATATCCAAATGGACAGCTCTGATTGCAGGCCAGTTGTCACAAGCCTATGTGCTGGCTGTACACTTGGCTGCCAAGGGTACCTTTTTTTGGGGGGTCAACCTTGGACCATGTTCATGCAGGGTTCCACGTAGATACCCTTGACTTTAAATGATAAGCAAACTTCCAAGAAAAGAAACACAAGGGGAAAAAAACAAGAAAGAAAAGGTAACAAGAAATATCAAGAGCTGGTAGAAATGGGTTGGTGAACTAGCACCTAACCATGGTAAAAACCAAACTGGTAACCTCCCAACATTGGCCAAAACCCAATATATATATAAATTTGGGTTGGTTCTAAACATTCCTTGGCACCTTGTGTGTAAAGTTCCTCAATTTTGTTCACAAACCTTATGCCTAAAGACTCTAGGAACCTTAGCCAAAGCTACCTCCTGCAGTGTTTTTTTTTTTTTTTTTTTTCCAATTTTTTT
>Ga0209611_10007125_pt1 | contig 18007 bp, 10 predicted proteins | sample S1TSphgellanicum_3_FD_187693 | JGI IMG/M metagenome (GOLD analysis project Ga0209611, IMG submission 187693) | Host-associated microbial communities from peat moss isolated from Minnesota, USA - S1T2_Fc - Sphagnum magellanicum MG (SPAdes) (version 2) | ecosystem: Host-associated > Plants > Peat...
TGAAGGATCTTCTGTAATCCCAGCCTTGAACGCAAGCAACGCATCTCTTTCAGCTGCCGGACATGACTGCGCCACAACTACTGCAATATTCTGCATTGAAATCATAAGAACAAAACCCAAAACAAAAACCAATGAAAACTTCCCCATGATGATCATAAAGCTTTTTAGTGCACTTACAGCTGCCTTCTTATATATCTGTATATATCTAGATCACTAAGCTGACAACTTCTTATATAACTGCTGCAATTCCTGAAGCTCTAGCTCTCAAACTGATCAAAGAAATTCTCCAGAACAAAAAACGCCTACAACTTTGTACTGAATGGAGAATGCTACTGCAGAGACAGTACTGATGAAGCTGATGGAGTTGAGATCAATGGGGGACACTAGTTTGAATATTTATAACAGCAGCACTGGCAAGCAAGCTAGCTAGCTAGCTAGCTGCTGGGAAGAATTGCTAGGAACTGCTGCTGGGAACTGCCTGTTGTGTGCTAGAGCACAACATTCAAAGATGAGCCAGTCATGGGGGACTGGTGGATGGGATGGGGCAGCTGCTTCTTCTTTTTCTTCAACTGGAGTAGCTGTAGAATGAGAAGGGCATGACGTGTGTGTGTGTGTGTGTGTGTGTGTGTGTGTGTGTATGTGTGTATGTACGTGTATATGTGTGCGATGGGTCCCTCCCAAATCACTGTAACTACTACTGTGATGTCAACAAACAAACAAAGAGAGAGAGATAGATAAGGATTCCAGCGGTTGATCTTGTGGGTGGAGAAAAGAACAGTAGCCTAGTGTGTGTGTATTCTTTTGTCTCTGTGTTCGTTTGTTTGGACACTTACCTACTGGCTGGCAGCAGCAGCAGGCAGAAAGGCAAGCAAGCAGTCACTGAAGCAAGAAAGGAAGGAAGGAAGGAAGCTTTGCTTGCTTGCTTGCTTGCTTGCTTATGAGGCAGTTGCTTTCAACTGAAAAATTAGTAACTCCTGTGGCAGCAACAGTAAAAATGGCTTGTTTGCCAAATTTGGGATGTGCAAAAAAAAGATGGGTTCAGTAGTAGGAGTTTCCAGTTGGGGTGTTTGTCCTCAGGAGTCTAATACTGTCCTTTAAAGTGGACATTTTTTAATGGGTTTTACAACTTTTGGTGCTTTTGTCGTAGTCAATAATAGGGGTACAATATTTGTCCTCTCACCAGTCTACTATAATTCTATTTCAGTTTTAAGTAGTGGACATTTGAAATATGGGGTTACAACTTTCAATGGCTGATTTTGTTCATAGTCAATAGTCAACCAAGTTCTAGATCATAATTGATGAGCATTTTTTTCCATCACAGTCCAAATCCAATCAAAGCTCCCTATAGTGGATTGTTTGAGTCCCCAAGGTTTAGCAATTTACTTCTAAATTTAGCATTAAATTCTACTGAGAGTAAAAATAGCAGCTACACCACCCATGACCAGAATGAAACCAGGGTCTAGCAACCACCAAGCACACCATGCAGGATGGATGAATGGATGGATGGTATGTGCAAACACTTCTTTTATTGTCCCAGAGCTAAGCATGGTGGTTAGCTATGTATTATATATCCCACATGTATCTACTATGTACCTTCATAGTAGCCATCAAGTGCCTTGCCTACTTGCACTTACATTGTCTAAGTACTGACCTATGATACTTGCCCACTTACATAAGTGGTTTGTTACCTCTGTAGTCTAAGGTGAAAGTAGGAGGGTTTAAAGGATAAGTTTCGGAGGTGGACTAAACCTTCCTACCTTAGTTATACTTCATCCAAAAATGAGTCATAACAGATTCTCAATGGACAGTGCACTGGTGGGTTTGTTGGGTGACATAATCCCTACACCCACACCTACTATTTCAGTTCTTCCGGGTTCATTGCCACATTCAACATAGAATGATAATCATTTCCCCTTGCTCATCCATAAAAAATTTTAATTGGACACTATGAAGTAAGAGACTATTAATTTAAATGCCACCACCTGGGCCAATCATTATGAACAGGCAATTCAAAGTAGTTCGTTTTTAATTGGGCATTGTGAAGTCCACTGTATGTATGTATCCTGTACAAGTTTCTAGGTTCCACCCAATTTCAACCTATGTGAAGTAGCTACTTTATCTGGAGTACAGTGAGATGTTCTAAGAGCATCTCCACCAACGCTCACTCTCTCACCCTTTGAAAATATTTCTGACGTCCAAGTTTTAGTTACTTACTGTTTTCCAACTCCACCCATAAAACTCAAACTGGGACTGAAGTGGGTGAGCAACCCATTGGACCAATCAAACTCTCTATCCAATCAGAAACAGTGTGCAATTTCACTGGGTTTATTAGACTCATCCAGGGCTCTGAATGTTGTGCCTGTTATCAGGGTCCCAGAAGTTTTCCAGTGGATTCACTGGATTTGACTAATGAACCTCATGCAAGATTTCTAGTGCAGGGTCACATACTGAGCGTTGGTGCAGATGCTCTAATGGCTGTTTATGAAAGGGGTCTGGGTTTTCTAAACCATCCTTGCTCTGAAATGGACGGCGTTAAAAAAATAATAATTTAACCAGGGGGTTCAAGATTTTAAATCTGTCTCTTGGACCCCACAAGAGACTCATCCAAGAGATTATAGATTGGGTTTTTTGGAATCAACACCAGCCTCCAGGGTGCACAGCACAGACATCTAGTGGATTGTGAACATGATCTCAATGTGGTGAATTCTGGAAGCAACCACTTCATATTCGGTAAGCACTAGTGTGGGTGGAGAGCACCTTACTGCACAAAACTTTTCCCCCACGAAGGGCTGGCAGTTTGAAAAATGTAAAACCCACTCCTCTGGTTGTTTCATTTTTTGAAACACTTGCTATCTTTTGTTTTCCCCTCAACACTGGTGAGTAACTGCCCTGTATCATAGGAAAACAAATTTTGAGTAAGAATTGCCTGATGTATGTTTTACGCTCGATAAATACCCTCTTGCAAGCACAATCTGGGTAAACCCCACAACCAAGGCTTTGTAACCCTACATTTAATTTCTAAACATGGATTTTGAGCGGTTCATAAATGTTTAGTGTTGATTGCCACATCAAAAAATAGTGATAGCCCAATTGAGAGGAATCCAAAAGGATCTTATCTATCTGATGTCTTTATGTCAAAGTCTATAATTTGCCTATGTAGATTGTAAAGTGATTATTTTACACTGAACAGCTCCAGCACTGTAACTTCTACATTAGATTTGCAGGCATATGTGCTCATGGCAGACTTTACTTGTTGCAATGAGTGATGGTGCTATGCCCCTCTTCTTTGGTTACAAAACCACCTTGGTGCACCCTTTCTCATTGAGGATGGAAGGAGGGGGGAGGAGGAGGAGAGTACACAAGGAGGGTAAATCCCTTCTTGGGCCCATTGACTTTTACACTCCTTAACCTTTTGCCAAATAACTTCATTATTTAGTGTATCGTCAAAAGTTGGAAGGTAAATTATTGTTATTTTTATCACTGGACATAACTGACAAAACTTAGTGAATTAATTATTTAAGCACCTTGCTACCCAACCAGCATAGGTACTACTAGCTGCCACTTCAAGCATCCAATGAAGTTTACTCAAGTGGCAAGAAACATTTTAACTATCAATGAAATCCAACACTATTAAATGATGAGTGTGATCCAGTGATTAGAAGTTTAAAACTTTTCTCTTCAATTTTCCATCCATGGTGTAACCTTTTTATCAATGTTTCATTCTTTGTGCACATTGTTTTTCCAATTTTTCCTCCATTGTGCAAGCTTCCAAACATGTTATAATCTTTTGCCCAAACTAATGCTTAGGAAGTTAATGTTGCCCAGGCCAGAAGGTGATTACCATACCCAAGCAACACTAGCTGACCTTCCCTGGGGGAACAACACTAGTGCTCCCCAACTAAACTTTCACTACTAGGGAAGGTAATGTTGCCTCCCAGGGAGCACTAGCACTAGTTGTGTTCCCCCAGGAAGATAATGCTATCTATGAAAGGTGGTTGCCTTCATCAGGGAAGAAGGCATCTAATGTTCCTTAACCAAAGTTCACCTTGGGATTGTAATGTTGCCCCCGAAAAATGATTTCCTTCCAAGAATAGAGTTAATCCCCCACCCAAAACTCCATTATTCTCTGAATCAGAAGATGCTGGAATTGCCTCATTATGCATGTCAATTGCTGGAACTACTGAGCTGCAATTTGCTCCAACTTCAGCTCATGTTGCATTTCCTCGTAATCAGATAGCAGTACTAAGAGATAGTCGTGTTGCTCACTTTGACTAAGTTGTCAATCCTGGCAATGATGAATCAAAAGTACAAGAGGAGAATGGCTGTTGCAAGTGACAACAAAGCATACATCCTGAATCTGTCAATCTACACAAGTTCGGCATGATTCTGTTGTATATGTGAAACTCTAGCCCAAAGTAAAACCAAGCAAGATTCTCATAAACTAGTGTTCATGCTTGCTGTAATGGCAGCACTATGTCAGGTTCTATTCTAGTGTATTGACATTGCACACAAAGCAAATGAATTCACAGGGCTAGGTCTCATGTGTGATATCATGACTCTGTGGACACTATCTGACTTACCATTGAGATTTTGATAGGCGGTAGTCCAACTGCCTTCACTTTGATGCTGCAGCTAAAGAAGTCACCCCAGGTTTGGGTGACTTGAATGATGGGCCTGTTGCCCCTCCTGATTTTCGTGTGGCTCGATTCCATTTGATGGCGACAACCAATGCGTCCCCCTGAGGACCCAGACCCCTCCGACCCACAAGCTTCACCCCTAACTTATGGCACAAGTAGGCAAACCTTGCCTTATCTCCCCTCACTTCCCTCAAATCATATGCCTGTTGACGTGTGACAGTTGTATACATGTACAGCTGTTGGTCAGGTTTCAGGCTGCTCTCACCCACCATTTTCTTGGTTGTCTCACCATACTGGAGCTTCACTAATGCTATTGACTGGGGATCATTACTCTGATGGTCAAATATAATCGAGAAGCTTCCAAACTCAAGGTCTGGCTCCTTGAAGAGTTCTGCCAGTGTGGCTGAGTATGCAACCATGTCTTTTGGGACAATCCCTCGTTCCCCTTTCAGTGCTGCTAGTCTGGCAGCTGCTGCTGCTGCTATGTTGCCAGCCTCCCGAAGACCACTCATATAAGCTCCATGCATGGTGGCTGGGTACCGGCGAATTGTTGCCTCTCCAGCAAAGAAGAGGCGACCATCTCCCACACTCTCTGCCAGGATATCATAGTCATCTCCTGATGCTCCAACAGCTACATTTGAATAGGATCCATAGCATAGGTAATCACTGCCCCATCGTGTACATACTGTCTGAACTGGATTTGGCACAGAAATTCCCCGTGGCTCATAAATCCCTGCACCCAGTGCACTATGTCAGGGCAACTAAGCTACATGTCTCTCTTCCCATACAGCATCATGAATAGTCCTAAATTTCCTATGTCCCATATATGGTCTTATACAAATAGTAAAAAAGCAAGTTGTTATGAGTGAAGCACCTTTCAGAACATTCATCACACGGGTGACAGCTTGCAGGGGTGGGGTTTGCTCAAACTCAATTGCTGCCTCTCCTGCCACCAAGGCAAGCAGAAGTGGGCCACCAGAGACAGTTGCATAGCTGTAGAACAGGAAAAACTCGCCCCGCTTGCTGGGGTTCTCAGCCAGATGCCCAAACATGTCCAGCTCAGAGTCCCAAAACACTTTTGGGAACAACATAACCACCTTGTTCAACAGACCAAAGCCCAGCCTTTTGATTGCATCCTGTTTACGCTGGCTCAGATCTGGTTCAAACTTCACCATCCCTCTCTGCAGTACACCTAATGGCACTGTGCAAAGTGCCATGTCAGCTTCAAAGACCTCATTGCCCACTAACACCTTCACACCCTCACTCCCATACTTGATGGTGTGAGCAGTCTTCCCATAGAAAATGGGTAAATCTGCAGCCAAGGCTGAAATGAGTTGAACGTTCCCACCAGGTAGAAAGCAATGATCCCCACCCATCTCATATGGATCATCTTGATCCCAAAATGCAAGTGAGAGCTTGGTGAGCAGCCCTGCATTCGCATACTCCAGATTGGCCAAGTGCCAATCATACAACTGCCTCTCTGCTAATTTCCCTCCAACACCCTCTATCCCTCTCAAGGTCTCGAGTGTTGCACCCAATGAGATACTGTCAGCCACCTGTTCCATATCCTCTCGCCATTTGCTTGCACTGTCAAGCAACTTATTGAATTGCAATTCTACTTTGGCATCTACATCCTCCTTCACGAGCATGCCATTGGGTTGATGGATTGGACACTTCTCCCGAATCTTATGGAGGGGTAAACCCAACTGCCTTGCAAGCACCCCAAGAGGATTCCCTTGAACCCCTGTCACAACACTCCCACCAAGATCTGCTGCTGCAATCAAGTTGTCACCCTCCATACGTTTAGTGTACACTCTGCCACCCGGTCGCTGCCGACCTTCTATTACTGTCACTTTGTGGCCAAAGGCTAAGAGCTGTCGTGCAGCTCCAAGGCCAGCTAGGCCTGCACCAATGATGATCACTGATCCCTTGTTTGACTCCAATGGTCTTGCAGCTTTTATGGCTGGAGCAACACCAAAATTGATGTAACCATGCCTGACAAGAAATTTGTAGGCAGTGGACACAAGGTTCTTGTGCTGCATACGGATGGACTCCATCACCATATCCTGTTTCAAATAGATGTTGACATTCTCCCTCCACTTGGCCAGGATGTGATTTCTCACCATAATGTAATTTTCCTGTTCAATGCTGCCTACTGTTTGGACAACACCTGCTTCAATTTCTTCCTCAGTTAAAGCCTCTCTTGGGAAGCCAATTGATGCAGCAATTGTTGCCTCTATGTTGTACTCTTTCTCACTATTCCCCAACTTTTTCTTGTGCACCTGAGACTTTGATAGGCTTGTTCCAAGTTGCTCCTCTATTAATGCATCTGCCATTGTTTCATCATAGCTTGATACCCGCACCTGCTGCCTCAGTGTCCGTGTCCCCTTCCCTCCTGTACCTTTCCCTTTTTTTGATGTCACCCCCTGCTTTACCATAGCTATGCTTTCTTGCTGCTTCTGTCTCTTCTTCGCTAAACCCTTAGTGGTGTCTTGTTGGCTGGATGGTGTTGCTCGGGTTTCTCCAAATGGATTTGGAGGTACAGGTTCAGTGTCCTGCCGTTTTTCTTCTTTCACCTTCACTTGCATGCTCATCACATTTGGCTTCTGATCAAAAACTTTTCTCTTTTTTGTTGTTCGCTCACTGATATCTTCGTAACTTTCTTGTTTCTGAGAAGCACCAGCAAGATTTCTTGCAGGTTGGTCAACAGAGCCTAGACTCTTCCCAGCAGCTTGAGACATATTATTTGTTGATATGCTTTCCATCTTCACAATCAAAGTTCCTTGTGCTATGCTTGGGTTTCCAAGATCTGACAACTTCTTTTCAGCTCCAAGTTCCACCTCACTGGAAACTTGGAGATCCTTAGCTTGCCCAATCAACCCTGATGTCCTCACCACAGTTTCCAGATTTTGTGATTTGCCTTCCACCATGCTTACTGGGCTTATCTGCTCCTTATCCAGATGTGTGAATTCCATATGCCCCCTCTTCTTTGCAGGACTCACACAATAGTCTTCACCCTCTTGTTGATTGAAGCTGCATCGAAGACCTTCCCAAACCTTCACATCAGGTTGCACAGAAGAAGACTCATCTGCGTCCTTTTGTTGGTCAGAACCATACCCAAATGTCCGTTGCTTTTCAGCTTCCAAGACTTGGGTCATCTCCTGACTCAGACCCTTTGGAATCTCTTCACACTCTTGCACCACAAAAGGCACATTCACAAGATCATCTGCAGGTTGCATGAGAACACCAACATCCCTAACCTCAGTGATGGTTTCTAGTGGACCACAATCAGCACTGAATTGTTGTTGTTCAGGTTCCAAAAAATGTGTATCCTGAACCATAACATCCTCGACAATCTCTTCTCCCTCTTCCAGAAAAGGCGCATCAGCAAGACTTTCAGTGGTGGTGGTTTGCCCAAGAACATCATCCATTACATCTAACATGGTTTCCTGCAAGCTGCAATCTTCAATCAGATTTTCTCCACCTTCCAAGACTTGGGTCTCGTGACCACCAGAATCCTCCACAAAAACAATCTCCTCACCCTCTTCCAGAAAAGGCGCATCTGCAAGACTTTCAACAAGTTGCCCAGGAACATCATCCTTCACCTCCAATATGATTTCCTGTGGGCTGTGATCCAGACCCATTTGTTGTTGAGCTTGTAAGAGGTCTGTTGTCTCACCTGAATTCTGTGTGATCCTGTCACCCTCACTGGCTACAAGGGAATGTACATCAGCAGCAAGATTTTCAGCAGGTTGTTGTGCAAGAAGATTGTCCTGAACCTCCACCTCAATAGTCACCTCTTGCAGCCTGCAGCCTGCACTTGATTTTTGTTGTTTGGCCTCCAAGACTTGTGTCACCTGAACTAAACCCTCCATAATCTGAATGCCCTCTTCCACGATCGGTGCATTCACAAGCTTGTCCACATCTGGCACATGAACATATTCCTTCACATCTGAGATGATGCCATCCTGCAGGTGGCTGCACCCTGCAATCAATTCCCGTTCACCTCCCAAGGGTTCTGCATCTGCGCCTACAACCTCTGTAACAATCTCTTTGCCCTCCTCTTCCAGGAGCCTCACAACATCCACAGCTTGCATAGCAACATTGTTATCCTTGACATCAGAAATGGTGGTTTTTTCTTGTGGGCTGCTGCACACCAGACTTGATTGTTGTTGATCAACTACTTCTTCTTTTTGAACCCGTGTCTCCAAACCAAAAACCTCCACAATCTCTTCACCCTCTTCCAGAAAACTTGGCACATGTGCAAGATGATTGTCTACATGTTGTGCAGGAACCTTCTTACTAACCTTGACCTCATCTGATGAGATGGGTTTCTTCAGGTTGTGCTTGGACCCGCTCAATGGGTGTTCCGCTTCTTCTTCTTCTTCCAAGAGTTGTTGTGCCTTGTGATTTGCAGCTACTAAATCCTGTCTAATCTCTTCACCTCTTTCTTCCACCTTACACACATCTGCTGCACCTTTGTTCTCCTCCTCCTCCTCCTCCTCCTCTGCTGGAACAACTTCGTCTTTCTTATGGTCCGTCTTCTTCTTCTTCTTCACGCCTGCTCCATTTGCTGCTGCTTCCATGCCATCACTCAAAAGCTCCAAAAACAATTCTTCTTCATCTTCTTCTTCTTCTTCTGCTTGTATGTTCAGGTTTGCTTCTTCTTCTTCAGTGATGCTCATGAACACGTCCTCTACTGTGATCTCTGCAACTGCTGCTTCTTCTTCCATCGTTTCTTTCTCCTCACCTAATCATCATCCTTCTGTACCACGATCGTTATCATCATCAGCAGCAGAAGCAGAAGCAGAAGCAGAAAAGAAGAGTTGCAAAACACTCAAGTCTTATTGTTGTTGCCGCAGCATTTCTCCATTTCTACCACTGTTGTTACACTCCTTCTTCACCATCTCCATTGCTTGCTCCCTGGCAGGCTCATCAGCCAAGAACTTCCCGACCGACGACAAGAACAATACAACCATCTGCTGTTCAGCACTGTTCCTTCTTCTTCTTGCCTTCTCTCTCCTCCGTCCACTGATTTTCCTCTTTGCAACAACTGCTACAACGACTACTAGACTACAAAAGCAAGCTTCCCAAACCTGCTGCTGCTGCTCCTGCCGCTGCAAAGCTTCAGAGTTGGAGAAGCAAACAAGAAAGGAAGCAGAAGAAGAAGAATCGTAGAAGCGAGTGATCCATGGCGGCGGTGAACTCTCGAGGAGAAGAACAAGAACAAGAAGCAACAGACATAACAGGAAGCGTTTTGTTTTTTTCAAGGATCCCTCTCCATGTCTAGGGTTTGTGTTGTTTGTTGCATCCCTTCTGCTGCTTCTTCATAGAGTCTTTCTTCTTGTGTGTATTTCCCCATCCTCCCTACCAACTCCTCCTGTTGTGTTTTGTGTCTTTCAAGGGTCTAGGGTATGTGTTGTTTGTTTGTTCCATTCCTGCGTTGCTTCTGCATGGAGGAGTCTTTCTTCTTCTTCTTGGACACTTGTAGCTTGAGTTCATGTAGGAGGTCCAAAGGGAGGGAGGGATTTCAGATCTTTGTTTGCAAAAAAGCTTGTAAAGCCTGTGCATTATCTTCTTCTTCTTCTTCTTCTTCTTCTCCGTCTTCTTCTTCTTTTGATACTTTTGGGGATGATGTCAGGCATGCGAAAATGTGGTTTTACTTGAAAGTTGTCTTTCTGTACAATCTGAGAAGAATTTGATCGGACGTGATGGGGATGATGATGATGCTTAGGCCAGGATGCGCCTTCTTCATCTGATCATCCTGGAACCACACTGCAGCAATCAACAAGAGGTACGAACTTTGAAACCCTGATCCTTGGAAAGGGTTTAAGGTTTAGGGTATAGTGCAACATAAAAGCGGAATATACCTATGAAGGACTTCTTCGGTTTAAGATTTATTGTTGTTGTTGTTGTTATGAGAGAGGATGGATTGGAGGAGTTGCTCATGAGATTTAGGCTGCATCCATAAAGCTGAAGAAGATGCAGGAACATCTGGAGCTTGCATGTGCACAGGGGATGTTTACTTCTCTGAGCAGATCCCGCAAGTTGGGAGTTTTGCTGTTGATTCTTAGCTTCTCAGAAATAGCACTTACTGTTTTTGTTCATGGTTTTAGTTCATATCAAAGGAGTTGAGAGTAGAACTTGACTCTGAGGCAGTCTGAGTATTAACTGTATTGTTTGGATGAATCTAGTTTCAGAGTGTAGTGTAGTGAAATCAGTGACCACAGTGTGCAGCCTATTCACAATTGTACACTATTGTGTAATGGTTCTTCATAGCAAAGATTCAGAGCCACCAAACAACACATTCTTGTTGGAAGTATGTAGAGGAGGGATTTTACTGATCCTGGAGATTATGTTTGTGGAGGGCCAGAAGGACAGCAGTTGTGCAGTATAATAAAGGCATTTGAGACACAGACACATGAGCTGAAATCTGCCATGGCTGGCCTGAAGGACATTTCTGACACAACAGGCCATCTTCGAAGTGAATCTCTTTCCTATGCCACTCTTACCTCTTTTTGTAGTTTCCCCTTTTTTAAGAGAGGAAGCACTTTGTTACTTTGTCTGGCTGATAAGCAGAAGGTGTAGGCTTTAAGCGAAGGCGACTAGTAAATGATTCATGGTTGTGGCAGGCCATTGAACTGATGTCTGGTGCACACCAGAGATGCCACATCCCACAGGTACCAAACAACATCTTCTTTGAATTCAGCCATGAACATGTGATGTTTGTCTGGCCTTTTCTTATCATGCTTTTGTCTCAACCAGTTGAAGAACCAACATGGTCAATAGACAAGTTTACAAATCTGATGCAGAAACAGCTTCTGGTGCAAAACCAGGCAGGTACAGGGACAGTGTTTGAAATTCAATCTTAGGAATTGCAAACATGGTTCACAATTTTATGTTTTGCATGCTGGCAAATGCAAGCAAGGAGGCGCTCAATTAGTTGTGTAACTGTGTGAGTAAGGTGTTAGTCCTAAGTAGATTGATGTATAATGATGGATGCACTTCAAGTGGTGCATAAATTTTGAGTGATCGATCATTTGCAGCAGTGGTGAATTCATCACCTGCGCCACCTGAACAAATTGATAAAAGACAAATGACCATTTTGGCCAGCCATTTCTGTGACCCACTCTTTGAGTTTGGTGCTCTAATTCTCTATAAAGTTCATGGAGTTGTTGTGCCACTCATCATGTACGTGCTTTGTCTTCTTTCTCAAATCATGAGTGATGCAGCTCTACTTCTGCATGTTGGGTAAGTGTCTTGGAGGAAACTTGGAGGATTCAAGTAGTTGCGAAAGTGTGATTCCTCGATATTCAAAGTTCAAGGTATGTGATCCATCTGGAACTTCAAGCCCCATAAGGTTGCTGAAGAGGCATGTTGTCATCTAGTAGTTGGGTGTTTGTAAGGGGCAACCACCCAACTCCCTCCAACTCACAAGATTATTAAATGAAATTGGCAAGCACAAGGAAGTTGAACATTTCAGCTGGAATTGCAAACTAAAAATCTAAACATGTAGTTGCATAACAAATGAATATGACTCCTAGATTTTGCTTTACTGAGGGAGAAAAAATTCATTGGATCTTATTATTCCACCAATTCTGAAGCTCAGGATCTCAAATGAAAGCTTAATGAAGATGATTAATGAATAAGGGTCATCTTCCTTTCTAGTTCCAAAATAGCCATGTTTGCATTAAGCATAATCCATAAGTAAAATCCATAATTAATTGTTTTTGAATGGTCATTAGGCTAATGAATCATATGATTGAACAAATTTAGTCTAACATGAAAAGCTTTTCAAGAAGACCTAAGTAATGCATTGTCGGGGGAACAATATTTCTTATATGGTCATGTTGGATTTCTTGCTGACACAGCACAATGCTTTTCCTGTGGACTAATCTTGAGTTGTGGGATTTGAAATTTAGATGGATTTCATCATAACATGTATGCAACTGATATTTTTATAATTGATCAAGATCCAAAGTGACTATATAACTTTGGATGTGTCAAATTATTTTCATTTGTTTTCCATTTATTGAATTCAAGGCAAAATTCTTTGAAATATGTTGATGTTTTGACAATGGTGAATAATGTTTACACTTGCTCTTATAAAAATGGTTAAAAAGTGTTGCAACTTGAAAGTTGAATTTTTGAGGAGTTTTGGGAGTTTCACAAATTGTCATTATGATGTCATAACCCTAATCAAAATGTTCAAAGTTCACTATGTATGTATGGGTTTTAAAGCTCATATTCTATTTTATATTATATGATCGATATTGGATATCCTTTGCAATATCAAATGCAAGTCAATGATCATTGCACATCAGTATCAGTAGAAAGGTATATGCTAACATAAATTAAATATACATATATAAGTGCATGTAAAAATATGTTTGTGTGTAAGGATACGTCTTTACATATGTATATGTATGTCAATGTGTATGCATAGAACAAGAGAGAATAGATGAGAGGAAAATGGGGCTATTGTTAGTGGTAGGGACCTCCTCGTTGGTTGCCTCCTACAAACTTTTCCTCCTTTTCCTTCACAAACAAAACATTCCCTCCTCCACACCCTAGATACACAAGCCCCATTAAGGTTCAAACCCCCAAGAAGTGACTAACAAAAAAATAACATTCAAACACCAAAAACGCCTATAAAGCTTCTTTAGAAGCATACCAAGCTTGACGTCCAATCACAACTTTGCCCTCGCTGCAACACCTTTTCAACGAGTTGAATCCTAACATTATTGACCTTATTAAGGTCCCCCACCTTGCTAGCAAGAAATGAAGAAATGGAGGATCATTATGTTTTTTTTATGGGAGGAAGATGCACAAGGACAAGAACATACATGAAGATGTCAAATTCAAAGGACAATGTCTTTGGCAAATTTGATGGCCTCCAATTTTTCTCTAGAATGTTCATTTGAGAATTTAGGATTTGATACAACAATTGTTGCACATGATGGTGAGCTGAATGGTTTTAAAGACTTGACAAGACATTGGATCAAAGACACAACAAGTTGATAATATGGAGAGTCAACAAGTTGCAAAAGATGATTATGAATTCCAAAAGATCAACTGACAAGTTCAACTTTGATTTGAGGATGTAAGAACTTCGTCACAAACAACACATCAATGCCGACATGTTCAAGTATGTGCAGGAACTCCGAGCTTGTTTTCCTTTGGTTACACTGATGAAATTATGAATGAGAAGTATGCACCTACCAATTTTTTTAGAGAGCTCCCAGGACTAGTATTAGTATTTGTAAGCTTATTTATATTACATGTGTGAGATCATCTGTGCAATGTGTGTAGTTTTGAAGAAAGACTAGTGCTGCTGGCAGGCGCTGATCATCGTGTTCCACATCGTCGTCGCCCAACTGCTGCTCGTTGAACCCTAAAAGCCCTAAACCCCCAACCCAACCCGCGAGAGAGCGGCCTGTCCCGGTTTAGGATTTGTGGACCTGCTGCTTGTTTCCCGCGAGAGGCCGGCCTTGCTCGTCGTACAGTATGAGACCCGAGAATGCAAGAGGTGCACAGCGGTTGCCTCGTAGAATCGTGCGCTGCCACACATGAGCAGGCCCGGTGGCAGGAGGAGCTGTTGCAGCAGTAGCAGCAGCTGGGGGAGGCGGAGCTGCACCTGCTGCTATGGGTGTTGCTGATCCGGCTCTGTTGCTGCCATTCGAGTCAACTTTAGCTGTGGAGGACTCTTCTTCATGTGTTAACTGCTGATGATCCAGGCGCGTGGATTTGAACTTGTGATCGCGTACCCGATGCTGCTGCAGCTCCACTACATCCACATGCTTGCAATCCATGTTTCGTGGGAACGACGATTTCCTTAAGGAGTTCATCTTGGTCAGGCTCGCATTTAGAGTAGTCGTGCAGTTGCTCACTAGTACTGCAGCACTTGATCTGTTGACGTTGTTGTTGCTGGTGGTGGTGGTGGTGGTGGTGTTGTTGTCGCTGTTGCCGTGGTGTTTTTGCAGCTCTGGAGTACTGGTTGGATGATCCGGTGCTTTGATCTCGTGATCCAAATCAGTGCATGAATCCGACTCGGTTCCAGAGAGACGCTTACTACTACCGTGAGCTGCACACAACGCGAGCACCATTGATACTACTACTGCACCTATAAGTAGAAGAAACATCCCTGTGACTACAACTACTGCGCCCATCTGCATTGACGTGCCACCTGTGCAATGCAATGATCCGATATGCATTCCAGCAGCTGATCCTGTTGTTGTTGCAGCTCCTGCAGCTAGCAGTGCCCACCTCATCATGCAGATCACCAATAAAATATCCGCACTCTCAAATTCCGCGTACTCTTATTCTCCTCGAGACCGCGACACACAAAAAAACCGCACAGTCCTGCCGAGAAGAAAATCTTGACTAGGACCAAAAGCTTGCACCAAACCAAGCCCACTACTCATGCAAGAGATTCACAAGCTCTGAATAAGTAGAAGAGCTTCAAAGAGTGAGTGAGTTCTTGAGACCATCGCTTATATGCAGATACCCACCACACACAACAGACCCACCACAACAAAAGCGAGCTTGAAACTATGCAGTAGCAGAAGCATTCGAAAACCTGAACAGGAAAACCGAGATGGCAATCGACGACGACAACAGGAACCCAGCAACCAAAGCAACAAAAAACACTCAAGTCCGACAAAGGAAAAAACAACTCTTGTCGACGCGGAGCAGCTCACTCTTTTTATTTACAAGCATGGTCTCTCAAGCTTGAAGCTTTTCTGCAAATTTCACAATAAAAATGGTTTGCAAAAACCTCTCAAACTTGCTTCAAGTTTCACAAGATTTGCAACTACAAATCCCCAACAAAAACGACAACAACTAACTAACCAACCAACCGCTGAAGAACCCATGATCTGTTGAGCTTTCAAAGTGTAGAAGGAAGAAGAAGGCTTGATTGCTTCTTCCCAGGGCCCTCACTATGTTCTCTGGTTAGTGAACTTGAGCTAACACCCTTGTTCCCCTGTGCTCAAACAGAGTGAGGAGCTATGAACTAAAAGCCTTTCCTTGGCCCTCACTATGTTCTTGGGCTGGAGAACTTGAGCTAACGCCCTTGTTCCCCTGCTCTCAAACAGAGTGTGAGGGCCTTGGAAAGAAGCCTTCCCTAGTGTAAAGCAATTAATTTCTTTCCAGGTTTTCCAAATTTTCATGCTTCCTCTTCCTAGCCTTTGATAGTGTAAAACAGTTTTGGAATTTCTCTCCAAGTTTTCTTTTCGGTTTTCCAATTTGTTCCAACTCCTCTTATCAGCATCCCTTAGTGTGTGGAATAGGTATGTTCACAACAGGCCGAGTTCACAGATATCTAACTCTAATGTCTCGTATTTGAATGTGCCTGTGATCCATTTCTGAAGCTCATTCAGAGGCTCTCTCTCTATCACACAGAGCAAAAGGGGTGTTTTTTTATTTTTTGTGAAAGCTCCCAAACCAAGATGAAAATCTACTAACTCCTGAATGTAATCTTCAAAATAGATTAATTATTCGATACACATGTTCTGAAGCTGCCCATGTACCTAGCAGCAGTATGTAGGGGAAAACTATGAAATAGTTGGTTTCTGATAAGAAGTGTACTGCAAATATTTCTTGATCTACGGAAGTCAGTTGAATCATGTTAAAGCCAACCACTCAGTTACTTGCAGTTCTAAAACACACCCACTCAAATTTTTGCATGTGTTTAGTTCTCGCCTTTCTGTAAAGACTCAAGAGGGTACCTTAATTACAGACCAAACTTATTATGGGAAAACCAATTTGAGCATGGTACAAAGTATTCAAATTGGGATCAGAAATTTGAAATATATATATTATTTTTAATGAGTAAAAATTTAAAAATAATTTTAATAATTCCAACCTTAAACACATAAACAATTTCAACATAAATTTATTTGAAAACAGTTAAACTCAAGTTCCGAGATCATCGTAAACTTTATCCAAAGTTTTTGAAATTTAAAATAAATATTAGTGATGTAATCAAAGGGTTTTTTTTGGATGAATTTTCATCATTTTGCACACATAAAAAGAACTATCAACATCAACAAAGGATTTTTTTAATTTAGTGAAGAGAAATACTCTTCTTATCAATCTTTTTTTTTCTTTTTTTTCAATTTTTTTATGTTGCTCAAGTGGCAATTGTTCATAAGTACATATAGCCAAATTTGGCAATATTCAAAACATGAATGTAGAAAATATTAAGCACCCTCTTCTCAGTGCTAAGAAAGAGTTTGTCTGATCCTACAAGGGTGTATAGTAGTGTTGGCCAGTTATTGATAAAACAATACTGTCTAAGGTGTATTGCAGCACCCCTACCCCATTGCAATAAAATTTGGCCATACCCAAGAGATACACTAATTCTTTGACAATTACCAATCAAGCTTTACGAGTATAAATATATTCATATCCAAAGCTTTTTCTTAAAAGTGAGTCCTATTTGTATCGGAGTTCCAATAACTTTTACCTGTAGTCGGATATGTAAAGTGAGCTTCAGGATTTAATGCTTACTAACTCATATGTCATGAGGGAGGATTTGAAAATGGCTGTTACTATTGTGCTCTTCAACAATTTAACCCCAACATCCATAAAACCATTTTCACCTTCAGCTCTTTGTTCGCACTTGTTGGTGTTGCATGTTGACTTGTACCTTGTCATCCCATTGCATGTTGGCTTGTACGTTGCCATCTTGCTTTCAAACTGCTTGTCTCCCTTCACAAAACAGTTGTTGTGCTCACAAAATACTTTTATTGTGACTAGTCTAATATAAAGTAGGTTGCTTCACCATTTTCAAACTTACCCAAAATATGCATATTGAAAATCAGCTACCTAATAAGTAATTCTTAAACCTTATTCTTGAACCTTCCTCATGCTCATACTTGGAATCCCTACAAGGGTTTTTGGTTATTATTGAGTCTGCTGTGATATATGAAAATGAAGATAATCCCAATACCTGTACAAGACTCTTATGTTCATGTAAAAACATAAGCACCCAACATTTTGTCCAGTGTCTCTGAGGAAAGTGGATATGTGTAAGAGACTGTGTTGTGACAATTTTCAGCTAAACCCAATTCTTGCAGTTCTGAGCTTGTGTTCAATTTGCCTTGGATAGTGTGCTAATTGTAAGGTGGTGTAGAATCCACCCTAATTATGTCCAGATTTTTTTCAAGAGGGGGGGGGGGGTTCAGAACATCAGCCAACCGACCATCCCATGCTGAGCAGAGAGTGAAAGAGGTAGGACTTCATTGAACCCATAACAAGGCTTTTGAACCTTATTATATTGAAACTTTGGAAGAATGGAAGAAGAAACAAAGGTGATTCTCAGTTTTGGCAAAGCCTTAAAGGATGGCAGGATTGAGGAAATCCTG
>Ga0209611_10007127_pt1 | contig 18001 bp, 15 predicted proteins | sample S1TSphgellanicum_3_FD_187693 | JGI IMG/M metagenome (GOLD analysis project Ga0209611, IMG submission 187693) | Host-associated microbial communities from peat moss isolated from Minnesota, USA - S1T2_Fc - Sphagnum magellanicum MG (SPAdes) (version 2) | ecosystem: Host-associated > Plants > Peat...
CTTCCTGCACTAGACCAGAAACAACAATTTCACACACACACACACAAATTAGCCCCCCTCCACAACAACTTGTGGGCCATTCCTGCCCTTCACAAAGTACTTATTTGTATAAGGACAGATGATGGACAGCCAGGTGCTACCAACTCTCCTTGTAGTGTTCTTGTGTTGGGAACTGTATCCATTTTTACTACGATTGATGAAAACTAAGAGAAGGATGAAATCCGGGTCTGGGTACCAATTTTCTGTCTACCATTCATTCAGTCAATGGATGTATATTACTGTTTTAGTTGTCACCTGTTGGAGGTAATTGGGAGCTCTAATTTTCTGAAGTTCATCTCTCTTTCTTTAGGATTTGAATTGGTTATTTGTGCAAAGGTTACCCACTAAGTAACTGTGGGTTCCGGGTATACTTACAAAGAAATTGAAAGGACTGTGCCAGGTTCATAGCTACACTAAATTCTTATACCTATGTGGTACAAGTCCCTGGTGGGCAATGAGGTTCTTTTGTTAGACCCAAAAAGAATGCCTACAAGGTATGATCTTATCTTCCTCATGCCAAACAACACATCACCATGTTCTTTCTTGCTACACCAGCAATTGGCTTTGCATGTCCTGCCTCTCATGGTTGTTGTGGAACATGTGAGTCTGGGACCACTTGCCCTCCTCCTTCTGTATGTTATAGGGTTAAGGTACAAACAACAAAAGAAACTAGATGAAGCTCACACTTGTTGTCTCTTAGAGCTCTTGGCAAAAGATGTGACATTTGTGATGAAAAAGAGAACTCCTCAAATATTACCCAAATCTATGAACTATTTGAAACATATTGACCATCAAAGTACTTGCCTTCCTGCATTGACTTGCAAGAAAGATGATTTTTTGAACTTTGGGTTATAATAATAATAATAATAATAATAAAATTTATGAAATGTTATTGTGAATACATTATGTACATATCAGAAAAATTTGGAATCAATCTAATGAGTGAAAAATACGTATATAAACTTATAACCTCTTGTAACCACTACTTAAAAGCTACATAAAAGCAGCTCAATTATTTGGTAATAATTGAGTATTCCAATAAGGCTAAGTGCATTCATGTTGCATCAACCAATTTCTTTGTTTGGTTCTTGAAAGTAGTAGACATCTTTTGCCTCCTTCATGTCAATCAACTTTGCTTTCATAGTTACAATTTTTTAAGCTTTGGTATCAACTAGTTGATACAAACTATCTTTTTAAGAATTTTCAAACTCTAGTTATGTCAATAACCCACATTGTGGAAGGTAGGCTTGGCTTTTCAACTCATGGCAACTCAAGGGGTGCAATGGTAAATGGCTTTGCAAAATCTCTTCCACTTTTCTTTCACCAACCACTTGAGGTGGTTTGTCAACTATGGGGTCAACTACACCATCATCTAGTTTCAATACACATACATGCACTCATTCAAAATAATTAGCATACATAAAAAAAAAACACAACAATTTGACACTAGCATATCTTTATATAGCAAAAAGTGGACTTCTAAATTTGTTACAAAGTAAACTAATGAGTCTATCAAAGTTATTGACCATAAACAAGTAGATGTCCAATACCTTATGGAATCAAACTTTAATCCATTAAAGGAAATTACCGCCACTTATAGGTTAAGAAACTATAATGAAGACAATTGATGACCAATAAAATTTACAATAGCCAAATAACCATTACTCATTACAACTAACTACTTTTTAATTTTTTGGATTAAATAATTACAGTCCAATGGGAAGAGGAATAACAAAAGTTAGTTCCAATAAGCTCTATGATAAACATCCAACCACCACCCACACAAAGTAAACTTGAAAATAGATTATTAATTTAAAAACTACTACAAGTAGATAATTTAAAAATTCATGAAATAAAAATTGCAATTAAGTAGGGGAATGATCACCACATGGTGCTTCATTAACCTAGACCTAGTTGAAACAAACAACTAGAATTATATATTAAAGGTACTATCACTTGTAGTTCAATTAAATAATTCAACAACAAAAATTGGACTTCAAGTAAACATCAAATAATTACCAGACAATAACCTAGAATGAATTAACAAATGCACCTTGACATGTAGTAAAAGTGGGAAATTATGTACTAGAAGGCACACACAAATGAAACCAAGTATTGTGCATAACAAACTAAGAAATCAAATAAAGAATATTTTCTAAAATGACAAGTCCCCTAACCCATGTGGAATAGACCCCACAAGAAAAGATATCAAATCAAATGTCATATTTCCAATGGATTCAACATTACAATTTGGCATCCATGTTAAAGGGTAAAAATCCCTTAGGCTAGTTAATGTCACAAGCATTTGAGTAATTAACTAGTTACTAATGGTAGACTTATCATCCCTTACCAAAAGGGTGAAGTTAATGGGATTAAATAGTTAATGTTAATGAGTTGTTGGGTGTAATCCATCCAGTCACCTAGGAGATTTTTAGGAAGGATTAAGATAAGGAATTTATTTTCATAAGGTCAATGTGGGCCTTATGTGGCTTTGTGGAGAAGGAGGATTAAATAAGGATTCGATGTATGTTAAGTTTGGAGTTGGAGTTCAGAAGTCTCTTTTGGAGAGGTGTTGTGCTGAATTATAACACTAGAAATGAGAAAATATTTTAGCATTATATTGGGTGAAAGCATGGTTAGGTGGCTCAAAAGTGGCGTTTGAAAGTCCATAATCTGACATTAATGATTTTTAAAACTATTATCAAACCATAAATCCTATAATTATCCCCTATGATTTTAATCATAAATATTAATAAGTCATATGATAAATATTTTTATACATGTGATTGATCAAAAAAATCATGCAAAAAATTAAAAATTCCCATGTGAAATGGACTCTCAAGGATAAAAATTTATGATAATCATGTCATTTAAAATTTTTAATAGGAAATTTTTAGTGCACTTCATTAACAAATTTTTCATTAGATGATGATTTTTTTTAAATTTAAAATTTGACCCTACTTTGACATTTTTTTGAGTTCACATTTTTCATTTTTTCTGTGTGATAAATATAATGTTATCATTTCAATAGTTCACTACGAATCCATGATCTTTTTAAACGAATCCATGATCTTTTTAAAATTCATTCAAATTTTTTTTGATGATTTGCACAAAATTGATGACAGCATGAATAATTAAAAAATTGACAATGTTAATTTTGAATGTGGCTTTAAATTTTATGTTTGTATATAAATTACAAGTGTGATAATCTAAATAGTCCACCTATTCATGCTTTCACCCTATTGCACTCAAGTGTGTTATTTTCAATATTAGAAAATGGTTGAAAAACATTATTGTGTTTTGTGTAAGTTTATATTAGTAGAAGAAAAAGAAAGGTAATATAGTTTAAGCTTGCATTATATGTTGTTACATTTTGTGTAATGGTTTTGCATTTTTTCTATAAGAATGGTAAGAATGCATGCAAGGTTTTAGTTTCTAAATAAGAAGCCAATTGTTGCCCTAAGGAGGTAATAGCCCATATATGATAGTAGGAAGAGAGATTAATTATAAATTAAAGTTTGCAAGGTCAATGAGATTGCTACACACTGTAGGCAAGACTTTTAAAGGATTCATAATGGCAGTAAACAATTGACAATGATGAAAAGGTTTTCTAGGGTATTACAACAATTGACAATGATGAAAAGGTTTTCTAGGGTATTACAAATGGTAGGTAGCACTCCTCTAAAGTCTATAGGTGCTATGAAGCTTGGATAGCAACCATGGAAAACCTGTAGAGCCATTGGACCATGTTCTAATGCACTAAAAGTATTGTAGAAACCTAGAGGGTAGTGACTACCCAATATTTCATATTCCATTTTTTTGTTATTTATATTTTCTCTTTTTACATTACTAGAATAGTTTACAATCAAGATGGTGGGTCTATCCCTAGATGACAGACCTTATTTTTTTCTTTTTCTCTTTGTATGAACTTTTTACAATTACTTGAATAGTTGTAGTAAAGGTAACAAATGAAAATAGTTTTTTTGGGAACAAAAAAGAATTGATCTTGTTCTCTCAACCGTACCTCCCTAAGGAAAATAATGTTTGGGGGCTGTATTTTCACCCCTTTACAATCCATTCCACATCCCATCCATGTTTTTCCACTTCATTTCGAAAAGGTTTTTCAAAAGGCAATATCATGATATGCAGCCCATTGTTTTTTGGAACAAAATGTAAAATTAGGTGAAAATTTCTCACCATTCTTTTGTTCAACTATGATGTTAGAAAAGTTTACCATGTTGAAAATCTAGCTCCTTCATGTGTTTTGTAGTTGGCATCCTTTTTTCTTGACATCAATGGTGCGGTTTTCATTTGATGTAATGAACCTACAATGTTTTGGATCATATTTAACAAACATCTTTAATCCACATAGTGTTTTAAATGTACACACCCGCCTAATGACTTTTTTTACTATAATTTTTTAATCTTTTTTTTCATCAATTTTTAATTGGGTTTTGAGTGGCAAATAAGAACTTGCATTTTTATCAACTAACAATTTCTTGAATTGCTTCATTTCCTAGGTAGATTTGAAATTAAGGTACATTAGCAATTACACATAGGTAGATTTGAAATTAAGGTACATTAGCAATTACACATGTTTAGTTGAATTTGGATAAAAAATCGCCTAATTATAACTCTTGTGCTAGTGTTTTAAAAGTTTTAATTTGTTAAACCATAATAAATGCACACAATATTTTGTTGCCCTTTTGCAACTTTCTCGTATCCATTGGTGTTACTTAGTATGTTGTCATATTTTATTTTATTTTTTTGAAAATTTATGTACAAATTATCACCTAAGGAGAAAAACATTATGTCACAACCCTAGCCTTGGGTTCGCGACTAAGGCAAAGGGTGAAACAAGAGGGCGAAACAAGTGGGGGACCCGGGAAACACATCTTATACTCTCGGGAGTGCAAGAGAATGTGAGAGAATGAACCCTCACACTCTCAAGGCAACTCCCACTTGGGGAGTTGGAGTACCGAAGGACTCTTGAATCTTCAGGGAACAATTACAGGGGTCAAAACCCATTGGTTTGAAAAGTTTTTTATATCATTAGAAAGTTATTGAAACCTAGATGTCTAAAATGGGCTCGCATCACCCATTTGGACATCTGAAACACAAGTTATGGCCAAAAGAACGGTAGGGAGTCAAATTGGCAATTTGACTCCTGACCACTAAAAGTTGATAATCGATCCAATTTTCGTGCGTGCAGGTGGCATGCAACATACCGTTGGAAAGCTCTCAATGAGGACTACAATTTTGTTTTAGACCACATCTCAATCAGAGTTTGCGCACAAAGTTATGGGGCTCCAAAATCGCGGGAATCCCAATTTTGGCAATTTTAAGACTCCCACTTGGAAGTCCCGGGACAAAAAGCCATTTGGATGTGGGCCTTGTGGAGAAACACAAAGTATACTATGAAGGGGAAGGTGGTGGCTTCCCCCAAGTCCAAGCTGTGGTGAATCTTGTGAATCTTGTGAGTCTGAATTGCCCGTGGCTTGTCCTAGCACAGCTGTGGTGAATCTTGTGAATCTTGTGAGTCTGAATTGCCCGTGGCTTGTCCTAGCACCAAAAGTGTTCCAATTATGCACTAACCACCTTGTGTTGGTTTTGTGCAGGTCCGTGTGAGTAGTTGATGCTTGTTACTCTTCTTAGTCCCATCTCGAAGCTCCAGCATGCCCCTTTACCCCTCAAAGTGCTGTGAGCTAGGGAGCGTGCCCCAACTCCTTACTTTTCCATTATCTTCAATTTGGACTCACATTTGAGTCCATTAAAGAACTTGGGGGTGCATCAATTAACAACCCACAAACTTGTTATATAAATTAAATAGCTAACTAAAAATAACCCAGGGATGTTTCATACCTTGATCACCATAACCTTTAATTTAAATTCATTTAAAAATTTTGGAATTATAAACTACTCAACAAATTTCCCATTCCTCCAAGTTTCACATAATAGTGAACCAACCATTCAATAATTAGATATTTTTCAACTTCTATAAATAATGTGTTACCAAGCTTTGTTACATTGTTTTTTCCAACCAGTAGATAACTTGACACCCATACCAACACCCATATTAATTCATGAATCCCCCACACGAATTTACAACTTCATTCAACATGCCATAATTTATTCTCAAAAATTACAAATTACAAATTATGATAACATATGCATTTGAAACCTTAAACCCTATTTCTTAATTCAATCCCTAGGCCACGTTTTTTTGCATCAACAAAATTGTAAATTACATTGTGGCAAACATGCAACATCACCCAAATATTTCCAAATTGCAACACATAAAGGCAAACTATTTTTTATGACTATTTTTTCTTACAAGAATCCCCAAGATTTGAACTTATGTTTTGCAAAGCTAGAAAATCAAAGCAAAAAAACAAGAGAATGGTAAATAAATCCACAAAACGAAGTTAAATAAGCTATTCCCAACCAAATGTTCTTCAAACAAAATGATGCAAACAAGGTTATCGAAACTTCCATAGTTAAGATGCTCATAAAATCCCATGAACATGGGTTGAGATTAATATCAACCCTGAACCTAAAGCAAAATAAAATAGAATAACAAAGTCCCAATTATAGAACTAACAAACTTCTAAATATTGATAACACTAGTGCCTCTACAACCCACACTTGCACCAAAATGTCACCATTAACAACACCATAATTACCTCCTGCTATTATGATGACAATCAAACCAAATCAAGAACACAACCAACAACAACCAAAGACAAGTCTTCAACTTGAAGCTTTTATAGGCATCTTGCACTTCCGCTTCACTGCTTTTCCCCAAACAACTTGCAATAATTCAATAGCACCTTAAAGAACTTGATGCAATATGACTTGAATTCTCCTACAACAATATGAAAAATTTATTACTTGAAATTTGTACAATGACTGAGATGGTGCTTGAACTTATACAACAATGGAAATTGTTACATTACATTACAATTTGGAGATTAGAAGGCAAGGCAACAAGATTTGGCAATAGTCGTGATTGACATGAATAGGGATTTAAATCCTGACAAATTATGTAATTGGCCTATGAAATGGTGAAATGGCCCATGAGATGGTCAAAATCTTCATCCCATGGATGCTATGGGAATTACGCGTTACACGAGCTACATTTAGTAATGTGCCTATGTGGCAGTTATGCAACCGAGAACCAGGGGGTGGGGGGAGGTTCATTTTGTTGACATCATGCTGTGTTGGCAGCAGTATTCTCCTAACACACTTAATTTCTTGGGCCTATTCAACATCTTCCTTATAAAGTTGTTGCCCCTCTCCGACCCTTACCCAACCGAAGTGGACAACTAGTTCAACTTCTTGAATCAGGTTCTACGGTCAGTCTGTGACCCCTCGGTGCCTTCAGCATCCTCGGGGCGATCTCGTAATTCCTACGGGGTGGAGATGATGGGGTCAGTCCATGGCTTGTTTCTCTTGTCATATTGTGCTTGAAGGGTTGAAGAGAGATAATGCACCAAGCTATTCGCAAGGGCCAACTTAATCTGGAATTTATCCCTTTCTCCTAACAAGGAAGTAATTTCTCCGATTGTTTGAATTCGAGAAATATGGATGGAGCCTTACCTAGAAATATTTCATACCATCTTGCTTGTGTGACTTATTTAAGTAAGACTCCAAAAAAAATAATTGTTGACATATAATATCTCTCTCTTTGATGGAGGTATCACTACCAAATATAACAATTCCTACATTCTCATTTTCTAAATTTTAAGCCATTCCTTTCACACCGCTAGCAAATCTCTCTTTATATATATCGAACAAGATGAAATAATTTGATTTCTGATATATCTGATACAATGGAAATTCTAATGGAATTTTCTGAGCAATAAAATGATCTGATTAAGGTATTCCCCTCATTAGTAGAAAATCCAGTTCTTTTTTCTATAGTATCTTTTATCGAAAATCCACTGTCTAAAGCCTTGATTCAAGATACTAAGATGGTCTTTTCTTCCATTTTTTTCATCAAGAAAAAAAATTAAAATGAATCTCGAACAATTTATTTGTGAGGGTTTATTTGTATTTGAATATCAACCCCTTTATGGATCCGGACAAATTATAGCCATTCATATGGATTTTGTAATAATCACATACAATAATTTCTACATGCTTATCAAATATTTGTACCGAATGTGACCGATAAACCCCCATCCATACAAATGAGGCAAGGCATCAAATTCTACAACCCGTAGTTCATGGAGAGAGTTGGCTACCTGCTAACCTCCACTCCTTGCACGCCCACCTCTCATTCCCATTTCTCAGTTGTGATTTGCTGTTGGGTAGTTGAGATCGGAAATATCAACCTGTTGTCTCAGTTCTGATTTGTTACTTCTTGCTGGTGGTAGTTGAGCCAATACATGAGCTACTACAACCTTACTACTTAGACGTTGGTAGTTGCGTTAGGACATGAGATACTAGTAGCTCTTGGTACTCAGCTAATCTGTTTTCCTTTTCCAGTTCTTGGTTTAATCCAGTCTTTCTCTTGCAATAAAGTTTGCTAGGTTTTGAATATTTTGCATAGGTACGTATTTTTTATGTTTTCTCTTACAATACATTTTGTCAGCTTTACAACATTTCATATAGATACGTACTTTCTTTTACAATAAATTTTGTAAGGTTTTACAATATTGTGTATACATATACTTTTATGTTTTCTCTTGCAACAAAGTTTGCCAGCTTTATAAGCGCAATCTTGAGGCAGCGTCAAGGTGCACTTATTTTGGGAGTGTCTTGTTCCGAGGGCCTTGATTGTTGTAATGCACCAGCTGAATTTAATTTTATTTTTTTCCCTTTTTTTTTCCATGAGTCCTCACAAACTGAAGGAAAGAAAAGGAAAACACAAAATGCATTCAGCATTTCAAAACACCCTCCCTTTTGTGGAGGCAAATTTCTGCTTGAGAATGTGCCCTCCAGATAAACTACAACAAATGTTCTGCCACTGCTTTATGTGGTACTTACATATTTTTGTCTGAAGTATTTTACCAAAGAGTACTTGGCTCAATTGTGTTTCTTCTCTTGCAATAAACTCTTGCCAAATTTTGCACTATTTTAGATTATCTTCTTATATGTAAAGAACAGCCCAATTTTTTCTAGAGTATTTTGGGGACACTCACTCACTCACCGAGGGGAAGATGTCCTGAGAACTTCCAAAATCCAGAATGTCCTTGCCAAGGTGTCAAGTGGTTGTTCCGGATTTCAGAAGTTCCTTTTCTGGAATTTTGCCGGAAAAAAATCAGCCGTTTCTGAATATTCTGGTAATCCCGACCGTTGATAGGGTTCCGAACATGCCAACCTTCAGCCTCCCCCCACACCCCCACCCTCTGGCACTTCCTTCATTCTCATACTACCCTCCTGCGTCTCTATTCTTCCCACAAAAAACTCCAATTTCTGTCGCTGCAGTAGCCAATTTCTATTGATGATGATCGCAACAACAAAAAAGGTTCATCAATTTGGGATTGCTACTGCGAGTCCGTTCCACAAATTCCAGAAGCTTCAAAATAATTATTATCTTGTAGCCTGCTGCTTCAAGAAAAACCGATCTTTTCCCGTGTACATAATGGGCACTATCTTGCTACCTCTCCCTGGACACCAGGAGTTGCAGAGACTTGCAGAGACTCATGCATGCTGTGAACCCAAAACTGGGAATGATCCTTGGCATGTGTCAATCAAGCACGAGATTTTCCACACGTGAAACTTGTATGTACTAGATTTTCTGGATGAGTGTGGCGCTTGATCAGGGAGTGTACAATGGCGTATGATTTCTTGATCAGATGATTCTGTAGACCCAAAAATAAAATAAATTTCCTAGGTTTCCGTATAACTGCTACAAACAGAAGCAACTTTGTTGCAGCCCTGATCTGGACCTTTGACACCATTGCAGCTTATCTTGGATCATAGACTTAGCTCGGAAATATTGCTTTGTTATAGCCCCACCACCACGTCATAGATTCAATGCAGACTGCAATTGTGATGATGATGATGATGATGATGATGAGAGGCACTGGCTAATGGGTCACATATTGTACCATTTTCTTTTAATCCCTGGAGCCATGCAAAGGAATCGAGATCTTTCAGACTTGTGGGTTGTTTACCTGGTTCTATTTGATTGAAGACTCGCGGGGCCAGAGGTGAACAAAAAAGCCTGTGGTAGATTGCAGGCCCGCTGTCTCATGGGAGACCCATTGGATTATCTGACTGCGTCAGGAACGATCAATGATGAAGCAGATGTGAATTTGGCCACCCAATTGCAGCATTCGTCAGATGATATCTCACAGGCTTTCATTGCCAAGGAAGTCGCGACTGCCATGAGTGCAGCTGCAGCAGCCGATGAGATAAGACGAAGTGCAGCGTTCACTCAAAATACTTCGCGAGCTCAGCAGCAGCCTCCTCCCACAGATGCTCAGGATGTACATATCCTCCAAACAATTCCCAACTTGCGAACCAAGCGAAGAGTGATCGCGGACGATTCTGCTACAGATCACGGCGGCAGGGGCGGCCAGGAGTCGTACCAGATACCACCTTACGGTTACGAGCATGGCTCCAGCCCTAGAGCAGCAGTCGATGCGCAACAAGGACCTGGAGCTGCATCTTCGAGTAAATTGGGATCATCTCATGATCGGCCTGACTTGCAGAGGTTTGAGTTCCCATCTCTGGAGGATGCTGCAACATCCTCTTCTAATACCAGCTGCATTGCAGTGCAATCTGAGAGTTCCAGGGGCGGACAACCTTCCATTATGAAGCTCCGGAAACCCAACCTGAGAGCTCTCACTCTTCCTGACCAAGGCGACGAGCAAATCAGCCATCAAAGCTCGCCAGGGGCCCGCAGTCCTATTAGCCCAACTTCTCTGTATCACGGGTTCATGACGAGCAGGAAACCTCCCATGGTGCACGCCAGGCTCAAGGCAAGGCTACAAGATCCACCACCCATGACGCCTGTGGTACGCAGATTGGTGAGCGACCGCCGAGACTCAAGAACTCGCCGCTATAGCTTACAGGAACACTACAACCCAGAGCTCACTTTTGGGGGCTTACCCACCAGCCGCCGACCCAAGCCTGGAGGTCTTAGCCGCGTCGCTTCCTTCGTTGCAGCGGCCACCCCAAGCAAAATCAAGTCGATAGCCAACATGCTGTTCTCACCTCGTACTGCTGGTGCAGCTGCTCCTTCTGGCTCTGCACCCCCTGAGGAAGAGGTAGGTACTAGGCCTCTTGCTCATTACCCTTCTTGCCAACATTTTCTGCATCATGCTTTTCTGCTCTTCATAAGCCTTACTGCAAAACATTCACCTCCTCCAATTCTTCACCTACAAGCTGTCGTCACTCAAAACTGCAAACCAAGTGCAGATTGTGGACACCATCTCTGCCAAGATAAACAGCACTTGTTGAACATGCCATATGATCAACTTTGATGCTAATTAGGGTAAGAGGTAACCCTTCTTTGCCGGCTTCTAAAACTCTTGTGTACACCTTGTTGTTCAGGTTGATCCTTTGGAGGATGAGTCGATTCCGCAATACAAGAGATGGAAAAGGAAAAGCAACAGGTGGTTGTATTGGATGCAGAGGATAAGCCTGATAGCGTTGATTGCTCTCCTGGCTTGTTCGGTCCGCTATGAGTCACTGCGGAAGGTGTATTGGTATAACTTGGTGCTGTGGCAATGGCTTACTCTTATGCTGATGGTCTCATGTGGCCGTCTAATTGCAGGAGGTGCCGTTCAGGTACACATTATATCACAACACATTTGTCTTCTACTTGATTTTGGTCAGTATAATATGCTTTTGATGGCTGACAGCAATCAGCAAGTAGGAATGTGGCACATCTGTGCATCTGAGTTGTGGCATCAGATGCACATCTGCCACAATGAACTGAAGTACTTGTGATTTGACTCAGAGGAAGACATCCCATGATTCAGGGCCTCTATTTAGCACACTGAAAAAGGACTGATACCCATGCACTTTTTTTCTCCTTGTACGCTATGAAGGTCTTGCAAGTCTAAAGCAATTTTGTTTGGTAGCAACTAGCAACTAGTAGTACCCAGACTCTGGTGAAGATGACAACCACCTTTGCCCTTTGAAAGAAGAAAATAAAGGTTTCCCAAAACTTACTCACACATAGTTTTGATTTGTGTGGGGTGTGAATGAAGCTTCTGGTGGTGTTAATAGAGCACCACTATCTGCTGAAGAGGCAGGTGCTCTACTTTGTGTATGGGTTGCGTCATGTGGTGAAAAACTGCATTTGGTTGGCTTTGGTGATTGGGACCTGGAAGATCATATTCAGGAACAACACAGACACCCAAACTATTCCTGTCATCACTAAGGTACATCATCATATATCCATCCCTGTGCATGTTTCTGCAGAGATATTAGAATCCAATTTGAACTAGTGGTGCCAGGAAAGAGAACCAGCAGAAAAAGAGTCAGATAGATCCAATTCTGCATAGAGATATTGGATGTACTGATTCAGAATGGAGCAGCACATTTGCAAATTATTGAGTACTCATTCTCTTGCCAATTGAATGTCCACCATTGTGCCAGTTCAAAAGATTCAGCTGGGAGTTGCAAGGAAAGCCAAAAAAGCTTCCACAACACCAGCTTTGTACCTGTGGACAAAAGTAATATCAGCTTGACAGAAAAATACTACTACTAAAAGCCACTGAACTGAAACCTGCATATTAGAGCTCTTTCAAGATTTTCCTGCTTTTAGAGCATCTATCATGGGCATGGTGTTGGGCTACAGGTGCTTTGGTGTTTCTTTGCAGCATCAGTCTTGTGGATGGCAAAGGTATTGTTTGTGAAAGTGGCAGCTAACTCATTCCACCGTGCAGCTTACTTCGATAGAATACAAGATTGCCTCTTTCATCAGTATGTGTTGGAAACTATTTCACAGCCCAAGTATGTAGAGGGTGAAAATGAGTCAACATGGCTCTATGGAGGAGTATCCAATGAACAGGATATGAGAACTCCTCAATTGCCTGGGACTCCTCATGAGATGTCCCTAAGGCCAGTGACATCTGACTTGGAGTCACAGGTTCCCAAGTCAACAGGGATTGCATATGAAACACAGCCTTCTGATCCACGGCCAAGAACTCCACATGGGTGGCAAGGACTGCCAAGCAGTAAATATGATGTTCAGCAACCCTCATCTGCACATCAAACACCTCACATGAAAGTAAGCTATGTCTCAATACCTGGTGCAACCAATGGAAAAGTCACTACAACCCCTGAGGTTGTCATTGCACAGGACAAGCTGCAAGGGTTGACTTCACATGTGAGTTCTGTAGCTTCCTTGGCCCCATCACAAGATTAAAAGGACATAAATTTCAGCATAGCAGTCCTTTTCTTGAATGTGAAAATCTCCCAGAAACTTGTGACTGACTGTTAAGTATCAAACCTCATGATATTACATTTGAATGCAGACAGAAGATCAAGTGAAAAACTAACCATGGGGTTTTGAATAATGTGAGTGCTTCAGACAGTGTCAGCATGGACACTACGGAGACTGATGAAGTTGGTGCGCACCCACAACATGACAACTTATGCTTCCATGTTGTCTGATGACTGGGAAATTGACAGTGAAGCCCAGGCTAAAGCTGCAGCCAAGCAGGTTACTGATCCCTGATCCCCATTCCTGATCTCCAGTTGACCAACCTTCCCCTTGTCCCTCCTCTTACTTGTGAACTTTTTTGCCAGCAGATCTTTTACAATATGGCAGACCGAACAGAGAAGAGTCTGACACTGAAGAATTTCTTGGAGTTTTTCCCAGAGGAAAAAGCACCGCAGGCATTTGAATTGTTTGAGGTATCAGATCAAGGAACAATCTCAAAGAAGGCCCTTGTAAAGTGGGTAGTGACAGTGTACAAGGAGCGCAAGGCTTTGTCTCTGACTCTGAGTGACAACCGAACAGTGGTGGCCAAGCTTCATCGCGTGCTTGATGTTGTATGTATGCCAGCAACTCATCCTTGATACATGTCCTACAACTTTGTTTCAGAACATAATGTAGGCTACCACTGGGAAAAGCCTCACAAGGTCTGGTGAATATATGCAGCTTGTTCTGGCCGTTCTGCTTACAATATGCTTCCTAATAATGGGCGTGAACACTCAGAAGCTACTGGTGGCCTTCTCTTCAATCTTGCTCCCCTCTGTGTTTGTGTTTGGCAACGCAGCACGAAGCACATTCGAGTCTCTCATTTTCCTCTTCATTATGCACCCCTTTGATGTGGGTGACCGGATCCTAGTTGATGGAAATTCCTTGGTTGTCGAGGTCTGTTTTACATTGCCTTGACTCCCTCCTAACCACAACATTCCTTTCACACCTCATTGTCCTGCACCTTTGGCATGATTATCCAGGAACTAGGCAGATTAACCAACCTTCAATGATTCTGTTGTGTCTAGAATTTGTGCACACCTGCAAACAGAAATTTTAACAATCTGTTATCTTGGGAGGGGAGGGCCTCACTGCAGGAATTGAACATTCTAAACACCATATTCCTAAGGCAAGTGTTTTTTGGTCTCACCAGCACCAAGGTCTACTGACTCATTATCTTTTCTTAAACTTCAGATCTCATGGGTGAGTCCCAAATCATGAGCATTTCCATACATGGGTTCTCTTTACCTTCCTAATATTCAACTCGGGATATCTCATGAATGCAGTGGTTCAAATGAGAAGGTATACTATCCAAATTCTGTTCTGGCATCAAAGCCCATTTCCAACTTCTATCGCAGCCCTGACCAATGGGACACCATTGACTTCCAGATCCATGTAAGCACACCTGTGGAGAAGATTGGGATTCTCAAAGAGAAGATGACAAAGTACATTGAAAGTCTACCACAGTTTTGGTATCCCACATTCCGTGTACTCTGCAAGGATATTGAGGACAGCAACCGCATGAAGATGTCCATTTGGATGCAGCACCATCTCAACTTCCAGGTCAACATCCATCATCTTTTCAATTGGAAGTTTTTTGACTCTACCAAGGGAATCACTTAACTTGTTGAATCCTAAGATAATTTGAGCATGAGACACCGTAAGCCTTAGAACTGGTAGCAGATAGCAGAAACTACTTCTGTGCGAAAGTCAGAGAAAGGAAGACAATGGACACAGAATCTGTGCATCCACATTCACATGTAATTGCATGTGCTTTGATAGTGCAGGAAGCTGGTGAGAGATGGCAACGACGAAGCAACATGATCTTGCATATGAAGACAGTGTTGGAGGAGTTGAAAATCGGGTTTCAGCTACCTCGCCAGGAAATCACCGTAACAGGAATCCCCCTGCTTGATGTGCCACGCACCTTTTCTTGATTTTGGGCTGCATTCTTCTATCATCATATCTTTTTCAAACCCATAGGCCTGTGCATAAAAAAATACGTCACTCAAAACCTTCCCACTTGTTGCAACGGTGAGTTATCTCACTTGTACAAAATAGTGAGCCCTGCCTTGAAACTGTGCACTTGAAACTCTTCATGTTATTGTCATCCCCACTTAACCATATTAATAGAATTACAATCAATGTAGATACATGTGTCACAAGGCAAGCATTTCTCCCCCTTTTTTCTCTCACTCAAAATTCCAAACTACAAAAAAGCTTTTGTGCAGAAAGTCAATTAGCTGCATGGTTCAGGGATTTGCCCACTTCCATAGAAGTAGGTAAACTTGCCAGTACCTGGTTGAAGGCCCCAACTGCAGATTGCATTCCCACCTCCTACTGTTGGCAACTCCATATATATGACCTTCAGGCTTGCAATGTGCAGCATGACAAGATGAACAGATTTCAAAACCATATAATGACCATGACTAATGCACAAGCACCAAAACTGCCATGAAAAAGACTTTAGGGCTAAAGTTTTCTACAAAGAAAAATTATGCTATGTTGAAGCAACAACATGCAAAATTCAATTAGCAAAAATCCTGCATCTAATTTGCTTGCAAAATGTTTGAGTTTGAAAGTGAAGCTACAGACAACTTCTGGGAAGCTGATTTCTGAAATTATTCTAGTCAGATGTAGAATTGCACCCTTGTTTATTTGAGCTAGTATGTTATGATTAGAGGTTTTCTGCTACTGAAGAAATGAATTCAGCTTGTAACATCACCAAACACTGAAAAAAGGCCACATCACAAAGGTTGCTAGCTGAGCTCTATGCTCGGATACACTGATGATAGTGCCTTCTGCACACCAGTCATTGATATCACATGCCATCATAATCCATGATCTCATCTCTTTCTACAGTCAACCTGGAAGGTTGCAAACAATGAGATCTTGGACAAAGGCCTGAAACAAAACAGAAAATCAGTGAATGCAAGCCCATCCATCCCCCTGGAGAGATCTGCAGGTCTATGATGGCAACAGAGATGACTATTGGTCTACCTTGAAAGATTGTTGTATTGCACTCACTCTCCACAGTTTTATGCATGGATTGTTGTTTGCATCATCACACAGCAGATCTTTGTTTCTCCTACACCTGTAATTCAGAATTCAAAACTTCAAACCAGATGATTCATTTGCTCCATATCTGATGGACAACAATCCTTTTCTAATCTTCAGCATTTGTGTGCCATAATAGATATGATGCTTTGGCCTACCTTGAAAGATTGACATTGTGTTGGACTCATTTCTCCACGGTTTTCAGCAGCAATTGTCGCATTCAAGTTTCCCAGATTTTTCCTTCTCCTACTACATGTGTAATTCACAATTCAAAACTTCGAAGTAAGTGAATGATTCATTTGCTATCTGATGGACAAAAAAAATTCTTTTATGTCTTTTAACATTTAGGTGACAAATAATAGATATGAATGCTTTGACCTACCTTGAAACATTGTTGTGTTGCATTCACTCTTGACGATTTTTTCTAAGGATTCAATTTGTTGCATTGTATCCCAGATTTTTGTTTCTCCTAGACCTATCAAATTGCCACTCCAAAACTTCAAAGCATATGATTCATTTTTCCACTTCTCATGGACAACAATAAATCATGTCATCATGTGACTTCTTTTTTTCTAATCCTTTACTACCATAGCACCGTTAGGCTCGTTAGGTGCTAATCAATTACTTTTTGAAATTGCTGAAAATTCTGAAAAGTGTGCTTGCCATGCCAAAAATTGAATGAAGCTCTTAAGCATAATAGCTTCATTATTTAGTATGATGCCAAATTGTAAATGATTTTTATTTTTATTGTTGAGCATATTAACTAACAAAAAGTAATGAATTATTAAACACTTCACTAGCAAACCAACCTAGGTATTAGGATAGTTTGGACCATTTTATTTCACCATACACACAAGGACACACAAAGTGGATGATTTTGATAGTTGCATGATTTTTATAGTTCTAAATATGTGGTGCTCTAAGGTATTATATTTTTAAACATTGACTCCTTTTGATGCTAATGGGAACCAAAATATATAATATGTCAAGGAGCCTACACTTCTAGTCTTACTTGGCACACCTTAACTCATTTGAACGAAGAGATTGCGTGAACTTTTGAGTATGAAGATAGCTTTAATTCCTTCACAAAAGTTGGCCTCACACATGCCCCTTTTCTAAAGTTGATGGATTATGGGACGGAAAACTCAATCCTTTGCACATATGTAAATTATGAATCCATAGGGGTAGTCCTAAAGTAGGGAGGCCAAGTTGTGGTTTATGAATGAAAAAAATAAAATAATGCTAAACAAAATTACCTATTGTCCTATGCAAAAGAACTATTGATCATAATACATGCTTTGAAAATATGGAGACATTATTTGAATAGCTTCATCCGAAACCTACATAACCTACTTCAAAATTTGAACATCATCTAAACCCTACAAAGCTACATTTGAAAACCTAGGCAATTTTTCATATTATGCTCTAAAACTTGTACAATGTGCTTTTAAATATTAATCAACAAATTCATTTGAAATGTGGTCAAGGATATCCAAAATGTGGGCATGTAACTTG
>Ga0209611_10007129_pt1 | contig 17998 bp, 11 predicted proteins | sample S1TSphgellanicum_3_FD_187693 | JGI IMG/M metagenome (GOLD analysis project Ga0209611, IMG submission 187693) | Host-associated microbial communities from peat moss isolated from Minnesota, USA - S1T2_Fc - Sphagnum magellanicum MG (SPAdes) (version 2) | ecosystem: Host-associated > Plants > Peat...
TTGAATGCTAATGTACTTTTTGGCAGGTTTTTTCTTAATCTCACCCTGTGAATGACCAAACTCAGGGTTCTGGTGCTGTGTTTGTCTTACTTTACGGATAACTCTAATGTATCAAAGGTTTCTCACTTCCTCATTTGTGGTCCTTTGCCCTTGCTCTCTAAACAGAAAGTGTGGAGATCCTTTAGGTGCACCCATAGCCTTTTAAGTTGTTAAAAAAGGGTTAAGAATTGACAAAGATATGGCACTCCGAGTTTTCCTAAACTTGGGGGAAAAAATCCAAGATACACATGATAGCATATGAATAATCATTTTACCAAACATTCAAATATCCATGAATGGACAATATGTACCCCCATCACCAAAATGGATGAATAACAAAATGAACAAAAAGTTTTTAATCAATGTTGATTTGCATTTTACCTTTATGAAGAACCTTTGGTTCTAGTTTTTTATTAAAAAATTCAAATGGTCCCTTTTGTAATGCTCTTGGTGTTTTTGAACTTAGTCATTAGAAGGCTACAACCTTGTTGCAATGTGCCCTTGTGTTCACATTCTAACCCTTGCCCACTACTTAACCTATTGTTGAACTCTTGTTGTGCATTCCATAGTTCACACCTTGGTATTGTGATAATTGTGCTTCTAGGCTTGCCTAAAAGATTTTTTAGTGAAAGTAATCACTTAACTCCTTTGTAACGATTGTAAACCAAGTTGAATTTCATTTCATTTTTACACATTTTTTAGTTTTGTTTTTGAGATATTTGTTATATCAATATTCATGGAATTTATTGTTTTTTGGCTCACTTATCCTCCATTTCATTTTTTTAAATTAATTTAGTCATTGTTCCTATATATTGTGTTAGGAATTTATTATGTTTTAGCAAGTTACATCCTCATTGCATTAGGTAAACTAAAGTAAGTTAATTTGGAATCAATTTCAATTGTGAAGATAGTTTCAAAGTTTTGAACTTTTGAATGGGATATAAATCCCTTAGTGGTGTGATTCAATTCAATTTTCTAAATTTGAAATCCCACCACTTTCTTGTGTTATGTTGTGGTTGTTTTCCAAGTTTTTATGCAAGTTTATGTGTTCACAAAGGTTTTGGTTATGCTTAGATTCATGTGTGTGTAAGTGAGTTGTATATTGAATCTAGGAAATTGGATCTAGTTGGATAATGCTATAACTAAATTTGTTGTTGTTATTTTAACATTGGGGTTTGTTTGTGTTTTGCACAAGAATGTGTTAGCAACAAGTGTTATGAAGTTTTATTTTCATTTTTATGAAATGTGGCTTGGTTTGTTTTTGAGTTTGCAATTGGAAGGATTTATAGTGTTTGGGGGGCAAGGGGGAGCTTGCCAACAATTAGATATGGTGTAACCTGGGAAAAAGATAATTTCAATAGCTTGTGGACCATGTTACACTAATACATCTAGAGGAGGAAAACATGCACCAACAACAACACAAAAATGGAGGTATCATTAAAGAAAGGGAATCAACAACAATAAACACATGAAAAATGTAAGCACACATATCTTTCATTCCAAGATCCTATGGATTATAATTCATGCAAATCATAACTTGAGTTATTATTGGTTTCATGCCTTGAGAAGAAAAATGATTATGTATAATAAAAAACTTCATTGGTGATTAATTGCAATGTCAACTACAAAAAATAATTGTGCAAGTTTGGTTTCCATACTATAACCCAATCAAGTGACTAAATGTCAATTAATGTTTAGTTCCATGTCTTGAGCTCAAGCAAACAAGCTTCTTTTGCATTACATCAATTATATATCATGGGTGCAAACATGCATTTAGGAGCCAAAAACCATGTCAAATAGTGTTGAAAACAATGAATTTTTTTTACATATGTTTTTTTTTATTTTTTAGAGTTATATTTAATCAATCCAAGTCGTGTTAAATGCCTAAATGAATGTTGAAGAATTCAAATTAAAATTTTATTAAGTTTCATTTTGGGTTTTGGTTTTAGCAAATGATGTTTGAACTTGAACAATATTTGCATCAAATGTAATTAATTTTGCAAAGGATTAAGTAAAGGACTTTTTTGATCAAATAAATTTGATGGTAAATAATAATAATATGATAATAACCTACTACCCACATTAAAAAAACACTCACAATTTAAAAGATATGGAATTTGAAACTTAAAAAAATTCAAAATATTTTAAATTTTTTGAATCTTCAATCCTTTACCACATGTAAATGGGGTGTAATGTGCATGACATATAAAATAAATTTTTAGTTTATGATATTAAAAAAAAACCTAAAATAGTTCACATATTTTGGTATAATTCAAATTATGATAAAATTTCAAGTTGAAACAAAAATTCTAGCAAAATCTACACACTTTGAAATATTCATATTTATTCAACAATGATTAACAAAATAATGTGATCTATTAGGCAACTATATGTATTTTTTAATATCAACTTGCAAAAAAATTCATTTAAAAATTCTTTCACATGAAAAAATGAAAAAGGACTCGTAGTCATTTTGTAAAGTAATCCCATTGGCTCTTATCTATGTATTTGCACCCTCACCAACAATTCATAATCAAACATAGATACTACTTATGACATTTAATCCATCCTATTAGTGGAACTTTCATTTTTTTATTAAGCTTGAATACAAAAGTTTCAACAATCAAAAGACAAAAAAAGACATTTATTAAATTGAAAGTTCAACTAAAATATAATTCACATAATGAGGTGGTAGATGAATTCACACTTGAAGTTTGAATTCAAGAAGGATGATGTAGCAAATCACACCTAAACACTTATGTCACATGTGGACTCTTGCTTGATTTTGTAATTAAGCACATTTTTGGACTATAGTCTTATGTAATGACATTTAATATATCAAAACCTAATTGTGATGCCTCTTGTTTTATGCTTTGAATTACAATATTATGAAATTATGTGTGATCACCATCTTTTTCATTCCATTTTAGTCCTAACATCACATGTGGTGTTTTGGGTAAGGCTTTTGTTCATTTCAACTTTAGTTTTACAACTAAATAATGGGTTTGCACAAATCAATATTGATGTGAGAAAGGCCAACAAGATGATTCTTATATCATACCGAGTTCATTTTGTTTCATAGAAATCACAATTTGATCTTCAAGTTAGGACCCAAAGGATTGACAAATATTTCCTTCAACGAGGCAATTCAAAGTCTTAAATTAAGACATTTGATTGTATGGAGATCCTTATATCAAGATCTAGTTCAACTTTGAATATACATTGAGGATCCAATTAAATCAAAACCTTAAATCAAGACCCAACTTAAGACTTAAGAAATTTATGGTGATGGATTGATCTAATTCATCCTTGCATTGAGACCAAAGGCTTTAGGACATCTTAAAAGATAGAACAATGATTCCATGAAAGTCCTTGCATTAAATATGAATAAGGACAAATTCATTTGGTAATCATGTGCAATTACCTTTGAGTTTAAGATTTATAACAAGGTCTTAACTCAAGACCCAAGGAATTTATGGCACAATCCCAATCCGATTCTTTTAGACCAAAGACTACAAAACATCCTTGCATCAAATAGGAATAAGGACACATTCATTTGGCAATCTTACAATTATTTTAGAACTTAGGATTTAAATTAGAACCCAAGGAATCTATGGTGATCCTCATCTAATTTAATCCTTGCATTAAGCCACAGATTACAAAACATCCTAAGAGGTGAAATAATGACTTCATAAAAGTCCTTGAATCAAATATGAATTGGGACACATTCATTTGGTAATCCTACAATTATTTAAAAGTTTAGGAGTCATGCACATATTTTTCATTTCAAATATGTGCATGATTTGCAAGACAACCAAAATAGAATCCTTAACTAAAGGATACAATTACATGTAATATACCTTGCAATGTTTGCATTTGATCACTATGGACTATAAGATTGGAAGTGGATTAAAAGGATGACAACAAAAGAACATACACAAAGGATCTTGTGAATTGAAAGGCTTACAATTTTCTTGCATTTTGTCCATCCACCTTTTCTTTTGCAACTAGTTTTCTTCCTTGCACAACTAAGGAAGATTCAAACAAGGTCTTACATCAAAAGACATCAATTAGTCCTCATGGGATTGTTTGCCACAACCTATAGCTTTGCATTATACAAATGTTTTGAGTGTGCCTTTTCATGTATGTAGGGTGATATATGTGGCCACAACTTGGAACCACCATATAATTAAACTCAAAGTCATGCCCACAAATAGTATAATTAAAATTTGTAATTTAATGTTGGGTTCTTTTGGATTTGACACAAAATAAAGATTATGAAACATATTGGCTGTGGATAGAAGGTGATTTCATGACCATGATTCATTTTTGTCCAATTAATTGCCAACAAATTCAATATGTGAAATCAAGAATTGAACCTTCATATTTTGCTCATCTAATTTTTTTTTAACAAAAGAACTTTATTGTAAGCCTTTACAAGTTCACTTTCAAATTCTTACAACCTTGACCAAACTATTTTTCATGACTCTCAAAAGCCCACTTTATTTTTTTATGAAGAATAGTGAAATCCATAGTGGACAATTGAACTTCATTACCAATGTGAGGTCCACATGACATATTTGCCTCCTTAGCAAGATTTGAAATGTTGGAATTTAGGACTTCCTTATTTCCATCTTTAATTTGTCCCTTAGACTTACTTTATGACAAGCTTAATGATTCTTTAACTTTAATAAATAAAAACTAGGATTATGCATAGATTGATTCATGATCTTGGTGGAATAGCTTACACTTTTGCACCTTTGCTTCACCTTGCATTGAGATTTTGCATTTGTCATATCTTTACTTGCACCTTTGCTTCACCTTGCATTGAGATTTTGCATTTGTCATATCTTTGCTTGCACCTTTGCTTCACCTTGCATTGAGATTTTGCATTTGTCATATCTTTGCTTGCACCTTCCATAATAATTCTCAAAGTCTGCAACAATTTATCCACTTGCCAAACCTCCTTTGGATATGATAGTGCTTTTTCCCTTAGAATGAACATTGGTGTATTTTGATCAAATGGTACAAAGGTTCTTAGTTCCACCTTCACCTTGGCTATGTGGTGAACATATGGTGGACCATGTTTGAAAATAAAAAGGGGACATAAAGTTTGCTTCACTATAATTGTAGGACCTTGTTTTGTGTTTGCCTATTTTTTTGCTCTTTGTAAAATGCCTTAATTAACCTTAGTTCTAATCTATATTTGTTGTAGTAGATTGTGTATTTTTCCCAATAAAAAACATTTTCCTTTAGCCATGCCACCACACTTTCAATAGAAAAAACATTGATTTAACAATTTGTAACTTTTTCTTTACTCATCTCCCTATGATATAACTCCAAAATAATTATAGAAACCTCAACATTAAGCTCATATCATATATTGTAGCCATTCTTTAAAGAATTCGGTCCAAAAAAAGGTGAAAGCACATTATTTGGGGGCCATTTCAAGCAAGAAAATTTATTCTTTTTTAATACATTTGTATTATTTTGGGGGCATTGTTTTTTTTATTTCATCTAACGTTTTGATAAATATACGTAAAATGGATTTTGATTCAAAAGTCTTGAACATAATTCTTGTTATCTTTCAAATGAAAATAAAATTTCAATTTTTTTCAACATAATTATGTTTGTTTGAATGAAAAACTTCTCTAAATGCTCTTTGTGAAATCACATGAGTGGAACATTTCATATGGAATTGAAATGGTACAATCAACTCATATTCAATATCTAATTAAATACTTCACCAAGTGGTGTAATTGTTAGAATAAATTTTAAAGTATATTTTCATTTTGCAATATATTGATACATGTATTAATTTTTCATAAATGTACTATTTAATCATTTAATATCATTAAAAAATATATAGTTTCTTTTGGCAATTGCATTATTTGGCAATTGAACCACCTTATTTTGAATATAATTTATGAAAACTTCTTTTGATGTTGGCTTGGTGGAAGTTGAAAGTCACATAATTTTGAAAAATAATATTTGTGACAACAATTTTTTGGCCATCTAATGTGCTTTCAACCAAAAATCTTCTATTTTTGTGTTCAAAATTTGTCGACTCGAGAGAGACAAGACATCTAATTCTCATGGAGCCAACCTTTTATTCATTACATACTAGTCTATGCCATGCTCTTGATCCTCTATTTTTGCCATATTTTTTTCTTGATTGAAAATCATTAAAAACAACAAATACTTGTTATGTGCACAATATGTTATAAAAAAACCTTGATGATTTCAAGAACAAAGATGATGCTTGTCTAATGCCTTCAAATCTATACTCATGTTTTGCACAATGCAAGTTGTTTCACACCAAGGTTTCTTGGATTCAATTTGGAACACCCTTATAAATGTCAAAACTTATGAAACATACATTGGGGAACTATAAAATCATTTAAATTTCCCACAAAACATTCAAATCCACTCCAAGATTTTGAAACAAAATTTTTTATCCTAGCTTTGAATTGCTTCACCATGTTAGGGCACAACCAAGTCTTGATTGTTGTTTTTGACACGTATACCCAATTAAGATATGTTAGGAACACAAGTAAGTGGTTAAGTTAAGGAGATGAAAATATAAAAGTCTTACAAGTCCAGGTCCCATATTACATTGATAAATGTTGTTGATGTACATGTTATGGGTCTTAATTCAAATGTGTGATGACCTTGAGCTAGTTGAAATATGTCCTTCTTAGAACTACATGATTTAAAATTTGGAATTGTAAATTGTTGGACCAAGCAATAATATAAATATGTTCTGAATCTCTCATCATAAACCTTGTCTATGATTTAATCCCTATTTTGTCTCTTGGTTCTAACGTTTTCAAGTTTGATTTTTATAATTCTACATTTACTTTTAAAATTGACTTTTTTCTTCTATACATTGTCCGACTTTCACATTTAATTTCTGACTTTCTATTTTTAGTTCTCAACACCTTAGTCCATTACATTGGGAATTCTAAGAAGGATTGGAGTTTATCTATTACACTAGCTAGTAAGGAGAACAAACTTGAGAGACATGTTTTGAGTAAAAATGAGAATGTTGATGATCAAATGAGTACACCAAATTGTGCAAATAGCTTATTTGTGTGATGGATGTTTTGGTGAGAATGTGACATGCCAAAGATTGGGGGAAATTTGCTCCTTTGGGTTGCTACCAATGTATGATATCGTGTTAGGGTTATTTGTTGCAAGGTTTTGATGCATTTGGTGAGTTATGCGTAGTGACATATTGTGAAGGTTTTTGCTCAAACCAAATCCCATAACCAAACATCACCTTCGTTTATGTTGCTATAATTTTAAAAAAACGAATAGAAATCACTTGCGTTACCAAACACTTCATTTGCTTGTGTTGTAATTCTATAAAAATCGACCTCACCACCCCATCACCAAACATTGTCTTTGCTTTTGGTGCTATAATTTTTGAAAAATTGGCCCAAATTACACCCATAACCAAACACTCAAGATATTAGCCCATTATGTCGTACCTTAATTATATTCAGTTTTATTATGCATTAGGATGTGAGAATTCATATCTCATCACCAAATATATAAATCACAAATGAGAGTGAGTAAAAATATTATATTGGCCTCCATCGACACCCTCAAATGAACACAAAATCCACAATCTAAACACAATATTTCAATATTGGGCATTTGATCATACACACTTTTTTGAAGAGTGGAATGGCCATCTGAGCAGCTAAGATTTGCACTATGAAAATGTGTTGGTGATGGACAAGTTTAGTGTTTACCCTTGCAAGGAGGTGTTGAGGATAAAATCGATTCTCATGCAAAGCAAAACTAATCCACGAAATTTCAATTGTTGAATATAGTTACATTGTATATGTTAGTTATATTCAGGGTTTGTTGTTTTTTTAATTTTGTGATAATTAAAATTTGGCAAAAATTTCCCCAAAAAGCTAACAAAATTAGTCAAAATTTACACCAGGAAAAAAAAAAAAAATCTAAAATATTCTGATTTTTATTTATTTTTTGTTGAAAAAAATTTAATTTGTCAAAAAGAAGCACTTGTTATATCAGGTTGATGTGCTCATAAATGGTAGAATACCATAGTACATAGGTAACTTTGGCATAAATAAAATTAATTTTTTAAAATTTTGCTGAAGTTTTTGAAAAACATTTAGATTGCATTGTTCCCAAGAAGTAAAGCCGTCCAGAAAACTACAAATCAAATTTTGAGGAGATAGTAGAGAAGGATGAGTGTTTTTTTCAAAACAATTTTGTGTTGGTAGCTAATGTGACGATTATTCATGAAAAGGGTTAACCAAATTTAGCCATAAATCAATTACCAATGAAAGTAAATAAACAAGGGGTGTGTCAATTACACTGTGGCCTTCCTTGCCATTTACATTAAAAATTAAGTATCTTAAAGCAAAAGAAGAATATTATGGAAACTCAAATATTTCACCATGCAAAAAATTAATCTTCAAAAATACATTCCTTTAAAAGAAACCCACAATCCTTCAAGATATTAGAACTCTATTATAACTAATCTCAAGGTTCAACACAAGCCAAGATATCATGTTTCAAAAACCCTCATATAAAAATAGACCTAATATTTATTATTTATTACCCAGTAGGGGCCTATAAAAATCCCTTAAGCTACTTATCATCATATCATATATGTTAATTCATTTGGTTTGTTAGTGTGTGACGGGATTTGAAAAAGGGGTTTTGTGTTTTCGCGAATTTAATGTTGTAGGCAGGACGATGGCAACGAATTTTGAATGAAGGTGGACCAGCATGGACGGGTTGAGCATGGAAGAAGGACAAGTCGAGAAAATCAAGTTTTGACCGGGGGTTCTGAAAGTTCCTTCCCCTGACTCCGGACGGACGAAGGGAGGATCGACGAGATAAAAAACCGGAGTGAGAAATGCGAAGGACCGGGGCAGCAAGGGGACCAACGGTTGTTTGAAAAGAAAAGTTTTTTTAAATAACTAAAAACATCAACTAAACATTGTTGAAATAACACACCTGTGCATTATGCACAGGGTTCCCACTAGTACTCTATAATGAATCTAAACACTATATCCTTGCCTCTGTAGACAAGGCCAAAAAAAAGAAATTAGAAATGTTCTCCACCTGAGGATGCGCCCAAGCACTTCCGACTCCATTTTTTGTGCATCTTCAGAGTTCATGTGGCATGAGAGATGGAGGGGCGATCTGCGGGAAGAAGGCAGTATAGGCAGAAGAAGAAGATGGAGACAGGGAAAGGGATAGGCCGGGATCAACAAGAAACGGTTGTTCAAAGTCGATATGCGGAAGTTGATTGGGGGAGTGAGGTAGATCAACGAAGGAGCTCTTCGGAGACGCAAGCGAGGACGTTTCCAGAAATAGGGAACTCATCACACAGCTGGGGTTTTGGAACTGTTGTGGGCTCTGGCTGGGACTCGGGGCCAAGCAATGCCAGCGGCTGGGATGATGAACAGCAGGATACAACGGCGGCAGTAACAAATGAGAGAAATGAGGGATGGGGACAGATTGAGGAGATTCCGTTCACTTCGCTGGATGTTAGCAGTTTTGATTGTTGTGACACCGAGGTCAAGGTTCTGGGGAAAAAAGTACTGGTGACTGTTGCTGCCACTGCTGCCACGGTAGAGAGCTGGGTGGCTGAGCATCAAGGGCAGACAATGTTCGGATTTGATATCGAGTGGAGGCCGACATTTCAGAAAGGCGATTACCATGAAGCCTCACTTCTGCAGCTGTCGGTTGAGAAACGTTGCCTTTTAGTTCAGCTTTTCTTTATGGATTTCTTTCCCGAGTCGTTGAAAAGTCTCTTGGCGGATCCGCGGGTCATACTGGCTGGAGTGGGCATCAGGGTATGCATGGCGAACCCTAGATCCATCTCAACCCTCCTCTTCTTCGTCTCTTATCTTCTTTCTTCACAAATCACCTGATTTATATTTCTCTTCATGTTGGCCTTTTGGTTCACACGTAAACAACGGCAATCTGTTCTCAAGTCCATGTCTTTCTTCATGCGCTGTAGATGTCGTTGGATGTTTTCTACTCCAGCTCTGCACGGTTGTAGACAGTTCCAGTTTAGGGTTAGGGTTTACATTCTGATGTCCTGAAGAAGATGCTGTTGATTAATAATAGCCTCTCAGTTGCTAATTGTTTACAAGGATGTGGCAAGAGTGTGGTGCTGTATGAGCAAGCAACTGATATTGGAATTGTGTATGCAGGCAGACACCCGTAAGCTGAAGGAAGATCATGGTCTATTATGCTCTGGTGAGGTGGACCTGGGAGTGTTAGCTTCCACAATTCTTCGAGATATGTCTCTGAAAAAAGCCAGCATGGTGACATTGACTGAAAGATTTCTGGGAGTGCCGTACAAGAAAAACAAACAGGCACAAATGAGTAACTGGGAGATTAGAGATCTGACATTTCAGCAGATCCAATATGCTGCAGGTGATGCATGGCTGTCCTATTCCATCCTTATGGCCTTGGATGCTCTTAAGAAGCAACAACCAACTCACAAAAGTTCTCATGGTGCGGGAAAACGTGGCCAGTATAATCGGGATCATCCCCAGGTGATACCAATTCCAAAAAATGTTGTTCCTGCTTCAGGCACCTCACTTGTTGTGGATTCTCCATCCATCCAAGTGCTTGTGAAAGAAGTTATGGAGGAAGTTGCCTCCTCTCGTGTTGCAGCTTGAACTTGGTTGGGTGTCAGCAGGTGGGATCACAATAGCTTGCATGACTCTTCTGGGGCATTTTTTTTCTCACCCTCAGCATCATACTGACTGCTAAGTAGGAGTTTGATGAGTGACCAGTGTAAATAGAGTTTCCCATGAAAGACTAAGTTCTTTTGGATCAAGAACTCAAAAGAGCTCAGCTCCTTAATTTTCATTTTCTTTTCTTGGCCATGGGGAACATTGCTGCTAAAAGTGTATGTGGCACCCCACTGGCATTTTCTGTCATTTCAGATATTTGGCAAGACCCTGTAAATTTAGTTGGGTCTTTTCCAACCTCTCTTCTTCAAGGAATGAAGTTCTGTACCATAAGAATTTCCATCGTGAACTGATTACATTGTCTGACCACTGGACCCACCTATGGCAGGATCAAGCTTCGGTGTGTTGGTAACAAGATGCAGATTGTAGTTGGTATAGGTTGCATCAATCTAACAAATACAGATGTTTGTGAACATGGATTTTCAAAGCTGTGTTTGAGTAAAAGGTGATAAGTGAAGCAAATTAAGTTGAAATTTTTGGAGGCATTGATATCAGTCTTCTTTTGCAAGTTGGAAATGAAAGGCCAATAATTGGACTAATGTCTTTGATATTAGGTGTGGCATGAAAACATTGTATTGGTAGTAGTTTCTTGGACACATCCAAATTGATTCTTTTTGTTATATATTATCAATTTTATTTTCTTTGATTGTAATAAGTTTTTGTTCAATCTATCAAGTTTTAGTAGTTGCCATTGTTAATGAAACTTGGCAGGTTCATTTGGTCTCCAACACTCCTGGTGTTCTGCCTGGTGCTCCTCAAGTGTTGCCTGGTGCTCTTGACATCATGCCCAGACTTCCTGGCACGGTGGTCAACACTGCATGATTCTACATGGTGTTTTCTGGCGCTGCCTGACACTGTTTGGCACTCCATTGCTCCTGATGTTCCCCAATGTGCTTGTCGGTGCTTCCTAGCACTCTGGGATGTCCCTGAACCAAAACATCCTACTCTGAGCCTAACCTTTTACTCCAATGTCCAGATCAAGACAATATAGCAGGTCTGCGTCGTAACCCCGTCCAAGATGTCCACTAGGATGTCAGTTCAGGATGTGGGGTTGGGAACCCTGAACCAATGTCGTCTTTAGGAAACTCATCACCTTGCTCAGTAGTAGATTTGCCAAAGTGTCATTTGTGTGCCAGGTATCTATAATAGGTAGCTCCCCTCCACTTGATTTGTGCTATGTGAAAAAGCCCATGAGTGTGAGAAGACGAGTTAGAAGAGGTTGGTTTCTATTGATTTACAACAGTTTCTGATTTCATAGAGTAGTAATTGATTTCTCTAGATTGAAATGAATAATTGTGATAAATTGATTTGAAGTTGAAATTATAACATGATTTTCACTTAATATCAATAATCATGTTCAATATTTTTGGGTATTGATCTCCTCATTACTTATATCAATAATATTTTCAAAATATATAAATTGAGTGATACTCACACCATCACAATTATATAAAGTTGATGTTCAATTTGTCTAATTTCAATTTCATGAAGATTTCTATACCATCATGTTATGGGCATGGGTGCATTCACAATATAACAACCCATAATAAGTGTAATCGTTGTTTATTTTACATGTTTTAAAATAGGAAACTAAGTTAATGATGAACATGTGTGACGTATTTTTTGACACAATCTTTGAAATATTAAAACATTGTAAAATTTTGATAAATTTGAAATGAATATAATGAGTTTAAAATATAGTCAAAGATTATATAAGGAATACTTTGAAGCATAATTCAAGTAACCTAACTAATGCCAAAAAATGATAAAATAGTCATCCCAATTTGCCACATTAGCTTCTCAATCCTTTTTCAAAACAACTCAAGACTAGCTATTTAAGACACAAGAGGACCTTACAGGCTGCTATTTTTCTTAGTGCTCCTACCCATGTGTTGCTATTCGTCAAAAGAGTTTGTACTACACCCCTCTCCCCATTCCTTCTTGCAAGTTGGGACTTGACAACCTAGCAATTTTTTTTTCTAGTGTTTTTTTTTTTTTTTTTTTTTTTTTTTTTTTTTTTCCTACTTTCTTTGTCTTCCTTTCATTTTAATTTTTTTCCTTATTTTTTTGGTTCATTTTTTTAATGTTTTTTTAAAATTCTGGTTTATGGTGCAAGGCTTGTTATAAATCGTTTTGAAAACAAACATAAACTTTTTGAACATTTTTTTTGTATTTTTGTTTGCCTATAAATGTTTTACATCATATTTAGTTGTGCATAAGAGCATCACACATTGCATTTGTTTCTTTAGTTTTCTCCATCTTCTGGCCTTGTAGATTAATTCTGAAAGATGGATAGGTCAAATGAATATGATAATCAAACAACACAAAATGAAGAACCTACAATATACATAAGTGATGAAATCAAAGTTGATCAAATAATGGAAGAAAGGGAAAATCCAAGCTTGCAAATTGAAATTAGTAGGGTTTCAAAAGTATCTTAAGAAACTAATGAAAAGAAGATTAAACACATTTTGGAATAATTGCAAATTCAAAGGAAAAAATGGTATCTTCATAATGTAAATGTTTTATGTTGGTCTTTTTATTGTGTTAATGACAACTCAAAAGTAAACCTTGATGTTCCTCAAATGATGCATTGTTTGCTATGCCATTTTCAACTTTTTGTTTCTACGAAACCAAGAAAACAATTAAGGAAGGGTTTGATATCATATTACCAAACAAGTGGCATAACATGTTTGTAGAAACATTTTGATGTAGACCATTTAGTAACTTTTAAAAAGTTTCGAGAATAAATTAATAATCAAAGGAAAAAAAAATGTTGAGAGACAACTTGCAAAGAAGAGGGTGCATATTTCCAATTCTTCCATACTTGATTTTTTTGCTTCAAAAGAACCCTTCAAAAAAGATGATGTGGAGCAAAAAAATGTTTGTGGAAAATCTTGCACTTTTGATAGTGAAAAATCACTTGCTTTTGCAATTTGTATAGAGTGTGTGGTTAAAGTGGTTTGGTGTTTTAATTATGTCCTTGTGTTCAATTCCATTCCAGAAAATGGTTTTCACACATTCTTTTACTTGAATTGGTGGAGAAAACTAAGGAAACATATGTTTTGCCTTTGTTAAATGATTGTTATTGTGCTACTATCAATTTTGATCTACAGATGTCCAAGTGTCCAAATTTTGATGTGTTTGCCTTGGTCATAAATTTTATGGGATTTGATTGGAAACCAAAACAAGTAATCTTGGTTTGTTTGAAGTTGTTAAGGTTACAAAACAAGTGTTCGTTAGAAAACTCATTGATCTTTTGGATGCACATGGATTATGGAAACGCTTTATATCAAAAAAATTATTTAATTTTAAAAATAAGTTCTTATATTTTCAAAGTTGCAATTACAAAATTTTCATGAAAGTTCATTATGTTTCAAAAGTCCTTTTATATGTTTATAGCACTTAAGAAAAACATGTGAACATGTGACTTTTTTGTTTAATTTTTTTTTTCCCTTATCAAATGCTCACCAAATCATTTCAAATTTTTTTTGAACTTTAATACATTCCACAAGAAGGGATCCATGTGTTTACAACATTCAAAAAATAAAAAAATATATACCTTTTTAGATTTTGATACTCAAACATCTTTAAGCATTATCATAATTTTGAATTTGTAATCATGCTTCAAAATAAAGTTATAGATTTGATTATAATGTAAGGTTTGATATAATTTTTTTTGAGTTTTTATCATGTTATATGTCATATTTGGCTTCAAATTTGATATTTGGTTTGAAAAATTATGTAAGAAATCTAGTATAAACCAATAGAAAATAGACATGTGGAAAATGAAATCCTTGAAAAAGACTTTAACCTTGGTGCGATTGGTTCCTTTTTTTCATGCTTTCACCCTAAAGTGCTTTTGTGTAGGACTAAAACCCTTTACAATTGATCCTAAGTGCTTTTGAAGTTACTAACTACTTTTGTCAAGACTAATTTAAAGTTATAATTACACTGAACCTTTAAATTCTTCAGTTGATCATCTTTGGAAATTTTTATGAAGTAAGTAGTGGGGCCCCAAATATGTATTTCCCAAGTCTTAAGTTGCAAGTTTCAAAATCTTAATCAATTTCACAAAACAATTTGATCCCTTGTAGTGTCAACATTGTCCTACATGATTATATAGAATGGGAATATATTCATTTAATGTCTTTTAACACAAATTGTTGATTATGGCATCTAGTCAAAAACTAAATGCTTAATATAAATAAACTTTCATGTTATAAGTGCTAGTCACATGGGGAAAAAAAAAGGAAAGGAAACTAAAACACTACATTGATAATGAGTATCCCAAGTGGGTTTGGGTCAATTAAATTTTTTCAAGATGCTCAAATTTTTAAGGATGTGAAGTATCTTTCAGTAGAAGGCTTAGATCCCAAACATGAACTCACCAATGAACATGTGATTACAATGAACATTACTAACATATTTAGCAATGTTAAGGGTCAATGCAAGTTATAATGTACCAAAAAATGATGAAACTTTTTGATCCATAGAGTCCATTTCCTTTTGTATTTTTTTTGAGTTATGAAATTGCTAGGTAGTTGGCCAATTAAAATCCATTGATATGTTCACACCCCATTATAAATCACTATTTTGTAAATGTGTGCAAAAATTTAGCATATATATATATATATATATATATATGTTATGGACTTTGTCAAACACCCCAAAAAAACACCAAAAAGTTCATGAAGAATAGTTAATTGGTATTGATTTAGATTCAATCAAAATCATTAGTGGTGAAGAGGTTTGAATTCGATAGCATGGTGGTGTAGATAAGGTAGTATGTGCAACAATTGGTGTGGGTAGTTCATTTGTTTGATACACCAATGGTATTTTTCTTTCCAATGAAGGTAATTGATTTTATATAATATCAAAAATGTTACTTTTAGGCTACACAAATGAAGTACAAGGTGTAATCCAATCCATTGGAATGGTAGTGAAATTTCATCTTAGTCCCTTGCAAATGTTTTTTTGAACAACAATCATTGAAGATGTTCATCAATCCATGGGCAATATTTGAACAAATCCCTTGAGTCTTGACAATATTGATAATTATTTAGATTTGGATCAATGGTTGTTCAAACCAAGTTTGGCCACCAAACACAATTTATAATTGCATTAGTTCTTTCAATTGATTGATGACTTTTATAAATAGTTGGATGTGCTTTAGCCACTATTGGTTTTGAACTACATGGTGCTACCAAATTTTGATAAATTTGAATAGTTTTTATGATTCATCCATCAACAAAAAATGTTGGCAAGTTTTTGGCCAAATATGGGATGTTTCTTGGTGTTCAAATTGCAACTATTGGTGTAGGGGTGTTGACTAGTGCTAAGATTAACAAGTTGAAATCTATAGTAAACCCTTTTTATAATATGCCCTTGGTGACCACTTTTTTTGACATTAACGAATTATGATTTAAACATGTTCAGTCACATTCCATATAAACCCTTGCAAGATTGTGACTATAGGCAGAAAAAAACTTTGCAAAACAATCTTTTTATGCTAGAATAAAGGTGCCAATTGTTTAAGTTTCTTACAAGGGTCATTTTAAGCCCTACCATGCATTATTATATTTGAAGAAGGTTGTGATTTCTACATGTTTTAATGTGATAATTTAAATTGAGTTTAAGCTCTTTAATTATTAGCTTGTGCATTTTGTCAACTAAATTTTTTAAATTAAAATTCTTAGCTTTTTTAGCAAGTTCTCATATCTTTTGCTTGTCAACATTAGAAAATTGTTTTTTCTCTTCTCTTCAATTGGATTCATTGTGATTAGTTTGCACAATTTGAACATAAAACAACATTAACACTACCAAAGGGAATTATAATTTACAAAACACTAATATTTATCTCCATTATAATCATATTTATAAAAAAAATTGGTGTTTCTTACTAAAATGGATGGTTATCAAAAAATGTGTGACACAAACAAGAATGTGAATAAAATGGGCATGATTATAAAGGGGGTTTACTGTACTTTGGTGTTGCTAAAGTGGATTTCAACTTGTAATTATTCACTATATATTCCTACTTCTACTGCATTACAAACTATTTTTGAATCTTGTACTTTTTGAGCACTCATGGTTATATCTTGTGACATTTCATATTAATCAATTCCTTAGTTTTTCAACAAATTTTCTTTTGGATTGTGCATCCTATAGTTATAAGAAAATATTCTTTGTTTCAACTTTGATTAGATCCTATCCTACAAATCTTGTTATCAACCAAAAAATCATCATATCAAGAACTTTCACAAAGCTAATCCAAAAATTCCCTTACAAACACTTCTTGAATTAGGAATTCTCATTTTGCATCAACAAAAAATTGAAAATTCAAAGTACAAGGATAGCCACCAAATGGGGATTAATTTTTAATTTTTTTTTCTTGTGTTTTGTTTTGATTGTGCTTTAGATTTTCACATTTCCTATGTGATTATGATTTGATCTAAGTTTGCAGTTTCAGTATCTACTAGTGTGGCCTGTGCCATCGGCCCAAGTGTTACCACGTCCTCAACTGATTTTTCCTTCCAAAACCTGGTTTTTTGGAATTTATTCCGTCAAATCCTGCTCATTAAGATCTTTCCAACAACACCAAAGGCCCATTCCAATCCCTCCTAAATTTTGAGCTATATGATTTAATTTAATTTTCAGTGAAGAAATCATTCAATATTTAAGAACTTTTGCACCGCAAGTCCAAACCAGTGTTGTGTGTGCAAATGGTTTGGGACCTACACTCCGTGTAAGTGTAAATGTAAAACTGTGTAAATTTATTTTATGCTGTGTAAAACAGGGTAAGTGTAAAAATAAATAAATTTATATAGTTTTACACAGTCTGATAAAACAATGTAAGTGGCAAAAAAAAAATAATTTATGTGATTTTATATGGCTATGTAAAACAATGTAAATATATAACAATGTAAATGTAAAATGTAACTTGAGGAGGGGAGATTTCATAAATTTTTAAAGATAAGCCAGCTAAATGGCCCATTGCAAAAAAAAAAAAGCCATCAAAACATAAAAACCCACAACTAATTCATATGACTTTGCTAGAAGGTCTGGTCATTAAAAATATATAATAAAATTATCTATAAAGTAAGGAAAACAACACTAGAACCCTGAGTTTGATCATAAACAAGGTGAGATTCACGAATATAAAAAACATTAGCATTCAAGGGTGGGGGGGGGGGGCC
>Ga0209611_10007130_pt1 | contig 17996 bp, 10 predicted proteins | sample S1TSphgellanicum_3_FD_187693 | JGI IMG/M metagenome (GOLD analysis project Ga0209611, IMG submission 187693) | Host-associated microbial communities from peat moss isolated from Minnesota, USA - S1T2_Fc - Sphagnum magellanicum MG (SPAdes) (version 2) | ecosystem: Host-associated > Plants > Peat...
TCTACTTGTGTCGCAGACTATAGTGTATTGTAATATTATGTGAGCCTTTGATGCATTGGCCCTTTATCATCAATCCATTCTTAGATGTTGAGTGAATGCTACAAGAGAAATAAACAATATAGTTCAAAGAGACTACATTTGCACTATGAACAAAAAAACTTAAATGCACAAAGTTGGGTCGAATGTCCACAAACTTTCACCTATGGAGAAGTGATGTGAGGTTGAGAGATGCAAAGAATGCTTCATTGCATGTTATGTCTTTTGCTTGGACCCTATCATATTCACATTCATAAAAAACAATTGCCTTTGTTTTCATCTCCATGGTTTCGGGCCCACATTAAGGTATTGTCAACTCACATTAGTGCCCACATCTAGCCATTAGCCCACCTTGTCACATCCATCTATTAAACACATATGTGGTAATGAAAATATGGAAAAATTAACTCCATTTGGTCAAAAAATATGCACATCATTGCCCTAATTCATCCATGACCGTATGCTTGCAACATGTAAATTTAGGTCACTTAGAAAATATATCGTATGCTAACCAAATTCATCCATGAGTGGATGTCCTATAACTTATACTAACCTAATCCTTCCATGAATGGATGTCCTAACTTATACTAACTTAATTCATCCATGAATGGATATCCCAAAACGACCTATCCCATCCAATAATGGAAGTTCCAAAGCTCACATATTTCATCTTTAAATGGATGCACAAGTGACCTATTTCATCCATTAGTTTATATGTTCCCAAGGTGACATTTCGAATTAATGAATGGATGTCCCAATTACAGGAACCAATTCGCCCATGGATGGATGTGAAGGTTTCATCCATTGAGGAAAAAACACCATTTTGTCACAAAAGTGAACCATTGTAACTTACATCTACCTGGCTTCGAAAGCTTTTTTTTGTGCTCTTTGTACTTCTATCTTCTAAGTTTTTCTTTGTTTACTTATACCATCATGACACCACTTGTCCCACCTTCCAATTTTAAGTGGAAGATAATTTTTAGTTCATCTACTCCTTCTCATGTTGTAAATCTAGTCATAATTCGACTATTGCAAAAATGGTTAAACCCATGCCTCCTCCTCCTCCTCCACATGAACCTTCCCAACAAGAGAAATATGCAAAGATAAAGGAGTATAAAACTAATAGGACCTTCCAAGACATCCAAGCTACAAGGTTCCCCTAAGTAGAATATGTAGTAAATGTAGATGGTAAGATTTCATAAGTCAAATGTAAAGTGTGTAGCTAGATAAAAAGGTGTGACATTTTTTTGTCATCTAATCTTGATGGCTTGTACAAACATTATTGTAGGAAGAAGGCTTTGGTGGATACCTTTAGTTAACCTAAGGGCACAATTTGTTTTGAAAGTAACAACATCCACCAAAAATTAAGGAATTGTTTACCTCTCAATTTCAATTAGTGAATGTCTTCCAACAAGTATGTGTTGGCATTAAAGGAAAGGAAAAACGCAAGAAAACCCAATTTGCATTTTGTTTTCACATTTTGGATTAAGGTTGGCCCATGATAAATATGAAAGCTTGAAGGGTTTGTTCATTTTTTTGAGGTTCAAGAACCCCAAAAAGCATGTATAAGAATGATTGTTTTGGGTGGAAAATGGCTATGATTTTGTGTGAGATTATGGAGTGCAAAATGAAGGAGGTTTTAGGTGCTACCAAATACATTTCCATGAAGTTTGTGTAATTAACAACACTGGTTAAATTGAAATATGTGCTTATGTGCTTAAGAAATGGAAGCGAGAGCCCATTCTACTCACTTTTGAAAAGGTGATAGCAACTGTAATTGCAACAAGTCTCACCTAATTGTTGTTACATGTTATGTTGAATTTCAAGGGTATGAATGAAGAATTGTGGGTAGAAGTTAGTGTCATGATTTGGGACTAATAGAGATTTTGTGTTTACTAATATGCACAATGGCATCACCACTCAAATCAAATGTGACATGTTCCATTTGTTTGTGACTATCCATTGTGTTAATTCACTAATGGTCACTAAGGGTCACTAATGGATAACATTGAAAAACTCCTTGTTGGGTTATATTTTTACTTAATCCAATTTAACAAGAAAGCTCTTGAGCTTGAAAGGTTATCTTCTAGGATGTGAAAGGTTTGAAAATCTTTCAAAATGTGAAAATGTTGCAATTGTCAATGTTATCTCCTATAAAGAAGGTGTTGGCCAAATATAAGCCCTTCATTGTGCAAATGTGAACAAATTGAAATGCATGTGATGTCAACTTATTAATGCCAACATCACTACATCACTTGATGTTTGGATTTTGCTTGACTTCCATTGTCTCTTACCTTTGCTTAAGTTGTTGCATGGGCTTATCAAGAGTAAGCTCAAATCGTCTATGTTGCGCATTTTATTGAAGGTGTGAAGTTGGTGCAAGTTGACATATGGCATTGTTATAGTGCAACCAAGATTGCATTCAAGGATGATGCTTGTGTTGTTTTCAACAACCTAATCAACTTCCGGAGTGAAGCTCTACCACTGCTATGGGTTGTGAATCTTACTTGCCTTAATAATGATTTTATGTGGTGTGCACTTCATGTGGATATTTGAGTTGGCATGGGTGCTTGTTGATGATGTGCATATAGGGAAATTGGAATTGGTTTCTCTTACATTGTGGGAACAAAATCTAAAAATTATTAAGGCAAAATTTTCTAAAGCAACATCTCAACTTTCTTGTGAGCTACAACATTGATTCCTAGATTTTGAATTCATGATGGCCATGAGAATTGTGTGCCCACAGTATTGGGTGTGGCATGATGTTGAAACAAATTTCAAGCATGACCTAGCTACTCTAAAAGATAATTTTGTTTTGTCCAAAACTATTGGGTCCTAAAAAATAAAATGTGATGTTATGTTGGATGGCATGGCCTTGGACAATAAGCACATATGTTCATTCCAACCATGAAAAACAATGTTATAAATATCATAAAGATGGATAAGAAGGATTGCAACCCCCTCTGGTAACTATAATTATGATTTGGGGCTAGCCTTGAAAATGCCTACACCGTTTAAGCTTGTTGGAATTTGTTATATGGTCCAAGTCCTAGGGTTTGTTAAAAACGAGCAATGTTTCAACATACTTGCTTTTATGAAAAACAAGGTGCGTAATTGGTTGAACACACATTTAGATTCATGTGTTAAGATGTTTGGGCAAACCTTATTTACTTTGGAAAACTTCCAATATGATTGTCATTACAGCTTAGAAGAAAAAGAAAGCCCATAGAGCAATTTGAAACCTAGGTAATTAAGTTTTGATCCTAGTTTTATGTGTTGCTCATTCATCATGGTTCATGTTCTTTTGCTATAAGGTTTACAACTTGTTATTAAACATGGAATTTGGTCAAAATTTTGCATTATTTTGGAGTTGGGTTCTAGGTGGGGCATTGAGGTTTATGCATCTTTGAGTCCTTGGGTTTTTTTTGCCTTAACTATCTATGACATTGCATTGTTGTGTTATGTGTGTGCTTATAACATGAATTAGGTGTGCCAGGCTTTTGGATGGGTGGGCATGGACTGACATGTTTCATTTGTTTGTCTAATGTTGGTCTCTTTATGTGTAGGCCATTTGCTTTGCAATGGGCAATGCCCTAAATGGGTAAGGATTCAAATCCCCATCACATGTTTATGTGATGTTATGAGGTACATGCAGTGTACATAACTTAAGCTTGAAAATGGGTCTTTGAATTTGAGTTGTGTGTATGGAGTTTGAATAATGTATGTGGTGTAGTCTCTAGAATTTCTATCAATTCTCTCAAGTTTCAACTTTGCAAGCTAGATTCTAGAGTTTGCAGATTGTTTTAAGCATAAATTTACACAATGCCAAGTTGCAAGTTGGTGAAGCATGCCTAGCCAATTAAAATTTAGCACCCCTTAAAAGTTCAATGTAGCCAAATAACAACCCCCTAAAATTTCAAAGTAGCCAAAATTTCCCACCTTGCAAAGTTTTAAGTGGCCTACAAAAAATGAGGCCTAAAAACTTTGGTAGCCAAACAAGTTTGTTATGAAAGGATATTGGATACCACAATCCTTGTTTTAAGTTGTTACATTGTTTTCATAAAACATGGCTAATGATTTTGCTTTGAAATTTGAAAAGTGATTGGACTCTAAGACTTAACTTGGCATAGATGTGTTTTTCCACAACTATTTTTTCATAGCATTTTATTGTGATCAATGGGAACTCCCGTTTATGTGTAATTTCAAACCACCATCAACTTACAGTAAACTCTCTCTAAACTAATATCCTTGGGACCGGCCGGAAGATATTAGTTTATGGAGGATATTAGTTTACACAAATTATATGGGGGGTAACAAAAATCATTCCGGAACCTGCCAGAGCAGCATGGAAGGTCATGGAGGTTAGTAGAAGGTCATGGATCATTGGGGAAGGTAACGGAACCTTGTGGAGCTTGGTGGAGGATCAAAGAAGCACGTAGAGGAATATTGATAGCTTCTTCCAGCGCATCTAGCTTTGTACTTTCGAAGGTGTTTCCTCTGATTTCATTGCTTTTTTGGTGCCATATGTATGATGTATTAGTTTATAAAATGCTATGGGATCGGAAAAAAATATTGAATATCAGTTTATGCAGAATTATTAGATTAAGTATGAAGCCCGCCACAGGCCTATGCCCGCATATTAGTTTAGAGAGAATATTAATTTACATAGTATTAGTTTAGAGAGAGCTTACTGTATTTAGAACACATGTTCATAAGAAATTTGAAACTAGTCTTAATTCTGGCTATGAGTTTGTGTGAACTATTTCATATGAAATTGCAATAAGGGTGAGTGGTATCGTAAGTAAAGCACGTGCACAGAAAACCATCACCAGTGAATGAATACTCATCAAACCATAGGCCATGTAAACACCTTAAGTGTTTTGCAAAAAATTGATCCCATTGTCCACTGCCATATGTTTTGCCTCACTACTAACATTACTTGGCAAGCAATACTCAAGTTGTGTCAAATTCATTCCTTGTCTCATGTGCTTTCCAGTGATCTTTTGTGTACTTTTTAATAGGGGAGATTTAGCATCAGTCCTTGGGTGTCAATGATCTCATAATGTAAGGAGCATTGTTTCAAATTTGAACTTAGTTGGCAACTCATAATGGTTTCTTTGTGGAGGTTTGTGGATGTTTGGAAGCAAAGCCTTTAATAAATTTGCTAATAATCAAGTTATAGTTTCTTTGTGTGTTGCGGAAAAGTTAAGTGGATACATAACAGGGCTTGTGACACAACAGCTTGTTTTCCCATACATTGTGTTTCTTTTTCAAAAGTTAATCTCAGACTCAATCTTCTCCAAACATGTTCACAGTGACAAGTTCATGCATTGATTACAATGGAGTCTATTGCTTACTAAATTGCTGAAGGAAGATTTGTGTGGTTTGATGCAGCACTGCAAGGTAGTGTTTTTTTCATGGAAGGTGATTGTGGACTCAATTCATGTCAAAACATGAAATCTCTATGGACAGAACATGCTCCACTAATTAGAAGTTGTTGAGTTTATGGTGGTTGTATTGGCTTGAAAAGTCTTGCTATGTGAAAACAGTTTTTGGTCATGAATTGTGTGGATTGTAAATTCCAAGCTTTGAGAGGGTGTTGTCATCTTCAAAAGAAAATCATCATGACATGGTAGTAGTTTATGGTATGTTGGTCACTGTGTCAAAGCATGGAATTCTGTTCTCCAAACATCATCTTTAAACTAAATTGTCTCAAAACAGAAACCCATTTAAGTGTATTCTGAATCTTGTGTTTCAAAGTTCATGGCAGTGCCTGTTTGTGATTATAGTTTCATTTAACTGAGCGTTGCAGGTTGTCCAGATCACAACGCTTGTAAATCAAGTGCCTAAAGTTCATTACTTCATTACTTCAACTTCTACTTTTGCTCATTGAAATCTGAGAAGTGTTCTTTCATGGATGGGGTGGCATGACCACAAATTTTTTGCTCTTTTTGTAAATATGGATTTCTTATTGCTACAATTGCTGGTGATGTTACTTGGTTGCAGAGTTGTGCTAGACACTAATGATATGTGATGGTATCTTTTATGGAACTAATATTACAATCCATATTGTCTGAGATCAGTGTGCAGTGCAGCTCATGAGCTTCTTATGGTAAGCTTCAACCAGATACTGACCAATATGGTCTTCAGTTCCATTCAATTCTAATACGGAAAGGTATTGTGCAAAAATATTGGTTTTTACAGATATGGATTGAAGTTAGGCGTCATGCTCTTGAGAGATTTATTAATAAATTGTATGCTTTCACAAGGTTTAATGGGTTTGGAAAGCTATTGTTTTGTGCTACAATAAAATGATAGTAGCTAGAGTTACAAGTTGCAATCCTTCACCTTTTAACATGACATGCTACTAAAGTTGTTGTGAGCACTCTTTCTTGAATGGTTCCAAAATGTGTTTTGAAGCAATCATGTAACTATTGGTCTAGATACATCAGAATTTCCATAAGCTTGCAATTCTGTGATCTGAATTTTTCAATTGGCTCATTGTTGCTAATTTTTCAATTGGAAGTGTATTATGTTGAGTTGCAAGGTTTTGCAATGAACATGGACGCAGGTGGCATGCACAATGCCAAAAAGGTGCAGGAGTATGCCAACACCAAGAAGCTGAATGGCCCCAATCCAAGTGTGATGGGCTGTTTCTTCAAACCTCTTTACTTTGTCTGCCATTCAACATTCTCAAGAGATCCCTCTTGGCAACAGCAGCATACATGTTTGCTAGCAGCACAAAATCTGCAGAATTTTCAGGCTCCAGTTTGTCAACTTGTTTAGCAATGTATTCTTGCATCTCCATATGCCATGAATTCTGCAAGGACCAAGTACAGCCATCCACACAACTGCATCTGGTTTACAGAGCATTACCTTGATCATATTCTTGGCCTCCTGTAGACAGCCAGGGCAGCCAAGAAGGTTGACCATGGAGGTGTAATGTTCCAATTTTGCAGAAATTGTGTAAACTGTACCATTGAAGCATAACATAGGGCTTCATCTACAAACCACATCACAGGTAGTTTCAGAGTCCACGCAAGAGTTTTCTGCAATGGCCCATTAATAAAAGACAACAGCAAATTGACACCTCTGAATCAATGATTTTTTTGCAGTAAGGAATAGGAAAATTTCTATTGTGGCAGAAACCTTTAGAAATTTTGTCTTAATCTCAAACTCCACCCAGTTCCCACATTAACTCTGCACATAACAGCAAAGAGGCACCAGACCTAAATGGTATGAATGGTAGAGGCAGGAAATCAAAACTACCAGGAAGCTCTACGGCCACTTTTTCAGTGGTACCACATCTGATAACTATGTTCAACATTGGCAGTACCACAATACCACTAGATGCTACAAACAAAATTATAGTGATTGACATGACAGACTACTGGCATCACCAATAGTTCATGCAAGAACAAACATCCTTAAAGTGATGAAAGCCATTTGCATCCCTCACCATGATTGCTCTTGCAACCATTTTTGAAATGAACTTTGTGGAGGAGTGTCAATCTTCACAAACCCACAAATTTTTCATTATTCAGAGTGGAGTATGAGGAGCTGTGTTTATGAGCCCCAATGCAATAGCCAGTTTCTCACTATGGTGACCCAAATGAAACAACTTTTCTTCTCTTTCCACATCATGCTGCACAAGTTTAGTATATGGCATATACCTCATCCCGCATCACACATGAGCCCTGACAATCTCTCCAGTTCTGCATGGATTTCAATCATCTGAGGGTGGTCTCAATCATCTACTACAAATGTGTGCACCTGATTATCCACTTTGATCCAGTTGTGACCCAGCTTTCTCTTCACACCTCTCTCCTTTCTCTGCCATTCAACTTTCTCACAGCAGCATAGATGTTTGATACCAGCACACAGCCCTAAGCATTTTCAGGCTCCAATTCAAGAACCCTAAACCCAACACATTCTCCCATCTCAACATTACCATGAATCCTATGAGTGCCCAGCAAAGCCTTCCACACATTCACATGTGGTTTATGGGCTTTGTGTGCCTTGATCATATTCTCTGCCTCCTGTGGAGGGCCAGCATGGCCAAAAAGGTCAACCATGAAGGTGTAATGTTCCAATTTTGAAGAAACTATCTAAACTGTGCTCATTGAAGCATAACAGCACATCCCTTCATCCACCAAACGTGCATCACTACACACTGACAGAAGACAAACAAAAGTGATGTCATCTGGTTGTACACCTTCTTCACACACCTGTTCAAAATATTTAAGAGCTCCCTTATCATATGCCCATGCATGGCACATCCTACAAGTATGGCATTCCAAGAGACCACATCATGTAATGGCATCTTGTTGAACACTCTCCAGGCATCCTCCATGCTCCCACATTCTGCATACATGTCAACCAAGCAATTCCCCACTTTGACATCTGAATCCCATCCACTTTGAATGATTTGCTCATGAGCAGACCTGCCCTCTTCAATTGCAACTACACTCATACATGCATTCAGTACCGCCACAAAAGTAAAAGAGTCTGCCACACACCTTCCTGTTGCATTTGTAGAAACAGTTCCAGGGCCTTCTGCCCTTACCCATATTTCACATGTCCTGACAACATGGCATTCCAAGTGACCATGTTGCATGATGGAATCTTGTTGAACACTCTGTGAGCATTCTCCATGCTCCCACATTTAGCATACATGTCAACCCTGCTAGTTCCCACTTTGACATCTGAATCCCATCCACTTTCAATGATCTGCTCATGAGCATGCCTGCCGTCTTCAAGTGCAACTAGGCTGGCACATGCCACAAAGGTAACAGAGCTTGGCTGCACACCTTCCTGTTGCTTTTGTCAAACCATTTCAAGTGTCTTCTGTCCTTGACTGCATTTCACATGTCCCAATATCAAGGCAGTCGAAGTGACCACATCTCGAGATGGCATCCTGTTGAACACTCTCTGAGCATCCTCCATGCTCCCACATTTGGCATACATGTCAACCAGGCTACACCCCACAAAGACATGGGCCTCACACCCACTTTGAATTTATCTATCCATGAGCCCATCTGCCCGCTTCAAGTGCTCATAAACTAGCACATGCATTGAGCACTAGAACCAAAGTGCATCTGTCAGGGGTTGTGCCTTTTTGTTGCATTTCTTGGAAAAGCTCAACTGTCTTCTCATGTTGCCCAACTCTAGCATATCTTGCAAGCCTTCTATTCCACGAAAAAATGTCCAATTGTACAGTGCCTGGTGCCATGGAAACCAGCTTTGATGCCACCCATGGGGGCTTCTGTGGATCCTCAAGCCAGAGCTCGTCCTGTGTCTTCTAACGCTTGAAATCCGGATACCTTGCATTTGCCTTCTCCGATTGTAAAGCACTGCCTGGCTTTGTATTTTCAGCTCCCTCACTTGCCTGAAGAAACCCGTTTCCAGCAAGCGGGATCTTCTGCGGTGGAAGGTACCAGCCAGCCTGTCACTATTTCTAAAAAGTAAAAAAATCCCAGCTCTGCTTTACGTAGGAAAAGGACCTACTCAGGCCCTTCCGTGATTTTCGACCTGTTCCCTCGACCTACCGGCTTCGGGCACAGATCTCAAATCACTAAAAGGCCTGTACTCAGGCCCTTCTCCTATACTACAATCCTACCATTGCGAAGGATATGAGAAGAATTGCCGCCAAAGTGTTTCTCTCTGAACTGCTACTGCAGTTGGTCCAACCTTTCCACCCCAAGTTGTTGCCAGCGCTCTGCTGCAGCAAGAAGTCACTAAATGTCCCAACTGGCGCGACTCAAGTGTGAGCCGATGGCGCACTGCCATTAACACGAAGCAAATCTCACTGCAAAACTCAAGCCATTTGGATGTTATTAGGAGAAGGGTCTATCATTAGGTACTTTCGGAACTTTCGGTGCCTCCACTCCGGCTACCAGCCGCGGAAACACTTCTTTTCTGGATTTTTTCGTCTTTCCTTGTTTTTTTATAAAGTGTTATGCCCTAGAGCAGCAATCTTTCCTGCTTTTTTTTTGCCATTGTTTTTGTTGTCATCATCGTCTTCTGATGTGCGTCTTGGGCTCCATCGCTTGGACATTAGTGTCTCTTGTTTGTTGGCCTTGCATACCAAGGCAAGGATATTGTGTTTAGATTCATTATAAAGTATAGTAGCTTAAGGGATTTTGGCCCCTAGCTAATAATAATAGGTCTTATTTTTTTTTATATGAGGATTTTTGAAAGATGATATTTCGGCTTGAGTTGAAACTCGATCTTAGTTATAGAGTTCTAATATCTTGAAGGATTTTGGTTTCTTCTAGAGGATTTTTTGAAGATTAGGTATATTTTTGCATGGTGAAATATTTGAGTTTCCATAATTCTTCTTTTGCCTTAAGATACTTTTAAATGTAAATGGCAAGGCCACAGTGTGACACACCCCTTGTTTCTCTTGTGTGCGAGAGTTCGTGCCTTCGTCGTTGTGCTCTGTTGATTTTGTGCCACTTGTTCTTTTCCTTGTTCTTTTCTTCTTTTTTTTGTGTAGAGAGATGTAGCATTCATGATTTGCATTTTTCTTTTGTGCCACTTACTTGTTTCTTTTGTTTTGTCGTTGTTTGTTTGCAGGAAGTGGACGACACTACGTACATTGCTACAATGCTCAAACATGTGAAGTCCCCAAGGAGGGTCCCTTACCTTGCATGAAGTATTCTTGAAAAAAATTGGGAACTTGGCAGCCTAGGGAGTGGGTTATAGCCTATGAAGCCCTCCCACCAACTTAGAGAGTGGGTTACACTCTTGGCCTTGGCACATGCACATCTAAGTCCCCCTTTTGCCTCTGCTTTTGCCCCCAAACAAGAAAGACGAGGGCAAAAGCAACACATCCTTTTTTTTTTAAACTTTTTTTTATTTAGGAGGGTTAAATATTAGAACCCCTTTTTATCATATTAGGGTTTAATTTTTTCTACAAAATACTCAATTTCAGGGTTTAGTTTTTTTTTTGGTTTTAACATATTGAGCTCTATGATGTTTTTCAGCTTTTAATATTTTGTGCTTTCTGATTTTGCGAGTGTATGGCTTGCAACAAGTTTTAATTTTTCATATTTGAATTTCATAGTTGGTGTTGGTAATGAATTCAATGACAATTGACATTGTGTTATTGATATTTTTCCTTTTTGATTGTGTTGAGATTTTGAAAATTAATTGTCATAAAAGAAAAGATTGGTTCTAGTGAGGAATTTATTTTTGGAGTTCAAGGTACCATTCATTTCCATGTAATGTCAATTTTTCTAATACAATTTCAATTTTATTGCATCCCTAACATGTACATGCACAAAGATTGTAAAATAGAAAAATCAAAAAAATCGATTAAGAACCCTAACCCTAATACATATTTTTATATTAGGGATAGACTTACATTTTACATCATCTAAAGACAACTTCAAAAAAGTTAAAATAGAAAATCACTTAAAATAACTTTAATGTGTACACATACACAAAGATTTAAGAAAAAAATTTAAAATTTCAAAAGTTGATGAAAATAACTTCAATCTCAAATACATGCCACTTTAAGAAGAAAAGTTTTGAGAGTCCAAGAGTTGTAAAACAAAAATGAGTTTTTGCATTTTGAAAAGTTTCAATTAGTATCCTACATAGTTGATTTTTTTTTTTATTATGAAAATTTTTATAATAATAACTTCTTTTTGCCCTTGTTGTTGTAATTTTTGTTATATAGGGTGCATCTGCAGCTAGGAGGCCCAAAATCCATGCCCAGGGCCTTCAACAATGGGCAAAGGGGGAGGTTGCCACTTTAGCCCCCCATTTACCCCTTTAAACTATACATGTGCCCAACCTATCTGTGAACCCATGTCTAGAGAGACATTCACAAGTATAAGCACATTAAAAATAAAAAGGATTTTTTTCCCAAAATGCTTTATTAAATGCATACCTAGTCAAAGAGGGTTCAAGTCTTTTTATTTTAGACGTTTATCTCTCTTTTTTTTTTAAAAAAATCTTTTGGGGTTTTGGCAAATTGCATGAGTTGGTTTAGTGTTTTCTTTTTCAATTTTATGATGTTTCTTAAAGGGCAATCATCCATAAGGATATTTAGCTAAACTTGGCAATATTCAAAATATGGAAGTGGAACACCTTGAGCACCCTTTCATAATTTAGGTAATTGAGGTGATTTTTGACTTGTTTTTCAAAAAAACAAGGAATTTGTGACAAAATGTTCTATGTTCCCCAAAAAAAAAAAAATGGTGAAAATTTGCCACCAAAAAAATCACTAAGTTGGTTAATTCATTAGGCAAATCTAATTTTAAATTTCAAGCCATTTGAATGTTATCAACAATTATGAATGCATATATTCCAAAAGGGTTTATGGCATATGCATGTTTCAAGTCTTTTTTTGCTTTAGACTTTGCTATTTTTTTTCATTTAAACTTTTTTTGTTTTGAAAAATTCAATGCATGTTTAAAAAGGGTTATGGATCTTTAAAGTCTTTTTGCTTTGACCTTTATGATATATTTAGGTTGTTGAGCATAATGTTGTAAAAAGCCCTACCACACATCCAAACTACAAAACAAAATCAACTATACCAAAAATACATAGCTCCATGATATATAATAACACAAGCAAACGAGAGATAACAATCCAAAGGTTTCAAATTTTTTTAAAACAAAAACATCTCTAAAATATGCAATCCTTCATATAATCACCAAATTCACAAAACAAGCTATGATAAACAAATGAGATATATTTACAAAACAACCCTTTTCAATTCCACGTAAAACCATACATGTATGACAACATGGACTAGAACCCAAATTCCTTATGTCACAAGCTATTATTATTATTAAACCATAAATCAACTCTCTTCAATCCCTAATTTACAACATTTTCAATATCAAGGGAGAGATCAAAACACAACAAACAAGAATAACATGCTTACTAAATATGCAAATCTTATTTATCTCTTTCACCCTTACAAAAAAAATGACCATTCAAAAAAAATTTAATCAAAAATTAAAATCACAAGCCACAAAATCAAGGCCATGAAATGAAATTTCTCCAAGGAAAAAATACCAACATTTTTAACATAGATTATAACCAATACATAGGAAAGTCAATGGATTGTGTATCAACCCATTAACAATGTCTAGAGCCAAATTTATATATATATATATATATTGAATGTGGATACATGTCTACATTGTCCATTGAATCATCTACACACCAAATACATAGGAACAAATTTAAAATATAACATTACAATAGGGGATGAAAACTTTTACACTACAATTCATGCATGTCTTGGTATTTTTCTTGCATTTCTTCAATGATAACAATAATCCAATACCCAATAATCATCATAAACCATGTCCTTTGATATTGTGCAATTACTAACCAAAAGACTTTTAAATTAATTTCATCATTTATACGTTACACTTTGCATTAAATATTTTTACTCCAATGTGTTTGTAATAGTATTGTGTAGGTTTCAACTTTAACATCTAAAAGAATCAAAATCATACCCTACCATGAAATTGTCATACAATTGACCAATATAGTTTGCTAAATTACTCTTGTACTCATGAAGCTCGCAAAAAAAACTAAATAGATATTTAACAACATGAAGATCAATTTCTATTGAACTTTTGTCAAGTAGCATGGTATTTGTGTGGCAAATTTCCAACACAAATTCACCATTGACATGCATATGCAATTAATAGTTCATAAAGAGGCAAATTTTGACCTATTTGTATAAAGAAAAAGAGCCACAAGAAGTGGGTCCTTTTTCTATGTTCTAGAGATATGAAAAACATGTACACTTCTAAACAAAATACATTTTATTAAAAACTTGTGCACTAAAGGAGTGTTGAAGGTCCAATTCCCTTCTTAAGAACACTGCCCCAATGTCGATATGATGTTTGTGATAATATCATGCTTGCAATTTTTTTAATAAAGCCCAAGTCAAACACAAAATACAATAGATTGCTATTGAAATGTTGAGGCCTTCTCACCTCCCATGATATCAATCTAACACATCCCATCCTAAAGGTCATTTATACAAACTTGGGCAAGGACTATTTATGCATATTCGAAAAAGGTTGATGAATTTAAAACTAGAAGAGCCTAATTTCAACTCAAATTAAACTGCACAAAACATAAACACCCTGAAAGTTGGTCACCAATAACCAAATTTTCACTAAGATTAAAAACATTGCTAAATTTTTAATAATTAATTTCTGTTTTAATAAGGGACAATCATGGTTTTTCACACATCTCCCATGTAATGCCATTTGGCCCACCTTTATTGCATGTTCACTTCAATGCATTCATATGTTACAAAGAGAAAATTTACTTTGTTAACTTTCCAAAACAAAAGGCAATAGTAATAACTCCAACATGTGAAAAAACCTTCAACAAACTACATCAAGTAAAACATTATAAACCTAATGCATACAAAAATAAAAAGAATAAAAACAAGAAATATAGGAGAGCCATAATCATAGTTACATGGTCAACTAGAAATTTCGACCTTAGATAAAATGTCCAAACTTTTCTTGTAACGAATATTCTCATGAAAAACTTTTTTTTTCTCAGAGTGCAACAAGAGAAATGAGCATGTCCTAAAGGCTTTCAAGGTTTTTGAATTTTTAAAAGGGTTGTCAATGCACACAAAGAGATCCAAATACATGCAAATGATTTTGAAAACATTCAAATGTATTGTACAAGTTTACATCATGTACAAAACTTTGTATTGCAACAATATATGACAATGTAGGCTTATAGTTTTATTATTGTTATATTGTTAAAACCTTAGTTTTGAGAAGAAGTTGGTAGTTTTAGATTATAAAATTGAATATAAAATTTGATTATTGGTTTTTATTACTAGATTTCATGACATGATTTTACTACTAGATTTTATTTCTACTTGATTTGAAGTTCTAATTAGGATTTTTTCATGTAAATTTTCTAAATGATATTGTTGATTCCTTTTAGTTCTTTTTTATAATCATTTTTTAAAAAATACAAAGGCTCTATCGCTTACTTTGGATGACACGACTTTCTTCTTGTGTACTTATGTTTATGTTTGGGATGGCCAAGCATGCATTCTAATAGACCATTCTTCATTTTTTTAAAACATATCAAGTTTTTTTCAAGATGTTGTTCCAATTACATGTTGTTTTGGATTTGGAATTCTTATATTTATGAATAAATTCTGAAATTGTTTTGATTGTTCAAAAATTGAAGTGTTTAAATACTTGTAGAATAGAAATTTGGTATCTATTTGCTACCAAATTTTACAAGTTTTTGGTAGTCTTTTTTCAATAGCAATTTGGTAGTTTGATTCTACCCATTTTCTCTTGTGATTATTTATCATAGTATTTGTAGGAGTGTATTTCATTATTTATAGTTCCTCTTTTTTGTTTAAACCCAGTAGATTATCAAATGGCCTTAACAAATAAAAAAACATACTTCAATTTGTTATTGTAGTCACACAACTTTTCATAGTTTATATTCATGTACCATCATTATAGTAACAACACAATTATCTTTGTGAGGAAGTCCTTCCATGATAATGTGATTGCATGTTGTTCTAACATAGTATTAAAATGAAAGATCATAATTAGATCTAATAACACAATTGAGACTAATCATAAATGCCCAACATTTAAATGATTGAATTTATTCAAATAAATAATGTAAAAGATCAAACATTAATTTTGACATTAAAATGAATAGTTCCCCATTATATTGTGAAGACTATGTAAAATTTGTCATTGTACAAATAAAAGTAATTTACATCAATTAGAATGTTTAATAAATGATTTCTACTTCTATGAAAATCAATTGGAAGGTTGTGAAAAAAATAATAAATCGTTCTTTTTTTTATTAAAAACATTAAGTACAATGACACAAAACTATATTGATGTGTAAATCAGATTTTTAGGCTTGGCGATTCCTACTATAACATTGAGAAGCACAGAGTTACTTTGACATTTAAATCCAAGAAGCTTTGTCCATTATTGATGGAACCAAAGAAAAAACTCTCAATCCCATAATATTGCAATTAGTTAGTTAGTGGAGCATAAGCACTACTTGTCAAAGATGCAAGAAGGGTAAAAACAAAATCAAAGGAGTCACCAAAGTGAGTGGACACTCTTAAAATTACATTTTTGTATGTTTTAAAGATCACAATTGAAGCATTATAGTTTTGATTGTCATAATTTTTTTGCAATATTTTTCATTAATAGCAAAATTTACATGTTCAAAACTTGACACAAATCAAAAATGTTTTTGCATGTTCAAAGCATTCAAACTCGAAATAGTCCTTGTGTTTTTTCAAACGTCACTTTTTTCTACCAAATCTGCATCATTCCTTTTTTAAATTAAAAAAGATTGTAACATTGATGATTAAAAGGGCAAAAGGACTTGAACTAATGAAAATTATTTTTATAACTAATTTGAGCACATTTGGCTCAAAAGTGTTTTTGACCCTAAAATTTATGAATTTTGAAAGTGTCTTTAACAAAAGTTGTTCATGGGTATGTGATAAAAGACATGAATGCATAATATATACAAGAATAAATCTTGGGTTTTTCCACTACCCAAATCCACTATGTTTGTAATGAAATGGGACAAAGTTCACTAATATGTAACTTATATGGATAAAAAAAGGTTAGTTGATTAAGACATTTTTAGTGAAATGTTTTTTAGTTGTTTTGGATAGTGACATGCACTAGGTAATTTTTTTAATAAAAAAATGACATGGATATTATGAGGTCTAAAGGTAATATGTCGTTGATTAACATGTCATGTCATTTTGTAACATGTTTTTAACATTTTTGGTTTTTTGGTCAAAGGTTGTAAATTTTTCATGGTGTGTCGTGACAAAAATACATGCCACAATTTTAAATTAAAATTATTATTTGCATTTGGTTTGGATTTTTAAAAATATATTATTATTTTCATTTGGTTGGATTTTTTTAACAAAATATTTCAAAGATATTCACCATCATTGTACATGTTTTGTATACCATATTTATACATGATACATAAATGTATATACACATTATATACATGAATACATGCATACATCAAGGTTTAAACCCAAGACTTCATGGAGATGCACCAAGGTTCACCACCAAACGACTTCACAAATTTGATGATTTTTATAAAAAAATTAATTTTATTATCTTTGACATGAAACCATTTCATAAATTCTAATTTTAACATACTTTTTTTTTTCAAAATTTATTCAAATGCTACAATTGAAAACATGATATTGGAGCTTATTCAATAATATATTCATGAAAATAATTATAATTTATAATTATGCAATTTGTAGGCTTGAAAAAATAAAATAAAATAATAGGGTATGAATAAAAAACAAAAACTCTACAAATCTTTTATGTTTAAATTCATCTACAATCTTCATAAACCGAATTCAATTTAATGTGAATTCAAGAATGCTTTCATTAAATCTCTAACAAAGATATTTTTGTTGTGTAAAATATATGTTCAATTTTTTAAGAATTGCAAGTTTTGTTTACCTTAATATGATTGTGTATAATTTTTTGAAAAAACTTTAGCAATGTTATTCAAATTGTAATCACCCATAAATAGTTTTACCCACATTTGCCTATTTTGGAGTTGTAAAATTGTTTAAATCCTTTAATATTGCCTCAAAAAATTATCAATTTTAAATTTCATAATTTTATTTTTATTTTTTTGGAAAAAACCATAGTTGATGTTTCCCCCCATTTAAAATTGGCAAAAAATGGTCACTTATAACCATTTTTCTCAACATCATATTTGTTTAACAACATTAGTTATAGATTAATAAAAATGATTAATTTCACAACTTTGAAAAAAAAATCCACAACATATTATTTATATTATTATTTTAATAATGTAGCAATATATTTTACATTTGTAAAAATAAAAGAAAAATATTTTGGTGATATTTTGGCATTAATAGTTGGATTAACCACCCCCCCCCC
>Ga0209611_10007132_pt1 | contig 17994 bp, 12 predicted proteins | sample S1TSphgellanicum_3_FD_187693 | JGI IMG/M metagenome (GOLD analysis project Ga0209611, IMG submission 187693) | Host-associated microbial communities from peat moss isolated from Minnesota, USA - S1T2_Fc - Sphagnum magellanicum MG (SPAdes) (version 2) | ecosystem: Host-associated > Plants > Peat...
TGTCCAACTACTTCAAAGTTTTATTAGGTAGATGATAGCTTAACATAATATTGTGAGATTTTGAAAATTATAACATTTATTGTTTATCTGTTGAGCACAATTGAAATCAAATCATTTGAACAAATTAGGGAAATGGTGTCTATTTGAATGAAAGGGAATTACCTTCTATATTCTTTTTTCAACATATCCACTTTGGTTCTTTTTTGAACACCTAACGCATCAAACCTTTTCAATTCATTAATAGAATATTAACAATTTATGATGTTTAAATTAGTTATAATTTAATCGAATTAGATATCCATGCATGTTGAGTGACTATTTCATTAACGTGAAATCATTTACTAAAGGAACATGTACACACATAAAAATGTAGGATGTACTTTATTTAATTTGTTTCAAATTACAAATCAATATCTAAAATTTAGATTTGTCAGCTTCATCGTCATTAATAGCATATACAAGAATATATTCATCTCTTAAAATGGAAAGTTGAAGCTTGAAAAAATAATTCACAATGATACAATAATTTTAAAAATACCATGGAACACATTAATTAATTGGTTATTTTCAAAAAGAATATGGTTAATGGTGGTGTAACAAGATATTGTAAGATTATAAAAATTTTAGAAAATAAAATGGCAATTCATTCACTTAAAAAAGTCCCAAATAATTTTTTTTTAAAAATTCCTCATTGGATGTTGGGAAACCTAAATTGAAAACTCAAATGTAAATATTTAAGATACACCACAAGATTGTAGAACTTGAAATTCAATGTGAAAAGTTCAAGAATTCTCACAGTGTCATAGGCTTAAAACAAACATTATTCTAAAACCTACAAATGCCACTACATGGAGTGGTTCAATATGAAGACCATTGATCAAGAGAATATGATGACAAAGGTTTGAAACTATGAAATTATTGGAAGGAAAATTCATTTGTTAAGAAAAGCTTGAAAAGAAAAGAAATAGTTCTTTTGCACCATATGTGATGATATCATTCAAGTAAGTAAAGTTTAAATATATGCAATAAAGGTTGTACCTATCATGTTCATTGAAATCAATGATTGCAACATCCAAACATGGTTGATTAAAGACAAGTACATGAGTTCATAGGTAGAAAATGATTAAAATATGTTTTTAAATAATTTCAATTTGCATTTATAAATGTTTCTAACAATGCATGCCTCCTCCATCTCACTAGTTTAGTATGTGACTGAACATCCAATTGTGAGAGAATCCATAACAAATCTACAAGGTTTGATCAACTCTTCATGTCCAATTAGACATTTGAAGATTATAAATGGAAAATGAATGTGAACAAACATTGGTTATTAGGACTACAATTTTTATATCATGATGTTTGAGGAGATGTTAGAGGAACAAGTTATTGTGAGAAAGTTGTTGAATGGGATATTGAAAGGTATTCCATTTCTATTGGGCCCATTTAATGAACATTTAAATATGGTATTCATGTTGTATCAAAAAGTGTTTCACATATAAGTTTTCCTATAAACTTTATTTTGTCAAATTTTATGCATAAAAATTTGTATGAGAAAAATGTGATAGGAAAATGCATACTCATTGACTGGTAACATCAACGGATTTGATACAATTTGCCACTAAGACAAGGCCCTACTATCCATGAGTTTAATAAAACAATTATTATGAATCCAGTTATTTATGCCCATCATAAAACAAAAAAATATCATTACACCATTTGAAATGTAAGTTACCTTAAATAATTTGACATAGATTGTTATGGCAAAATATTGAACTAAAATTATTACACAACACAATATAACTATCATTATATTACAAACTATATTCGTCGCAACCTTAACATTGGGTTCGTGACAAAATGTGAGGCCCATGAGGCCGAAAGCGTGTTTAGGTGTGAAACACATTTTCACAAATGGAGGAGAATGCAAGGGATGAAGCCCAATGACTCCTAAACGCATTCTCACTTTGGGAATTGCATTTGTATAGGAGTTGCAAATGTTTAAAGCCTTGGTTGGAAAAGCAAGCAAGTACCAAATGAAGCCCTCGGGATACCATTAGAAAGGTCTTGAAGTGTAGATGCTTAAAGTGCCCTTGCATTGTTCATTTAGACCTGATTTGCATGAATTATGATTAAAAAAAGGGGCAAGAATCAAATTGAGAATTTAACTTTCGATACAAATCCATTGAAAGCAGAAGTCAAATGAGGTCCGATTGGAGCGTGTTATACACTATTGGAAAGATATTTTCAAGGGCTATAAGATATTATCCTCTCATTATCAAAATAAACTTAATTTGAAAAAGATATGAGCGTCCAAAATTTTGGAAATAACAAGAGTCCCAATTTTGGGACTTTTGGAAAAAAATGACATTTGGATGTAATCCCCGCAGAGAAGCACAAATAATACTATAGGGAGGGGAGTGGTGTCTCCTCTCAAAGGTTAGGGGCCGTGTAAAGTTTCTGCTTGAGGTTATTTGTATTAAATCCATTGTATCGTTTCCATTCAATTTACACTAATTGTCCTCTTTTCTTGGTTGTGCAAGTTGATTTCATTTTAAACTTTTGTTTATGAGTTCATCCTATTCCCATCCCAGAATTACAACACACCCTCCTACCCCCAAAATGTCACAAGTTAAAGAGCATGCCCCGACTTTCTTTTTTTAAAAAGCATGCCCCAACTTTCTTCTTTTTTCGCTATTTCATTTTAGGACCCACCTTTGGGTTTCTTGAGGAGTTTGGGGACGTGTCAATATTCACAAGTATGAATATTAACATTCAATTTTCTAGGTTGTTATTGGTTTAAGTCACTAATGAAAATGAAGATTTTCCAAATCATATTCATTAGTTCTGCAAATGTATACCTTAAAACTAAAAAAACAAAAAAGGTTGAAACGTGGAAAATGAAAAAACCCATGAATACAAAATAACCAAACCAAATATTTAGAAAATTTGAAACACACAATCCCTATGCTTATGGATTGGATTCACAACACACATCATATTCCATTGGTAATGTTATTTGGTTTTCATATGTAAAATAAAATTCCAAAAAATATAATCACAACAAACCAAAGAAAACAAAGGAAAAAAATGAATTTGTTGCACGATGATTCAATGCAACTCATGAAAAGAAAAAACAACTACAAAATTCATATTTACAAAAGGGAAGAAGTTGTTTGCAATGATGTCAAAGATGCCAATGTACTCATAGCTTGCTATTGGAAACTACAACTTCAATGTAAGCTTACAGAACAAAAAAAAAAACTGAAAACTATTACTTCAATGCAAGCTTCAATAATCAAAAGAACCCGACTAAAAAAAATGTGAGAAGAAGAAGAAGAATGTTGTTGTAAAATGTGAACATAGATGAAGAAGCACAAGATATTAGGGTTTCAAAGTCAAGAGTAAGAAAAGACCGAATAACCTAGAAAAATAAGTGAGAAGATGAATGAAAAAGGACTTGATCTTTGGGACTTCATTTAAGCCTAAGTTGAACATCATATTTTTTGAAACTTTGCTTCATGAGCAATGTGGCCATGAGAAGTTGTGTTTTTAAAAAAGAATTTAAAAACAACATTAACCACCTCAACAATTATGTTATAATTTTATGGATGTAAAATAATGGCCCAAAATCACAAACCCAAATTTGAAAATAAATAAATAAATAATGAGAAAAACATCCGTCCAAGCAAAGAAGTGAGAACGTTTGTTCGTAGGTATGGTCAAATAGGCGAGGGAAATATCATATGTGATAACCTTTTTCTTATAAATATCAACACTTTCATTTTACTTGAAAGCTTCAAAATTATTACCATCAAAATTATTACCACCTAATTCAAGCATGTCCACCATGAAATCTAGGGAAAGGTCAAATTTGGCTTGGTAGGTTCAGGATTAGGTCTGGACTAGGTTCGGGAAAAGAGTGCACCGAGGGGAGGTTTCCTCATTAGGTTCGGGATTAGGTTTGGGAAAGGATTGCTACGCGCTTGTCTCGGGGGAGGAGGAAACGCGAGCGGCGCTTCGAGGGACGAATTCACTTCGCCGCAGCGCATCTTTGGTGTGGGAGAGTGGAGCTTGGAGCAACTTTTGCTGCTCCTCAGCGGTTGTCACAATGGGTAGGCCATCATTTCTTTCTTCGCTGAAGCATTCTTCTTTCTTTCTTCCTTTGGAAGGTTGGTTTCGCTTAGCAGTCGTTTTCTTTTTGCGCCTCCCTGTGGGGAGTTTTTGTTGGAGTTTTTTGGCAGCCCTCGACGCTCGTGGGCATCCTTTTCGCTTCGGTGTATTGCAATCGAATCTCGGAAATGTCCGCCATGTAGAAGTTTTTAATAGTGATGATTTTTTATTAATGTTTTCAAATGGATTTTTTTGCCAGGTATCTCACGGGATTCCACACACAAGAGGAGGGCTACTGGAGGCAAAAAGAAGTCTTGGCGCAAGAAGCGCAAGTAAGTCCTCTCTTAGTGCAGCAAGTTTTGCCATCTCTCCATGCAATAATGGTGCTAGTTCGGCTGGATCCATGACAGTTAGGGTTGAATGAAATCCCCATCTATCTTCTTTAGGTAGGGTCTTTGAAGCTTCGGGTTGCAAGAGTTGCAAATTGAGAGGGTTTGAAATTTTTAACCTTGTATAGATAGCCCCTTCTCTTTATTGTAGCTCAGAGTCCTCTGAATTATGTGGTGTGTTGTAATAGGTATGAGCTTGGAAGGCAACCTGCTATGACCAAGCTTTCCAGTAACAAAACTGTGCGACGTGTTCGTGTGAGGGGTGGCAACTTCAAGTTCAGGGCACTCCGATTGGATACTGGCAACTTCTCATGGGGATCTGAGGCAGTCACACGAAAAGTCCGGATATTGGATGTTGTCTACAACTCATCAAACAATGAGCTTGTCCGCACTCAAACATTGGTGAAGAATGCTGTTGTTCAGGTGGATGCTGCACCCTTCCGCCAATGGTACAGCCAGCATTATGGTCTTGATATTGGCAAGAAGAAGAAGACTACTGCAACCAAGAAGGATGCTGAGGTGATTGGATTTTTTCATTGGGCAATGTGTTGTGCAGCACTTCCTTCCCATCTCCTTTCTCTTCTGTCTTTGTGTAGAGAAATTCATGGAGAGTGATTGGAAACTTGTGTTTTGTCAAATTGGTTGCTCACATATCTGTACTGGTATGGATTCTCTGTAACAGTGTTGTAAATTGTGTCTTCAGGGTGTAGATACAGTGGAGGAGGAGAAGAAGGCTAGCAAGAAGGTGCAGAAGAAAATTGCAAAAAGAGTTGTTGGTCTCAAGTTGGATCCTCATTTAGAGGAACAGTTTGCAAGTGGAAGGTTATATGCCTGCATTTCGTCTCGACCTGGCCAATGTGGGCGGGCAGATGGGTATGACAAAATCAAGATCTTGCTTTTGTGTATCTAAACCAGCAACGTTCTTTGGCAAGTAGATTCTTATATCTTTGGTTGTCTTTGTTGCAGGTATGTCCTTGAAGGCAAGGAGCTTGAGTTCTACCAGAAGAAGATTCATAAGAAGAAAGGCAAGGGAGCAGCTGCCTAGATATGCACACTGTGTCTGAACTGTTAAGCATCTCTAGTGATGCTGGAACTCAAATTTTGATAAAAAGTGTTTTTCATCATTGAGGCCAGACTACTTGTGATTTTTCTGTGCATTTGGTCGGCAGAGATTTGAGATGCATGTGTCCCATTGCCAAAAGATTCTTGAGGAGTTATGATATATACTAGTGACAGCATCTTGGTTATTGAGGAGGATTTGTGTTTAGGGACCTCCTAAATGTCCAAAAAGATGCAGCATGTGCAGTCCATCAGCAGATATATAATATGTTTTTGGTGTGCTTGAGGTCGGAAGCTCAGGATTTGAGACACAGCTTATTCATCACTCAAGAATGTGTAGAATCTCTTGAAGAAATGATCAAAGCACAAATTTTTGTAGAATACCACTGAAGTGTACTGTGGAAATGGAATGATTTTGGTCTTCTTGTTGGAGAAGACAAACCTATTGTGCCTTCTCAAACTTTGTACCTCTAAAATTGGGTCCTGCCAAAAAATTGTGAAGCTAGTGGCATTTCTGGCAACTGGGAAGATTTGGACACTGGAGCCCTGCTTCAACACCAGGTTGTTATTCTTAAACAAGAAATGAATTTTTGCTTTTCTTTGCTGAAGAATTCCCTGTTGCAGATGTTGTGGTGTCCCATTTGGTAGACAGCAGCAGCTGTATGACATACAGCACTGGTCCTTTCTCTTCCTCTCCTTTATTGGCTGCTGGTGTCGAGAGCAGTGTGAACTTTTTAGTGAACTCTAAACTTTACCCAAGCATCTCTCTTCACCTGGTTGTTGAGGAGCAAAAGGCAGTAGGTCTTCAATCTTCCTTTCTCAACAAGCATTATCATTGCTACCCCAACCCATCTTTGGATCTGCTCCAGTTCTAATTTCTAAACTACCTGTTGAAAATACAGGGCCTGGGATTCTTGTGCAAGTATGTACTCCAAGATAAAGAAAAATGTTTCACAGAAACATATATGTCCATGTGGTGCAAAGAGATTATCTAAACCACTGCACAAAGCAACACAACCAAAATAATTCTGTATTTCTTAATGACATGAAGATTTCTCTTTAAAGATGCAAGCGCTTCCAGCTGCTTACCTCAGCACTAGGGCTTCTTTTTCTGGTTATCAAAAGTTAATTTGCACTTCTTTTTTTTCATTAGGTGACATGGGCAATGTTAATTTTGTGAGGCAAATGTTCATATGGAGCCAAGTTTCAACTGCAGAATTTGTGGATGGGGCCAGATCATGTCCAACTTCTGGAAGGTAGTTTATTTGTGACTTTCCCTGGGTGAGGGCTGGGATCATCAGACAGCGTGACTTAAGATTAGCGCTTCACCAGAGAGCACTTGGACACTGGTGATGTCACACCATAGGACAACCATTCAAATTTCAGACGATTTGCTACCACCATTGTTGGTTTATGTGGTAGATGTGAGGTAAGGCCATGATGCTCGTTCACTCTTGGGCGAGATTGAACCAGCAAATATCAGTGCATCATCCACTGGATGCCCATTATGACTCAGTTGTGGATGGAACCTCAACCGAGTTAGTATGTAGTTTCACCTTGGTAACCAAATGCTGTAAGAAGCACTTCCTACCACAAGAGGGACTAGCTCTCTCCCTTCTTTGGTTTTTTTTGTGGGCTGCACATCTTTTGGCATTTCTTTGGCCTCCCCTTTTGTCTTCAGTGTAATGGTTCCAGCCATCAGTTTTTATTGGATTTTTGTCCCCCTTCATATATATAGGTAGATAGGTAGGAAAATAGGTGACTACTAAATAAGTAGATAGTTTATAGTTGAGTGACGAATGCTTTTTGCCAAATGAGCTGGTAGTAAGTAGGTAGTAAAACAACTACTTAGCTCATCATCATAGTTAAGGAACTGGAAACTTTAAACTGTTTGTTGATTATTTACCATCCATCCTTCATGGTGCACTGGCGGCTGCTGGTTTACACTGGCTTTGAGGTTGCAGAGGTATTTTCTGTGCTTGAATTTGATCCCTGGGTGGCTTCTGCATGAACTTGAAGACAGTGGGTGACATTTGAAGATGGAACTTGTCTGCATGGGAGTGGGAACTACAGTTTTTTAAAAACATATTAAGCGACATTGCTTGGCTCCCCAATCTCCGAAGAGTCACACTATAATCTCTAATTGAAGATCACAGTAGCCAGGTCTTTCACCCAACAAAAATAAAAATTTGCCCATGTCTGATTATAGTTCAGGTCTTGATCAGGATTTCTCAAGACTTCATGCTTCAACTTATATCTATTGGTTCCAACAGAATCAGAGCTGGCAAATGCAACACTTACATCCTGGTCAACGTTCAGCAACTGTTCATGCTGATTGGTCAAGCTACAAGAACATGACTGCTGCCATGAAAACGTATTTCCATTAGTGCACTCATTTTGCAGACAATTTATGAAGTTCCCTTCATGTTTAAGCCAGTATCAATCATCACCAACAACAAAATTAGCAAAAATAAAGAAGCAGTAGACTGCATTCACAGAAAGCCACAAATCTGAGACATTGTCATCTCCACAGGTGTCAACTACAACAAGAATGTCAAGATATTCCTGCCTGAGCCCAAAAACAGAGACCTCATGATGTCGTAGCCCATGGAGCCCCAAAATCCTTCCCATCAACCACTTCACTTGCTACCGGACTTCCGTGACTTTGAGACCTTCTTTGTTGACCCTCTTTTAGCTACCCGCAGACTTTTGTGCACTGCACTGAGCCTGGCCAATGCTGCTGCTTTGAGATCTGGTCTATAGCCATTGGTTGCAACCTGCATTGCATTATATCCTTTTCTTTCAGTTTCTTCATCCTCAGAATGCAAGACCTATGATGTTTTCTTTAGAGATGTTTGAGGTTGAAATTAAGAATTCTGATTCAATTGCCCTGTCCACACACAGCTGCTAGAGTGAACTGCTCTCTATCAAAGTATTTGGCCAATCACTGAATAACCCAGTTTTTCGACCTAGAGAGCATCAGTTGCAAAATGGATGAGGCAGCCACTGGCCAATCCTACTCACAACTGTTGCCTAAATGCAAAAAAACTCTAGCTCAATCCAGTCCATGAGACATGTAAGGAGGCAACAACTTAAGCACGATTGTATGAGAGCCTGAACTACGCATCCTGAGAAGCCAGAAGTGATGAACACAAGGAAGGTGTAAACATCATACCTGGTTAACCACAGTCTTGGCCATCTTACGGAAGTCCTTCTTCAAATGAGAGCGATGCACCAGACTTGAAGGCTTATTTGCCTTCTTGGTCTTGGTTGTGGCCAACACTACTGATAGGCCCTCACCAGCTTCCACTGCCACTGTCTTCTTGTTTGCCAATCCTAAAATTCCCACCCATCTTATCAAAACTCTGTCAGAAACTGTTAACAGGGAAGTAAGCACACACACAATTGATCTGTTAGCATTACTTTCACACCAAGCAAGCCATCTAGGAGCAGATTGAACAGGGGAAAAAAAATCGTGTCAATAAATTTGTGTGCACAACAACAACACTTCTGTTAGACATTTCAAAGCTAGCTAGTACCCGAGTACTTGAAGCTGTTGAGATTGTAGAGATTGTTCGGCTCGGAGCTAAATGTCACCGAGGCATTGCTATTACCATTCCTCTTAACGAGGAACTTGTTGTTGTTCTTCACCAACAACCAGATCAAATCTGAAGACGCTGCCATCCTGCAAAATCTTTCACATCCCAAGTACGCACTCATGAGACTCAAGCCCTCCTCATTCGTTGAGGATATCTACAAAAGCCACTGATACACTACGCAAGGTGCTTGCTCCCACATACTTGTTGTTCGCAGTTATCACTGTTTCACTACACAAAACCTAAGGGCATTTGCCCCGCTCAACCATAATCCTATATTGATAAGATTGCAAGCATAGAAGGGAGATACATGCTACAATTGCATGTTGAAAGTCTCTCCGTTCCATCAAACTGTCAAGAAATTATACAGGGAACTAAGAATAAAGGCAGAAAGTTGACCCAAAAAACGGATTCCAATCAGACCAATAGCTCTACCACAGTCCTCTTACACAAGCGGCCCATGTGTCTGGTGGTATCACCTTGAGACTTTACGCATGCGTGATCAATGGGAAAAGAAAACCAATCCAAGGCCAAAAAAAAACCAAAAACCCAAAGCAAACAAACAAACACAAGTGAACCACACACAGGGCATGCGGAACAAACGAACCTGAGGATGCAAGAGCGGCGGCGCGCGTGCTGCAGCAAGCGAGAGTAGCCGGAACACGAAAACACAACGCGAGAGAGAAGACTGAGGGTGGCGGTACTGAACCCTAAAAGGGGCGAAAGCCGAAGGAAGAAGACGACCCCTATTGCTGCTTCAGAATGCGATTAGGGTTAGGGTTAGGAGTTAGGACACTCCTCTTTGTGTGTAAAAAAAACAGGGGGAGAGTTCTTTAGTCTTCTTTCTTTTTGTTAGGACATTTCTTTCTCAATCCTGTTCTTTTTTTCCCCATGAAATATCGAAATACCAGTATTAAAATTGCTTTCAGTAAAGGTTGATTTTGAAAATCAGTTGCTTGCAATGCCCAAAGTTTGAAATAATAATAATAATATTATTATTACTATTATTAATGCTTCTTTTGTTTTTTCAAAACCTCAAGAAGATGCCAGAATGGTAAAGGTATTAGAGTGCTTCCTTTTTTTGGGTTTATGTAAGTTTCTTTGCCTTTTTTGCTACCATGGGAACTTAAACATTGCTCAAATGGAAAAATAATTTAAGCAAACATGAGGCCCTACAAGGAAAACTAATGCAGGGTGCCTCTCTATTATTCTCCTCATACTTTTATGACCCAAGTTTTAAAATAAAACACAGAATTAAAACCGTTCAAATTCTTTAAAATAAACGAGGAAATTTTTGTTCTAGAGAAATCATGTATGTATGTCAAAAATGGACAAAAAAGTGTAGATTATGTTACACAAGACATTGACATATTCTTTGAGTCTTTTACAAGTTGAAAAATGAAATATTTTACATGAAGTACATCTATGCAAGTAGCATTCATGCAACCTGATCCAATCAAGGTTTTTTTGTTTTTGCAATTTTGTGAGGTAGGTGGTCTGGTGATCATCCACAATAGCACTTAGAGGAGTAGGTGGGGGAGAGTTCTTAGTTCTTACACCTACTCCTTAAGAGTGGGAGGGATCTTGTGCCTAGAAGTATATTGACAATGCATCTCCACTGGTGTCACTCTGCATTCTTGAGATTTATAGCACCATCAACGAACCACCTTGTATAATCTCTTTCTACTGTGTCTCTCAACCTTAAGAGCGTTCTATGTAGGAGTTATAAGTCATACTTCTTTCTGCCTGACTGGAAAGCTTGACTTCTGAATCTGGATCTCAATAAAGTGTCCTGAAAGTGGTGGCGGCATCACCCTGCAGCACCCATCCACAAGGTTTTCTCCCCTTGATTTTGCATTGCTAGGTGGTAGAGCTTCACATTTCAAGCTGTACAAATGACCAAGAATATCATTTGATTTATCTGATGCTCTCTGTGCACTTTGATGCACAGAAATTGTTGCTGTAAACTCAAGCATCAGCTCTTGTTCAGATATTCTATAGAGCTGATGCACTAGTTTTGCAGCATCTCTCTATCATAAAGTTCCAACTATGACTTGTAAGAAGGCTCACAAATATACACACCTGGTTTGAATGCCAGATTCAAGAAGTGCAGCTTCAAATTCACCAGCTGAACCAACAACTTGATACAGAGGTGTTGTCACACTACATGTATACACAGAAACAATGATCAGAAGAAGCTTGTATGCAAGCCTACATGGTTGTTACACATTGCAGGATTTCTCATACTTCCCCAATTGTTTTATGACTTTCACGCACAAGTCATTGATCAAACATACCCAGAGACTTCAAGTCTTGAGAGTTGTATGGGTAGTACAACTTGTGGTTGAAGGATGCGCAAAAGGTGGACAGCTTCACTCACAGCTTCTGTCAATGGGAGCCCTACAATCTTGAACTGACGACCTGGTGTTATCACTGCATCAACTGCACATCCCCCATATACCTCAACCATATTTCTCAACACATGCCAATAATTTTGGATCTGATCATAAATTTATTAACCTGATCCACCCATGTCATCAAACAATCAAGGGGATGGGTTTTATGCAGTTGCCCACAGAACAGGTGCTTTTATCGATTGTGTCAACTAAGGACACTTCATTTGATATTTCACTCCCACATTGTCATGACTCTCAATGCAGATTGTAGCTCTGTCATTTTACATTCTCAAAACAACAGTGTGGCGCCACACACCTAGTCCCACAGCTTTCACAGAGCTTGCGTCAAAACTGCAATGAGGTTCATAGTAAATCCTGCAAAAATGAAAACAGTATCAGAGAGGCACATCATGCAACATGCTCTGGAAGTTGACTGGAAAATATTTCAAGAATTAAATTGGAACTGAAGGAGGTTGATAACAAAGAGCTGGAGGAAAGACTCTAAAGCCCTTTAGTTGTGTCTCTGGGGAACTGCTGATAGTACCTCAAGCCTGTCTCAAGCTCCTCAAGCACAAACCCATTCTCACGTGGTGCCCATGGAGGCCCAACCCGTGCCCCTACTGTTGCCCATATTTGCAGGCCTGGTATGTGTGTTGTAGAGGTACCATGCTCCAGGCTGTGCACAGATGTGAACCCTAGCTTTTGCACACGTATTGCTGCCTTGTGTGATGCTACCACTGGGATGTCTTTCCTGCAGAGGATGTGAGAAGTGCACAACACAAGTGAACAGCCGAACCCTATCTGTACAGAATGACTGCAATGTATATTATCTGCAGCAGGAAAGAAATTCTTCAAAACAATTGTATGCTTTAGAATGTTGTTCATTGTGGGAAAAAACCAACAATTAAATGCACACCCTTGGGCCCCCCCTTCTATGACAAAGTCTCCATGACCTGGAGGCTATATCAGTGATGTTGAACTGGAAAATTTATCAGTATCAGTGACCACTTGTTACTGTGGATTGATGAACAGCCAGCAGTGGCACTGATGAACAGTTCTACAAGTGGACAAAGCATGTGACTACAGATCCAATTACATAAGAAGCCCAGAAACCACTACCTCAATTGCCTCAAAGTAGGCAAATGGCAATGATCGTCCCATTCCTTTCCACAGCATCAAACCACATTGTAAGCTTCAAACCCTCAAACCCCCTATTTTGAAAAGAGAACAGAAAACATTCTTGCCACTGACCATCCTGTCAAAGACTTCAACCTGTCCAAGCTTACTCTAGAGAAAAAAGCATGTCACCAAGGGGAAGAAGAAGTAGACGAAGAAGCATATCTATTTTCAGGGGACATGAACAGATTTTCCAGAGCTTTCTGGCCAGCCATTTTAGGTTGACAACATGGTGTCAGAAGGAACCTGAGATATGAAGACCACATCCACATTGTTCACATTCTCCCATGTCAAATCTCCAGGAAATGAGCCCCTTTGTTGAGATTCAGAGCGACCTACAATTGCACAAAATACAAAGATAGTCAGTCATCCTCCACAACGAGCACTGGTATGACTCCAACCATTTTTGCTGTAAACCCTGAACCCATAATCCTGTCTTCTGTGCACCATTCACAGTAAGTAAGTAGGGTTTAGGGTTTTGCTGTAAAACCCTAAACGCACAATCCTGTCTTCTGTGCACCACACTTCTTCTTCAGTAATTGGTAGCTGTTTGTTTTCTGCATCCTTGGTAAGAAGATATAATTCTCCACCATGTTAAAATTATTGATGTACATACTACAGCACAGGATCAGTGAAGATAAGAGAAGAATTGAGAAGGTAGGTCAGAGCTTGAGGCAAAAAATCAAATAAAAATTTTACCACTGAAGAGCCAGGGTTGCTCCCAGAAGATGAGATTGTCGACCAGCCATGGGTCAGCCAGCACTCGAATACCTGATGCACGCAACTCCAGCAACCACATATTGCCCTCTGCCATAAATCGAAAGGAATGTGCTCCATCCACACGACCCATTTCTTCTGCACTCTCCTCGAGATGATGAACTGACGATTTTGATGTAGCTGTTTGAATGCTACATCTCCTGAGAAAAGTTCTCTGCTTAGAACTCTGTGAACTTCTTAAACTTCTGGAATTGGACACGCCCAGCAAAAAAAAGCCTCATATTAGATTCAACCAATACTCCAGAATCTGACGACTACGGGGTTTCAGACGTGTGTGAATTTGAGTTAAGGAAATGTAAAAAGATTAGTAGACCCGCCTCTTCCTCCTCCTCGGCAAACAAAAGTTTTGTGACAATGCCGGACACCCACCAAACTCCTTAGTAGTAGTAGTATTGGGCAGCAGCTGAAACAACAGTCTGAGGTCTGTGAACCTCGGCACAACACTGAAACCATGGGCCGTCGGTATCATCTTCTTCCAGACTAGAAAAAAACTGAAATACCAACTACTTCCTCAATGATTTCTTGCGAGATTCATGCAAATTCTCATGGATTTCTAGCGGGATTTCTTACGAAATTATGCATAGGAATACAATCTACTAATCTGATGAGGAGTTTCTCGTCCATGATCACCAACAGATACTCAATTGGAAATAGATGGTGGTCGTTAGCACACGGTGAAGCCCCCCTGGGATCCTTCAGGAAGGTCTGCTGGAAATGTTTCTATAGTGAACTCCACATGACCCTAGAATAGGTCTAGGTACATCAAATTTTGGCCTGCTTGTTGGCCTTGCCTACCAAGGCAAGGATATTGTGTTTAGATTCATTATAGAGTGTATCGTGGTAGCTTTACCATTTCAGCATAAATTAAATTATTTTTAGTTTTATCAAACTTTTGAAAATTTATTTATCATTTGTGTGAATTTTAATAAAATCAAAAGTTCAATTGCCAAATTTTGAATCACAAACTTTTCACAACAGCAACTTAAAAATTGAGGCAATCTAAACACACTAAATTATTCCATAACATTGATATGGTTCTATTTATTATTTTCTATAAGCATCACTTGCCAAAAAATTAAAAACCAAGTGCCAAAGTTAAATTTTCAAATTTAATTAATTATTCGACAATTTGTTGTTGAAATGGTAAAGGTATTACAATAGTAGTTTTCCCCTAGGTGGTATGTTTATTTTTATATGAGGATTTTTGAAAAATGATATTTTGGCTTGTGTTGAAACTTGAAGTTAGATATAGAGTTATGATATTTTGAAGGACTTTGGTTTTTTTTAAATGATTTTTTTTTGAAACTTATTTTTTTGCATGGTGAAATATTTGAATTTGCATAATTCTTCTTTTGCCTTAAGTATTTTTTTAATGTAAATGACAAGGCCACAATGTGAAACATCCCTTGTTTTTGGGTGTGTAACTTAATATAGTTAAATTATTACTTATGTAATTACCTAATGGATAAATTTGGTAATTTACTTGACAATTGGACTTCATAATGGTTTATCATAGTTTCAATTATGTACATTTATTCACATATGATAATTCATGTGAAAAGTTATGTGAATTTTTTTTGTCATATTAATGTGCATTAATTCACACATAATAATTCATGTGAAAAATCATGTGAAATTTTTTTACCATATTAATGTGCATTGATTCACATATGATTATTCATGTGCAAAGTTATGTAAAAAAAAATTGTCACATTAATGTGCATTAACTCACACATGATAAATCATATGAAAAGTCTTTGTCGTTTTATTATGCATGTGGAATCACATGGGGAACCATGGGGAGTCATGTGGTGTGTAAACTTTAAGAATTTTTTATTTAATTTTTTTTTGGTTAATATATAAATGGGTATTTGTGACCTTTGAAATCACTTTCATTTGATGGAAATAAGTTGTTGTATGAGTGCAAAGTTTTATGGAATGAAATTGTGAAAGACATTCTAATTTTAATTTTGAAATGTTCGACATAGTTTATGTTGGTGTGAAATCCATGGTAGGAAAATGATGTGGCATATTAGTTGTACATAAAAAATAGAAAGATGAAAAATTATTTGTGCAAACAAGAACATGGATTTTCATAGCTATGTAATAAACATACATAGTTTCGATCCTAAACATGCTTGTGATTTATAGGTGCATCACAATGTCTCCTTTGAATGGCATAACCGATTTTTAAAAAATTCACCTCTATTTGTTCCTCTCTATTATTCTAAAGCCATGGTGACCTATCAGTACCTACATTGTTGCCATGAGTTACATACCAAAGTGAAGTGAAATGACCCAAGTATTTCCCAAAACTTGTAAAAACCTGCCCAAAATTTATTAATATATTTAGACAACACAATTTAAAGCAAAATGTGACCCACCAAAATGTACCATTTAACCTTCCATTTTCAAAAAAGGCTCTTCCATCTTAAAGAAAAATCTTCCATTTTATGGAGGTATCACCTTTTTTTCCACATGTAGGTTGTTTCATTACTATTTTTATTATCTTTTTATAGGTAGTTCAATCTAGCATCGGGACTATATATAGTTTTAGACATACTTGTCATGTATATGTAAATGTTTGATTTTAGACAAACTAATAAACAAAACAAACAAACAAAATACGTAGTACATACGCAATATTGCATTTTATCTTTTTTTTTACAAAAAAATAATTATGAAAATGGAGTTGTTTCAATGAAAAAAGAAGGGGAAAAAAAATGAAATGGGCAAATGGTAGGCATGAGGAATGAAAACAGAGGTAGGTCAGAGAAAATAAAGGTTTAGGTGTGGAAGAATGAGATTTTGCAAACCTTCTTTCATTGTGATTTTATGAGCTTTTTCATGTTGCTCATGTTTGTTTAAAAGTTGTTTACAAGTGTAATTGATGGTGTTATTATCATTTTACAATTCTTTACATTGTCGAAAGCTCCACCAATGACATATTTTAAATAAGTTTTTTACTTATTCTCTTTATCCTATTGCATTCCCTTTTTCATGGTTGTTTTGCAACTTTTTTATTTCATTTTGTAAAGCAAAGTTTAAGGTTTAGGGTTTGAGATGAACTTCCCCATGTTGTTCCTTTTCATCTATAATTTTTGGAAGTTTAAGTAGTGGTATCATGTTTATCTTGGAATTCATAACATAGTTACAAGCTTCATTAACACCTTGTTTTGAATAAGGTGCTCCCCTTTGTCTCTTCTTTTCATCATGGTTTTATCGTGTTTTAAAATTCATAGTTGTTAATGAAAAGTTTGAGGTGTAATACCTTCATTTTTTTGCAAACTATAACATTTAAGGATAGTGAAAAGTGCCTAAGGGCATTATAATTTACATTTACATGGCAAAACATATGTTTAAATTATAATGGAAGTTGATCCAAGTTTACTTGAACCTTTCAAGTTCTAGGCTTGTTAAAATTCAAAATTAAAGTGAATATCGAATATTAGAATTGGATACATAAATTAATATAGAGTAGTTGAAATGTTTACATATTAGATTATAATAGGATTGTGAAAAAAAATCTTTCACTTAATACCCCCTTTCCCTCCAAATGCTTGTTTGACACATGTATTTCGAAAATTTAACACAAGTGTTCCCTTGGGGGCCAAAAATGATGTGTTGAATGCAAAGATGTGAGCTTTGGGGAATGAAAAGTTTTAAACTTAACTTTGACATTGAAATTTCAAACCTCATGTTCGAATTATGCCATAATATAACAATGTTGATGGACTCAACTTTTGGAACTATCAATATGAAATTTTATTTATTCATTTTTCAATGTTCATAGAGAAATGGTGTGCCAATTATTTAGGTGATCACTTTTCAACAAAATAAAGATTATTTAATTTCATGGTTAGCACCTTTACAAGCACAAAAAATATCAATTCAATTATAAAAAATTGTTTCATTTTCAATGATGCACCCCAATAATGCAAGTTTTCAAATAAGGATGACATGCATCTCGATTAAATTGCAATTGATTTAAGGACAACCTGTTATGGAGGACTACAAACAAATGGAGAATTACAAGACAATACAAGCTTTATTGATCCATCAACTGGTGTTGATCTGCTGAAGGGTTGTTCCCTAGACTATCTCATTTTATAACCCTGAACCATACTAATCCCAAAATATCCTAGGCCATGATATTTCCAAAAGTATCCCAAAATATCCTAGGACATGACATTGCCAAAAGTATCCCAAGTATCCCAAATATCCCAAAATATCCTAAGCCATGATATTGCCAAAAGTATCCCAAAATATCCTAGGACATGACATTGCCAAAAGTATCCCAAGTATCCCAAGTATCTCAAAATATCCTAAGCCATGAGATTGCCAAAAGTATCCCAAAATATCCTAGGACATGACATTGCCAAAAGTATCCCAAGTATCCCAAGTATCCCAAAATATCCTAAGCCATGATATTGCCAAAAGTATCCCAAAATATCCTAGGACATGACATTGCCCAAAGTATCCCAAAATATC
>Ga0209611_10007136_pt1 | contig 17992 bp, 12 predicted proteins | sample S1TSphgellanicum_3_FD_187693 | JGI IMG/M metagenome (GOLD analysis project Ga0209611, IMG submission 187693) | Host-associated microbial communities from peat moss isolated from Minnesota, USA - S1T2_Fc - Sphagnum magellanicum MG (SPAdes) (version 2) | ecosystem: Host-associated > Plants > Peat...
TGTCAATTAAACTGCTCGGACCTTTGTTTTTTTTTTCTTGATGGGTTTTGTTTTCTGTGACAATTATTACTCGACAGGTGCATTATGCACCAGGTTCACACTAGTGTTAGAATAAAGGTCTCAATTGTTCAAATTTTATACATGGGTTATTCTAAACTTTACTATGATTCTTAAACTTGAAGAAGGTTCTGATTTTTACTTGTTCTTATGTGACTATTTACATTGAATTTGAGCTCTTTAACTATTATTAGCTTGTGAATCTTTTCAACAAGATTTTTTGATTTTTTTTTTGTTTTCTTCCCAAATTTGCATATCTTTTACTTGTCTACTTTTAAAAAGTTGTCATTTTTTCTTTTCTTTTCAATTAGGTTCATTGTTGTTAGTTTACACAACTTGAACACAAAGCATCATTAAACATTGCCCGGAAAAAAAACAACAATTTACAAAACCTTAATATTTGTTTTAAATTTCCCCTATTATAGTCACATTTATAAAAAAAAAGCTTTGCAAATATTTTGTGCTACTAATGAGTGTGATAGGGACTCTAAAAAATGATGTTTTTTTACTAAAATGGATGGTTTCCAAAAAAATAATGTGAAACACAAACGAAGAATAGTGACTAAAATGGGCATCATTATAAAAGTGGTTTATTATAACATTGTGCAAAACCAACATCATTCAATGATGAGGAGATTGTTAAAAATGTTATTTTATCATTTCTTCTAAGGTTTGCACACAAGAACAACATAAATGTTGGGAAGTTGATTTACCCTAAATTTCACGTTAATTTAGTATTAGGTGTAAACAAATGTCATTGTTAAGTTAATAACTTTTTAGTTGGTTAAGAGATTAGTACTAAAAACCCTAAACTAATCAAGTGTTAATGCGCTTAACTTCTTTAACACCTAACCCTAAAAACAAGACTAAACAAATTTATTTTAATTGTGGCTATATAAAAAACAAGGAGGTGGCCTGAATGTTAACCCAGGACAAATGAAACAGAATATTATTCCCTTTCTAGTTTTATTTATGGGCAGAATGTGAAAGCATGCCTGTAAAAATAAATAAATAAATAAAATTTAAAAAGACATTTGGACTAGAGGGGATTTAGCCAAATTTGGCTATAGGTCACAGAGGAAAGTGGCAAAATTTAGGAATCATGCTATATTTTGGTGACATGCTGGAACCTATTGTCCAAATCTGGCAATGTGGTAGAAGCTTTTGTCTAAATCTGGCGATTTCAGAAATTTTGGCCGCATGCTGGAAGCTTTTGTCAGAATCTGGCAATTTCAGAATTTTTGGGCGAGCGAGATGCTGGAACCTTTTTCTGTAAATATGGCGCTTTCAGATTCGTTTTGTCCAAATCTGGCGACTTTGAGCCAAAATTTTCCCCAAAAATCCGCTGTATGAGTCGCACTGGCTTTTTGACTTTTTGTCGCCAGAATGCAGAATTTCGCCACTCAAAATAAATAAATAAATAAATAAAATAACCCCTACTGATCCCTACGTCAAATTTCCAGGTGGCAAAACCTACAGGCCGCGGCCGCGGCCGAGCTGTAGACTGTTGGCGCCGTGCTCGAAGGTTTGCAGCTTTGCAGACGAAACCTGCGCACAAACCTCTTTCCTCGGCGATAACGAGAAAGAGGAAGGAGGGAGCAGGAAGAAAGGGTTTCATCTCGTCTTTGATTTATTGCGGACAAGAACAGTGGAAGAAGAAGAACAAGGAGAAGGATAAAAAGGAGATCAGAATGGCAGGGGGAGAGGATGACAGATATGCGGCGGATTTGCTTGATTCACCACCGCCGCGTTCCAGATCATCTCGAAGACGCTCAGAAGACAATAGTGCAAGAGACGGAACCCCCGTGGATGTGAGCGACGGGAGGGAGAACGGTAGCCATCGTTACAGGGAGGTACGTACGTTTAAGTGTAAAACAAAAGAATTTGTTGTATCTGAAAGCTGTACGCCGATGCGAAATTCTTTTGTTTTGTTTTCCTTCTCCTGATTGACAATGGAGACCTATTTTCGAAACCGACAGTTCGAAGGAGGAGGAGGAGCAGGGATTGAGGAGTTTTCCGTGGTTTGCGTCTTTCCGTAGCAATTCTGAGTTGCCGGGTCTTTCGCCGTTGTGTTGTTTCGGAATTCCGTTCCGTAGGGATCTTTTAGGGTAGGCATTGTGCGCCTGTGTGCAAATTCTGTGTCATTGGTTGCGATGAAGTCTGCCTAGGTTTTCCTCTCTTGTCTTGTCTTTGGCTGGAGGTTAGCATCTTCTGTTTCATATAGCTGCATGTGAAATTAGGTCAGGCCACATGGAATCGATGTTTCTTCCACCAGATATTTGTGGTCGATATGAAGCACGACTGCTTATTCTTTGCCAGGTGTAACCTTTACAGGTTCAAAGCAATGGTCTTGTAACATAGCCTCTGAAGGTCATGGCCTAGACGCCTCCTGTGTGGAGCCAAAAAACGCTTTCCTTAAGAACTGAGGCTACATAACAAGAAGATAAGCTCAGAGCAGGGACAGAGGGATAGTCTCTTTTGCAAGGGTTTGTATTCAGGCACATTTGAGACATTTTGGGTGAAATTCAGAAAATCACAGTGGCTCTAGTTGGTTTTGGCTCTATTATTGGATTGCACATGCAATGTAATGTTTATGAGTTGTGGGATTGATTTCCCAATCCTGACAGTATTTTAGGGTTCAATACGTCAGAGTCAAATGAGCAGGAGATGAGGTCCAGAAATCTCCCAGAACTTTTGCGGTATCCTGTGCTAGGGTTTCATGAGGGTGTTCACAAATGTTCTGGTGTGTCTTTTGTGTCAAATGATGTAGGGGTTATCTTTCAAAGCTTCATTCAGCATTCTGATGATGGCTACTTTGATGTCATTCTTGTTGCTGCAGCAATTGCAATTGTCACATCACATGTTTCTCAAACATTGGAGAGGCGTCATGATACCTTGATTGTCCCCCTGACTAAATCATCATCTGCCACAAGTAAAGACTCCAAGCTCAAGCAATGAGTAGGGGACTGAGGACCAGTTGTTTTGCAGCCTGAGATGACAAGCTATGAGAGCCTGTCCAAAATCAAGTAGATTCTAGCTGATTGTGCAGTTGATATCCTTTGTCCTGTGATTTGAATGTCTATTTTGTCTTTGCAGCGCCCTGATGAAGACAGTCAGAAGAGCAAGGACAGAGGCAGAGGTGATGGGGGTGGCCATGGACATAGAGATCGGCATCGGAGAGATGATCGTGATCGTGATAGAGACAGAGGTGAGAGGGATCAACGTCACCATGAAGATAGTGACAGAGGAGATAGGAGTGATCGAGACAGGTCAGCAATGCTTTGATTGCTTGTGTCTGGGCAATTCCACATTGCCTATTTATGTATCTTTCAATGGTGTTCAGACATAATCTGTCAGCTTATTTTGTTGTCTGTTGGCATGGGTATGGAGTATCTCAGCAGGCGGCAGGAGCATGAGCGTGATCGAGAGCGAAGGCACAGGCATCGATCAGACCACTCAGCATCCCAAGATCATCCTCGGGATCATCGTTCACGTTCTCGGTCACCCTCTGGGGATCGGCGAAGGTACATGAGTGAAAAAATCTAGCTCTCAGAGATGTGATCTTTTATATTTTTGGTTAGCATTTGCAAAACCATGCTCTTTTTGAAGAGCAACCACTCCAATATATTCTTGGGTGAGGGTCAGATCACTCAAATGACACAAATTTCAGTTGGTCATGGTGTACCAAACCTCTATGTCTTGGGCTTAGAAGCTTGCTTGTTCAGGGACAAACTAAAACAAAACAAAGCTTACTATCACAAGCTTGGTGCAGCTTGAATGAGGATACTATTGACTTTTTAACTAGCAATTGAGTGGTAGCTAATGTCATGACTGAGTCTTCCTGTTGCTTCTATATATGACAGAAACTCAGGATGCAGATAGTTTGTGTGGAACATTATATACTTAGAATCCACATCCATTGTTGCCAGCTGATGAAGTCAGTGAGTAGTCATGGCAGCTTGTCACTGCTATTTGTGATGATGTTCATGGTCTGACATGTCATTAGTGACACTCATAAGGTTATGACTGCACTATTCTTGTCATGCTAGTTCTGGGTTTGCTGGAACTGACAGAACAGTGCCTTTCAATGTTGTTGTGGAGATTCATTGGCAATCTCGTAGTTATCTACCACTGGAGTGTTTTTCCTGAGTTGTTTGTTGTGTGTCTTGATCTTGATCAGAAAACGCACCAGTGGTTTTGATATGGCACCCCCTGGTGCCAATGTTGTCACAGCAACAACAATACCAGGTACACAATCTTTGGATGCTTCTGTTTTAGCTGGATAGCAAGGGTTATCAATGGGAATGCTGTCTATACATGTGGTTTAGTTTTTCTTTGTTGCCCCTGTTAGTGAACTTTCTCGGGTAACTTTCCTTTACTTCATCAAAGTTTCATGTACTATCTTTGTACTTCCATAGTAATGTATGTAAATTGTTCGGTTTTACTGTGTCAGTCTTCATTGCTCTCAATGCATCTGGGCTTTATAGCAAAAGCCATTCCCACTAGTCCTTGAACCGGATCAGTAATAGCTTGTTCAGGAATCAGGAAGAGAGTATACTGCAGATGTCAGTGTGCACATTCATTGCATGCATGCTTACAGAATGTTTTATGTACCCTACAGATAGTTCATAGCTGTTCTCAGAGTTAGCTTTGATAGCTATTTTGTGGTGAGGGTGAAAAGATCCTCAGTTCAATTATTAAGAGGTTGTGAGCTGTTGTGAAATAGAGTGGTGAGGATGTTGGAGGTAAGATTCAAGCTGAATTTTGCACTTATTGTGTATGTTGTTGCATCAAGGGTGGACACTGAAGAGTGCTGTTTGCTGGTTTGTGTGTTTCTTTTGGATGTGTCTTGGTTTTTGTCTGTGTGTTATTTTCTCTGTGGTTGCGGAATGGCATCACTACAAGCTTCGTAATCATCTGTGCCTCTCAAGGAACGTGTCTGCGAAGGCCTGTTTGTACAACATGGGAGTGGGGCATCCCTTTAGTGGTGCATTTCAGCATGCTTCTCTTTGTTCCGGAGTTATTTGCTTTGTTATTCCCATAACAGGAACTTTGGCCTACACTAGCTGTCAACATCAGAAAGTATTTATGCACAAGGATTTATGCAATCATAGTTCCTGGGTGGAAACATTCGTCCTTCTTAGAGGTTCCAGTGGACTCCTGTTAGTCAGCAAGAAAAAGAGGCCTTCTGGAATCTGGCATACTGGCTGACAATGCATGAGATTAGGTTCAATGCTCAACCCGCACGCAGGGGGGCTGCCATCATCAGCAGCAGGTCCTGGAAGTGGCTTCTCACCTCTAGGTATGTTGTTTGTTGTGGTCATGTTCAATGTAGCTTAGCACTCTCATTCATGTGGGAATAGCAGAGACAAGATATTGTGGCACCAGGCCTTTCACTAAAAACTTGCAGGTTTTTGTCTATTGACACTATTGATTGGGTGCCCTGGCAAATTAGTTCTCAAGGCATGCATGCAGGTGGATGTGTTATAAGTGGTGCTTCATTTCCTCTAATAACTCAATTTCCTTGGTGCAGGTCAGATCCCTGGTATGGGCAATCCCATGCCTGGAGTGTTTCCATCAATGTTTCCATTTGCCGGGGGCACCCAAGTACTTTCCTTCATGACTAAGTTGGTAGTTTGGAATGCTTTCTATTGGTGTACCATTAGATTCTCTTCCCTAGCGACAGTATTTAAATGAGGATAACTTGGATGCAGGCAACAAGACATGCCCGAAGGGTGTATGTGGGAGGTCTACCCCCAATGGCAAATGAGCAATCAGTTGCTACTTTTTTCAGTCAAGTAATGGCTGCTGTTGGAGCCAACACTGCTGGTCCAGGTACTTATGGAAGCATGTTCACAATAGGTGTCTTAATTGCATGCATTTTATTGATACTTGTTAAGTTTGACTGCCAGTTGTTGGATCATTCTTGCAATGGCAACTTGTTGCTGGAACTTGCAGTGTTTGGTGGTTGGCAGAGCAGCCATCATACTAATTGCTATACGAGAAACACATATGTGAATTTTGAAATTCCAGCATTGAGAATAAGTTTGCTACTAATAGTTGGGGTACTTGTAGAACCAGGATCGTTCACTGTAACTATGCTTCAAGTGTGATCATCACATCAATGAGGCTGACTTAAATTCTGATTTCCTCCCCAAGGTGATGCGGTTGTCAATGTATACATAAACCAAGAGAAACGTTTTGCTTTTGTGGAGATGCGAACAGTTGAAGAAGCTAGTAATGCTATGGCACTTGATGGTATTGTTTATGAGGTACTTGCTTCTTTGCTGGGTGCTTCATAGTGCTGGTATTGTTGTAACTGAACTTGCTTTGCATGGTTCAGATTGTTCCCATCAACCTTTTGATGCTTTTTCACTAATTTCCTGCAGGATTTAATGAGTGGGGGAAGATTGGTTGTCACTGACATGTTGTTAGAGAGGTTGTGGTGATTTTGGGAAGGTTTAGAGTTGAACATGTTCTAATGTCTAGCAGGCAATTTTCTATCCGAGCTGAACATTAGAGCTTTGAGGTGTTTCATTGATGTCATATTTGTGAGATCTAAATCAGTGGTATACATTAAATGGTTGATGAATTATTAAGGTTTGTCATGAACACAGCCACCTGTGGTGATCTACATGCATGCAATCATCTCTTGAGTGCTAGCCAACATCATGACTGAGTCTTCCTGTTGCTTCTGGAAATGTGACAGAAGTGCAGGGCACAGATTTTGTGTAATGGTTTGTGCAGATTTTGGGCTGATTATTATGTACTCATTTACACCCACTGTCAGGGGCTGATGAAGTCAGTGGGTAATCATGGCAGCTTGTCACTGCTATTTGTGATGAAGGTGATGGTCTGACACTTTGTGAGTTGTTCTCATAAGGTTATGACCGCACTCATTGTTGTGTTACCTTCAAATTGTTGTTGAGATTTCTCTGCAATTTGATAGATACGCATGCAATTGTCCTTACTGGATTCTCCTTGTCATGCAGGGGATTTCAGTTCGAGTAAGAAGGCCTAGTGACTACAACCCTGCAATGGCAGCCACTCTAGGGCCAAGTCAACCAAGTGGCCATCTGAATCTGGCGGCAGTCGGGCTTACACCTGGGTACAGTTTCACTTGCATTTTTGTCTGTATCTGAGTTTCTATGGTCGAACCATTTTCTATGGACCTATCTTGTTGGATTTATCAGCAGTCTAACAAAACAAAGCCAGACCAGAATGCAGCCTTTTTGTGCTCTTGGGTCTATTCTGTGCTCTTGGTTTCACTTGCATTTTTGTCTGTATCTGAGTTTCTGTGGTCAAACCAATTTTTATGGACCTATCTTGTTGGATTTATCAGCAGTCTAACAAAACAAAGCCAGTCCAGAATGCAGCCTTTTTGTGCTCTTGGGTCTATTTTGGCATGCATGTTTGCTTACCTGGCATATTCTTTCAACCAGGGCCTCAGGTGGTGCTGATGGACCTGACCGCATTTTTGTGGGGGGCCTGCCCTACTATCTTAGTGAAGAACAAATTATTGATCTACTGGCCTCATTTGGGTGAGTGAAGTTCCTTTAGCTGTCACTTCATTTGAGCAGCCCGAGTTATATTAATGACTTGATGTGTCTGTTTAGATACATGGAGCTCAACCTCCAGATGTCATTATGTCATAATAGGAAACTAATGTCTGGACATATTTGAAGCCCTAAACTACCTTTGCTGGATGACCCTGAATTTTTCCATCTGTACCCTCTCTTAGTGCTTTTCAGATCTAGGAACCTGCTATTGAATGTTTTGTAAAATATGAGTGTATGGTGAGGTTCTGAAGTCCCATTTGAGTATATTTGCTGATGCAGGCCTCTGCGTGGATTTGATCTGGTGAAGGATCGGGACACTGGAAACTCCAAAGGCTATGGTTTCTGTATTTACCAGGTGTATATACACTGTTCTCTGCATATTTGAGTTTTGTGGATCCTTAGCTGCAATCCCAAGCTATGTGCTATATCTACAATGTGCAATTTTTTGTGGTGAAATGTAGTTTGAAACTCTGTGGTCATGTAAATTGGTTACTCTGGCCTGACATTGAATGAAATTTATTTCAGGATCCCTCTGTGATGGACATTGCTTGTGCAGCACTTAATGGCTTGAAAATGGGTGATCGCACATTGACTGTGCGCAGAGCCTCTGCAAGGTGGGAATGACACTCAGACAAGACTTTTCATCATTATTATCAAGGATTCCTCTTTACATGAGAAACGATAGCTTGCCTGTGTTGGAATTACCTGCTTTGTCCCCTCTGTACAGGTCTCTTCTCTTTGTGTAGCTTGATGGTACTTTCATTTGTCCTTCTCATATGTTATGAAGTTGGGTTGTTTTGAACTCTGACATCCATGGGATTGTTGTAAGATCTTAGGTAGTAGGTTAAATGCAATTTGTCAGCTTGGTTGAGACATGATCCCACTTCAGTTGCACAACTAAGATTATGATTAATGGTTTTGTGCTAATATATCTATAGCTTCATGGGATTCAGTGGGCAGCCCAAGCCTGATCTGGCTAATGTTCTTGTACAAGCCCAGCAGCAAATCGCCCTGCAGGTGTCTCCTCTCATGAAATTGCATACTCTACACCTCTCTTTTTCTTCCTGTATATATTACCAATGAAGGCTACATGTGGAAATTGATGATATGTATTGCCTGTAAGCCATGTTGGATTTGTTCTTTTTGGATATAACATGGGCAACATGAGAAAGTAATTTCAGAGGGTGGAGCGCACATGCTGATTGGTCTCTGGTATTTTGGCACTGGACACTGAATAAGGGATTTCTTGGTGTTGGATGCACAGAAGCTTGCGTTGTCAGCCAGTGGAGCAAATGCAATGGGTTTGGGGTCAATGGGAATGAGTGTTCCTGGAATGCTCTCAGGTCTGGGAGCTAGCATGATGCCGAACATGCTTTCAGGCATGGATGGTGTGCCCTTCATGGAGGTGCCCACAAAAGTTGTTTGTCTTTCTCAGGTGCACTATCATCATATGCTTGTCTATGAGTAGGAGGGTGTGGAGTGGTGGGGCTGTGTTTACCATTTTGGTGGACACGTGGAGTTACCCAGCAGCTGGGCAATCAGTGCTCCTCTTGATCATGAGTGATCAGCCTTCAGTTTAAGTTCTGAGAAATGACCTAAGTATAAAGCCAGCACCTCAAGTGCTGCAGCATGTAGGGATTTTCCATCGGAAGGATGCTCTCATTGATCCTGGCTTTGATCTTGTTCTCTGGTCTGTTAGAGTTGCACTCCCAATTTTCATCAAGTTAGAAAAAATTTCTGTAAGTTGGATGTTTCTTATTGTAATATCTTCTCTGTTTTGTGCAGGTTGTGTCTCCTGATGAATTGAAGGAAGAGAATACGTATGAAGACATTCTTGAAGACATGAGGGAAGAGTGTGGCAGATATGGTGAATTTTTAAAGCTTATTGAAGTCCTAGTGAAGACCTGGTGGCCAGGCAAAATCTCATTTTATCAATCAAATGATATCAAATCACTCTGTCCCATTTTATCCAGTAATATTTATTAGTTATCTTACCTATGTTTGCTTTTGGGGTGGAGCAGGAAATTTGATAAATTTGGTTATCCCACGGCCCAATCCAACTGGTGAAGAGGTTCCTGGCATTGGAATGGTAGTGACCCCAAACTTCTGTGTATGAGTGTCATCTTAGCCACACAGAAGTTTCCATCATTTCCATGTTAAGCATTTTTTAATGCCTTGACATCTATCTTGCTCTTCGCCTCTGTAGTCTATCAGATGAGCCATTTTTTATTTGTTGGCTGCATGGAAAGCTAAGAAAGAAATTAAATGCTTGGGGGAGACCAGGTTTTTGTGGAGTATGAAGATTTACAAGGTGCTGCCAAGGCAAAGGCATCATTGCATGGTCGCAAGTTTGATCGTAAAACTGTGATTGCAACATACTACCCCGAGGAGAAATTTATTCATGGAGACTATGGAGGGTGACATTCGGCTTTCAGAGAACTCTATACTCAGGTTTATGTGACTAAGAGCCTTCCACTATTGGAACCTTCTTTAGATTACTTTGTGCTCACACATTTCTGCAAGTTGTTTAGCAGTCATTGTGGGATGAAAAGAGGGAGAAGGTGCCATGGTTCTTCATGATCCATCATTTTGTGGCTTCCATAAGCTTTGTTGTAATGATTACTTTCTTGTTCCACATGAGTTGCTTGTTTTCACCACCTGAACACACTCATTTGAAAACTGAGAAGCTTTCAATACAATGAGCATGTGTGTGTTCATCGACCAACATAGTACAAACCCTAAGCCTGGCACCTATTTTGTTTTACAATTTGTTGCTTTTGTCATCCCAGGTTTATCTGGCACATGGATTTGGGTCTCTGGGGTGAGGTGCCCAACAATACCTGTTAAATTCCTTCCTGGTTAAGAGCCTTGTGTTGATATGGCTTCATGGTTTCAGTTCACCTGTTCAGACTTGTTCATGGAGTTTTGTTTAGTTGGTTACACAGCACTTTGACAAAGTCTTCATTAGAGTAGAAGTGAACTTTCCATCTGTAGTCATTGAATAACTCAACTGGGCTTGGTCTGAGATGCATTTGTGTGTGTATCTCTCAATTGTTTACTATGAAGCCTACATCTAGTCCTAAAAATGATCTCATACTCCCATGTGCTTGTGAACTAGATAGCCCAAACTTCCATATTCTAGAGGAAGGTCAATCTTGTTAGCTCTGCCCAGAGGAAAGAACCTTTGCATTGGTGCAAGATATCAGGGTAAAATTTTGGCCAGACCTTGGAACCATTGTGTGGGTGATAGTTGAAGACCTAGCTATACTCCTTAAACTGGTTTTTTTAATCAAATTTTCTGTAGGCAATGAAACTACCAAAGGTCCCAGGTTACTTGGTTTCATCATGTCTCACGACTTTGTTTGAACTTGCCATTAAGGGCAGATCCAGAGCTCCATGAGCTGCTTGTTGTTGCATGGATTGTTTGGTACACGAAAGAGGATCTATGCTCGGATTTGCAAATGTATAAAGCCATTACCAACCAACAAAGCTACTGGTCAAATGGTTGCTTGAATCATGGATTTTTCTTCTGATAGGAGCATATAAGGGAGTATCGAGTTCCATAGCCTTCACATTTTCATCTTTTCAACTGACAACTTCAGAAGACAAAATATCATACTGTAGTACCTTCACAGGTTCAACAATACTGTGCCGAATAATTAATATAATTTGAAGTTTCTGTTTAGGCATCACAGTTTTTGATATTGAAAACTTCAACATATAATGATTAAATACAATAAAATCACAATTGCTTTCACAAAGTATTTGTTGTACTTTAGGTCAGACTAATCAAAGAATGTTTTGGTTCAGTGAGGAGGCCGTTGGTTTGAATCCAGCTGCCTTGACTGAATTTTCAAGTTTTTTCAACATACAGATCTGTTTTCTTTTTAAAATTTGGGCAAAACTGAAAATAATATAATTAAGCTAAAAAGGTGACTATGGTATCATATCTATTATTCTTATCATGCAGAAAAAACATAAATGATAATAACCTTATTATGCCATAGAAAACCAAATCTTTCAGTATCTGACAGTAATGTGATTAGCCCATGAAACATGCCTTTGTGTTTCTTGGGTGTTAGATGATATAAAGCATTGGCAGAAAATGAATTTTTTTTTTTTTTTTTTTTTTTTCAAAATTTTGCTATGATATCTGCTGGGTATCACTTGAAAAAACCAGTGGGATTAGGTGCACTCCAGGTACACTAGAAATGTTCTGCTGGTGCCTTATGGTACTGGGTAGTAGTATTCTTAGCATAGCATCATCATACAAGTCTCTTTGTTGGCTCTGCCCTACAAAGACATCGTGGGAACACCTTTTGAGCGGGTATAGGGGCCAGAGAATCAAAAGTAGGCTGAATGGATAAGTTTAGGTGTCAGTTTTTAAAAAGAAGTTGGGTGAGACAATTAGGGTTCCAATGTATCCATGAATTACATGATTAAAATTCATAGGATACTTTGTTCATTATTAGACCATAACTTAGATGTTGAACCATGAATATGATTATTTATTATTAAGTTGCAATCAACCATGTAATCAGAATTAGTTAAAGTCAAAGAACATTAGTAAAAGGTTGAGGTTAGGTTTAGGGTTTTAATCAGGTTCTTTTGTCCCATACTAAAAACAACATTATATGTTTGTTATCTTTCTTTCTAACTATCACAAACATGCTTGACTTAAATTTTCATTTTGTATTAATGTTTTTTGCAAACTTGAGTTTTTACAAGTGTGTTTTTTGTTAAGTCCGTTTTTCTATTACTTCGTTTGTTTGTTGTCAAATTCAGTTTGGTAAGTTATATTTTTTTCCTACACAATGGTTATTATTCTAGTGAAAAAAGCTCAATTAGTTATTGTAGTGAATGATTTCGATTTTGGAATTAAAGATGTGTTTGAAACAAAGGTGTCCAATAGATATGGCACTTTTAATCGAATTGCAAATAAAAGCATGGAAAATATGGGCCATGCATATTTGTATTGTAATTTGTTGGACAAGGCAATTTGGACCACAATCATTCTCAAGGTCAAATCACCTTATATAAATATGCATGGGCAGTATTTACAGAAAGGCATGTTTGTGAAGGTCAAAAATTTCAACATTGAATCAAAGTCCAAAAGGTGATTTTAGAAAGGTGACATGCATGTTGCTATTATAATTGAGCTAACAACCATTGTGTCACCAATCATTGTTTTTGACCCCAAATTGGTTCTCATGTTTTTTCACATGGATTCTATTAAAGAATTTAGAAGTTCTTTTCAAAATTAGAGCTTTGTTACTATTGTTGTCATCATTGTTGGTGTAAGGGGAGGAGGGAAAAACAAAGGTGAAAAAACTTATTGACTACAAATGGAAAAGGTGAATTTGACCAAAATGTTTTTATTCTTGGCAAATTTTCAGAACAAAATACAAACTATTTTTTTAAGTATACAATGGAGGCTAATGTGCTATGGTCTTAATCAAGAATGTGCCAACAACATCCGAAGGAGATTGATATTTGAGAACACAACAATACACAATTTTCACAAAGGTTGTTAATGAAATTACTCAAACTTGTCTTCTCAAATTGCACAACAAATTATCAATTATTCAACTTGCACTAAAAGATGTAAATTCTTATCTTATCATTTTATTCAAAAACATTTTGTAATATTTTTTCAAATCCAATGAAAAAACTTAGATGATGCCAAATGATCATCTATATGTAATTTATACTAAAAAAATAATGAAAATGTTAAGATAATTAAATATTATTTAAAATAATTTAAAATCATAATAATAATATTACTGTTATATAATTATTAACCAGGTGACCACCCAATTTCACCCTTCCCAAATGAATTTTTTTTTAAAAAATTCTTAATAATTGAATGACCACACGATTATGTTCACTAAGGAAAAAAAAAAACTTTTTGTTTAACAAATTGGGTGGCCATTTGGTTATGTCCAATGAACACAACAGGGTGGCCATAATATTTCACCCTAAGGACACAATCAAATGGCCACCCGATTACACCCAATAGACACAACCAAGTGGCCACCTAATTGTGTGCTTCCAAAGGAAAAAAAACCTTTTCTCTTAACAATTGAATGGCCACTTGGTTGTGTCCAATGAGCACAACTGAGTGGCCACCTGCTTTTGCTCGAAGAACATAACCAAAAACCCACCCAATTGTGTTCATCCAAAGGGGAAAAAACTATTTTTATTTTAAATATTTTTATTTTAAACAAATTTATTTACAATTGGGTGGCCACTTGATTGTGTCCTTCCCAAGGGAGAAAAAACTTTATTTTTGCAAGTGGGTGTTCATTTGATTGTGTTCTTCCTAAGGGAAAACCAAAAAAATAATAAATTTTTGTTATAAATTTTTACAAAATTTTTTCCTTTTACATTTTGCATTAGTTTTTTATTTTAGCATATATATTTTTTAAATTATGTGGTCGGGGTGTTTTCCATAGTTAACATGGTTGCACCTCTGTTCCAAAAAATGTGTGGAAATTGTCATGTAACAAATGTCATCATTTGCTCAATGGATGATTTTCATTGTAATGTTTGTCATTCAAAATCAAAGGTTCATAAATCATGTTTTCTTCAAGGTTATATTGCAACCAATGATTGATTTATATTATTGACCATTGAAGGAAATTAGTTTGAAGCAATTATGCATATAACAAAGTTTTAATTTTTGAAATTGGTTTGTCCAAAAAAAGTTCAATTCCTCATTTCAATTCATGTTTGTGGTAAATTTTAATTATAAACATACAACAATTTATCCCACAAATAAAAAGAAATTTGAATGTTGAGGGGTTGGTTGTTTTTTTGGCAATTAATTCTAATGACAATGTCTAATGTAGGTGAAATGCAAAATTTGATTTTGAAAAGTTGAATTAAGTTTCTAAACAAAAACCTTTTTCAACATTACAATTATTGATTATAGTTTTTGTGCGACATACAAATATTGGACATATATGTGAAAACTTCTTGTACCATATGTTTTGTGATTTCCTCATTTTGGATGTTTGAAGTAATTTTTCAATACAACTAGTTTTTGAATTCAACTAGTTTTTCAATGCAAGTAGTTTTAAGTACCAATAGTTTTTCAATGTTTTTTCTTTTTTTTCTTTTTTTCTTTTTCTTTTTCTTTTTCTTTTTTTTCTAGTATAAGCAATATTTTTTTGTGTAAGGAGCTTTTCCATGTAAGCATATTTTCAATACAAATAATTTTTCAATACAAATAGTTTTTTAGTACAAGCAATTTTTCAATGCATGTAATTTTTCAATACAATTAGTTTTTTGATAGAAATAATTTTTCAATACAACCAATTTTTAATACAATTTTTTTTCAATCCAAGTAGTTTTTTTTTTAAATAATTCTTTTTTAGTGAATCATTGATTCTAGATGTTTTTTTTAATGTGTATAGGGAAGGTGATTTTTTTTATTTATGTATTTGGATTAAATTGAAGTTCATAATAATGGAAACAACTTTACCAAATATTGTTGATTCATCATTTGAACATGTATGGTTTTCATTTGGTTTCAACATACAAATATGAAATAGGTAATTATCTTTTTTATTTTATATCTTAATTATTAGCTAATCATTTATCATCTCTTCAATCGATGCAAAATAACATGGCACATTTAAATCAATTTTTATTATTCAATACATTTTAAAAACCCAATAATGTCGTATTTGATAATTAAATCCAATTTTTTTTGTTTGATTTATATCAAGGTATGTTACAAATGAACATTAGTATGTAATAAAAATGGCATTATGTGCTATGATGGGAGGTTTGTGGGGAGATTTTATTGTAATATTTTGAATAATTTAATATTTACAAAAGCCAATTTACATTTGGAATAAAACATCAAAACACATTATGTTTCAATGGATTTTCAATGGAATGGAATGGATTTTCAATCTATCTTCTTACATATAGCTTACAATTTTCAACATTTTGAACCAAACGAATATGTTAATGGTCTATCTTAATCTTTGCCTATTTTTCAAGTGAATGATCCCAAAGTTCACATAGATTTAGATGATTTTCCATCTATTTTAGAATTAATGATGCAAAAATTTCATATTCAATTTTCATAGCTAATTATACATTTCTATTAAAATGAAAAACTTGACTCCATTACTGGATAGTTTGAAAAATAATTGCAATTCACAATTGCAATATGTTGTTTCCTTATTTAACATTTTTTGTAATACAAATATTCCTTTTTAAAAAATTGAAAATCATATTCATTATTTACCAAAAAAATGAGAAACAATTCAAATTTTCCTATCAATTGTGAGGTTTTCTCTGGTCCATACATATAATGTTTAAAACCAAAGTTCAAAAAATACCTAAAATTCAAATGGAACATGTACAAAATCTAATTGTTGATCTTAATTATATATAACACGTAAAAGAAAAAGAAAATGTTTTGATTAGACGCTTTATGACAATAATGTTTTTGAACTATTAGATGTTTGTTCAAATCTTATTTATTTTGAAAAAACATCAAAATTCATTAACATGTTTTTTTCCAAATATTAAAAGAACAAGATCGCAAATCATGAATCACATGAAATATATATATACACAAAACTCATATGAATCTTCCATAAATGACAAAGTCCAATCATCATATATTGATGCATTTTTAAAAAATTAAACAACCAATTCCTAAACAATGATTTTTTGCAGAACATGATGTTCAATCGGATAAAATAGAACATAATGTTATAAAGGGAAATGAAATATATATACACATTGACATTTATAATAAACAAATCCAAGATGTTTCCATAATTCCATGTTTTAATTGTGAAAGGTTTTTTTTTAATAAATAATTTAAATGTGTTACAAACAAACTATCAAAATATTTTTTTACATATTTTCAAATTCAAATAGTAACTTAATTCCACATCATACATATGTATAAGTTGTTTACATAATATCAATGAAAATAAACCTCCTTGATATCAAGTACCGAATAAAATTTCCATAAACAAAATCATTCCATCAATCCAAAAACTAACACAATTAAAATAATGTTTTATTTCACCACATCTTACTTTTGTTCAAATTTATAAACTATATGGACATAAATAATATAGGATGCATAGTAATGTTATTAATGTCCCTATAAACATGAATCAAATTCAATTAATATTACCACGTCGACCACATGATGATGTGACAATATGTGTGTTTTTTAAGCAACATTTTGAATAAAAATTATTTTATATGCCGAGACACATTTGTCCAAATATGGTGATGATTGTTTTATGAGATTTATCATTCATTATCAATGGGCAATTTTGTTTACTTCGCATATGGATTTAGAATCCCAAATTTTTAATTATAGTGATGCATCATCTAATAAACTTTGATTCCAATAATGAAGAAATACATTGTACACTAACAAACTTGATGATATATAATTTTTTGGAAAGCTCCAAAAATAACAGATTATTGCCTTAAGTCAACACTTTCACCTTTTAGGTTTATTTAAAAATAAACATTCAAAGGACCTAAATTTTCCAACATTGTTATATGGGCAACCTTGATCATTTTAAAAAGGTTTCAATAACAACAAATAGCTCAATGGGAATTACTTCATAAGTTTGAGGATTTTTCAACCAATATTTATAACTTTTTTTAAAAAACTACTAAAGTTTCCATACAAAAGGTCACATGGAATAGAAAAAAGAAAAGTATGTGGTAGAATTTTAAAAGTTTCTCAAATATGAAATAAACCAAATTTAGATAATATTTTCAAATCATACCTAGTATCGTTATTTATAAGGCTTACATAATTCATTTATTTATTTTGAAAGGTTATGAAAAAAATTATTAGTAATGATGAAGCAACTTGGTCTTCCAACATTCTTTGTCACTTTTACATCTATTGAAAGATTATGGGATCCATTCATTAGAATTTTAGACACATTACATGCTTCGAAATTAAAATTTTCAAATTAAATATAAGATTTATAGTTTGTTTGTATAGTAAAATTGATACCAAGTGACTTTGTCACATGTGCATGATATTATGATCATAAAACATTTTTTCATAAACTTATGACTAAAAATCATAATATTTTTGGGCGTATTTTCAATTTTTATTTCGTCATTGAATCCCAAAATCATGGATTAAAAATACACCTATGTATAAAGTGCACACAAATGAAAGAATTGAATGGTTTGTAAACATGTATATTTCTTGTGATGTATTATTGTTGTCAAATCCATTGTAAAATGCACAACAACATCAACAAACGAATACATGTAAAAAAAAAAACAATGTTGTTTGTGGATTTCATTATCTATTACTTTTCATGTGTGAAACAAAAATTTTAGAACCAATTCAAATAGAT
>Ga0209611_10007137_pt1 | contig 17987 bp, 20 predicted proteins | sample S1TSphgellanicum_3_FD_187693 | JGI IMG/M metagenome (GOLD analysis project Ga0209611, IMG submission 187693) | Host-associated microbial communities from peat moss isolated from Minnesota, USA - S1T2_Fc - Sphagnum magellanicum MG (SPAdes) (version 2) | ecosystem: Host-associated > Plants > Peat...
GCTGGACCATATTATTCACTCGCTAAGCAAGGTAGAAAACAAATGAATACTTATGGTGGCAGTATTATCAATGATGATAGTATGACTATGTATAACAAAGGAGAAGATGATGCTTATTTTAATAAACGTTATTCGGCTGCTTTAAGAAAGAAAATTACTGAGGAAAGTAAAGAACCTATTCCATATCCACATAATAAGAAATTGCCTCGCCAAATGAGGAATAAAAAGAATTTAGATTTATATAATGCTGGTGTTTTAATTGGCGGTGTTTTATCCAGTGGCAAAACTCCTAAAGGGGCACTTGCTGCTTTATTATCTGGATTAAATGCTAATGTTAAAGTTCCGCGCCGCGCTTCTTCGAAGAAGAATAGCGCGCGGCGGAATAAATATTAATTATATTTTATTATATTTCTTCGTATGAGGAAATATAATTATTATTTTTCTGTCAGTAATTACGACTACTTATTTTCTTTTTCTGCTTCCCTTTAGGAAGAAACCTAGAATTTATTGTTGTATTCTCTTGCTTTTTCATTATATTTTTTTTTAGTATTTGCTATATCTTTTTCCATTTGAGATTTCTTCTTTGGGTCTTCTCGTACTGATTTTGTTCTAATTTCTCGATCCAATCTATGCAGTATTCCTTTTAGTTTCGACATTTCTTTTATTATTGTCATACGATCATTTTTAGATTTAGTCTTTTTTGTTTCTAATAATTTTTTATCTACTTTTTTTATTCCATAGTATCGAACTTGTTGTGCATTAGCACATTGTTTCATCGAACCAAGTGTCTTATTTTTTGGGACAGGTTTAATTCCACAATATATATCACTCATATTATGTTATTACATCAGATTTTTTTGGTTTTAAATTATGCTTTTTAATAAATTTCGATAATGTTGCTGTAGTTGTATTGAATTCTTTTGCTATTACTTTTAATTTCATATCTTTCTCTATCATTTCCTTAATTTTATCTATATTGTTTGGATCTTTATCTAATATCATTTCTGGCTTCCTTCCCAATATTGAGCCTTTTTCTTTGTGAGCTTGTATACCTAATTTTGTTCTATATGAGAGATCTTCTCTTTCTACTTGACTTTTCCAGGCTTTCAGTGCTAGTAATAAATTACTTGTTGCATCATCCTTAATAGGGATATCGCCGAGCGTTGAGTGAATTATTATATTTCTTCTTCGGCATTCTGCTAAAAACTCCATAGATTGCAGAAAATCTCGTCCGATTCGACTATATTCAGACATTACTATTACATCACCGGAATTCATTTTATCCAATTCTTTTCCTAATACTCTCTTCCGCCAATCTTTTCTGCCGCTCACTGTTTCTTGAATCCATATTACTTTACCTAAATCCTTTTGATTTGCAAATAATAATATTTCGGCTTTATTATTGTCAATATCTTGCTTTTTTGTTGAAACTCGTAAATATCCATAACATACCATATATTTTATTGGTATACAAAATTTTTTATTAATTATTTTAAGTTTATTTAATGCTTTATCTTCATATTTTTTATCTTATTTTTTTAAAAAATATTCTTATATTTATTTTTTATTTTATTTTATTTTGTTGAACAATTTTATTGAATTTCTTCCGCCACCAAATATAACTGAGTTACTCCAGGATCACCTGAACTACTACTTGCTGTCATCCAAATTTCTATATAATCATCAGTACTTAAACTTATTATATATGTTGAACCCGCGCAATATGATCCTGTCGTTACTGCTCCATAAAATTTCATGTCTCCTCCCACATATGTACCATTTTTATAGAAACAACTAAACATAGTCACTCCAGCTGCGCCTGGTTGTGCTGAGATATCTTGTCGGACACGAAAATTTTTTGTTGTTGTTCCTGTATATCTTAAACGACCATTTTGTGGCATATCAAAGTCTGTCGCTGGACTCAATAATGTTGTCGCCGGATTTGCTACCACATATACTTCTGCCGTTATTACATTAACAGTATATGGAACACCCGAATTATTATAATATATTTCTGCAGATGATTTTGATGTTATTGCTTGCCATGCTGGTATACCACTTACTACTGTTAATTGACTTGATGATGTACCGATCGGAATACGAATAAAACTAGATGTACTCGATGAATAATAAAATAAATCTCCTGTCGCTGTACAAAGACTTTGTGCTGAATTCGCTTGATTTAAAGTTGTATTATGTGGATTTGAGGTATTTGCTATATGCGCATCTATTTGTACATGTGTATTACTACCAACATTGCTCAGCGCAGTTTCATGATTGATATTTGAAAAATAATTACTTGATCCTGACATTGATTTATTTGTTAATGTCTCGGACAATGATCCTGTTGATATTGTATCCGTTATATCTGGTAATGTTAAAAGTCGATTACTTGTTTGACTCGTTTGTAATGCCGTAGATGTATTGTTTGTACCTTCAATAACAAAAATTAGTGATTTCGTATTTGTTGAATTATCAACAATTTTTGTTGTATTATCTATTAATGATTTATTTTGTAAAATATCTGTTGTATTGCGCCCGACTAATGTATCTGTTGAGGTTGGTAACGTTAAGGTGCCCGAATTAACTATTGTGCTTATCACTGGTGAAGTCAATGTTTTGTTTGTCAATATATCTGTTGTGTTGCGCCCCACAAGAGTGTCTGTTGATGTTGGTAAAGTCAATGTTCCAGAATTAACTATCGTACTAATTACTGGGGAAGTTAATGTTTTGTTTATTAACGTTTGAGTATTTGTAGTACCAACCACAGCACCAGTAGCTCCATGAGCTGCTGTACTTGCTATATGTGTATCTATTTGCGCGTGTGTATTAACTCCAGTATTTATCACCTGAGATAAATGATCGATATTGGAAATAGTATTAGTTGATCCAGAAATTATCTTATTTGTTAATGTATCAGTTGTATTTCGCCCAACTAATGTATCTGTTGAGGTTGGTAACGTTAAGGTGCCCGAATTAACTATTGTGCTTATCACTGGTGAAGTCAATGTTTTGTTTATTAACGTTTGAGTATTTGTCGTACCAACCACAGCACCAGTAGCTCCATGAGCTGCTGTACTTGCTATATGTGTATCTATTTGCGCGTGTGTATTAACTCCAGTATTTATCACCTGAGATAAATGATCGATATTAGAAATTGTATTGGTTGATCCAGAAATTATCTTATTTGTTAATGTATCCGTTGTGTTGCGCCCCACGAGAGTGTCTGTTGATGTTGGTAAAGTCAATGTTCCAGAATTAACTATCGTACTAATTACTGGTGAAGTTAAAGATTTATTTGTTAACGTGTCTATTGTATTGCGAGCTACAAGAGTATCTGTTGCATCTGGTAATGTTATTACACGATTTACCGATTGCGTTGTCTCGAGCGTCGTTGATGTTCCCGTTGTTCCCTGCACATTTATATCAAATTGTTTTGTTTGATCAATCGAATCGACCACATGAAATGTACTATCTATAAATGTTGATGATGGTGTTTGCCATATTGCTGCTGTCGGACTCATTGCTGTTAAAACTTGATTTGCTATCGGAGGTGATGATTCAGATATATTAACTGGTAACCCTGTTGTCGCTAAGCTCGTTGCTATTAAACCAGTTGTACCGATTACATTACCCGAGTTATCAGTTGATAATACCTTATCATAAATTGGTATATTTAATCCTGCTGTATTTATTATCCCATTTACATTCAATATATTTGCAATTGTTACATCTGATGTACTTGCATTTACTCCCGATGTTATTGTCATTACATCTGAATTATTAATACTTAATGATAGTTGTCCATTTGCTGGACCAATATTATCTGAATATTCTAAATATGCTGAATTTGATGTATTTGTATCCTCAAAACCTATTTTTCCTGTACTTACCGTATAATCTGCTTCGGCTACTAAATTTTCATGTGATATCATATTTCGGCATGTAAAATTTGCACAATATAAATTATAGTTATTCGGTTGTGTTAAATTTGATATTGACATTATTTAATATATATATAGATATTAAATAACTTTTCGCTATGTGCTAATTTATCTAATTGAACCTGGCAATTCTCAGAGATCTGTTTTATTGCTTGACTTTAATATAATTTTTACATTTTTTGTTTACCTGGCAATGAAATACAAGATCTGTACTATTACCTGCCACAAGTGGTAGATTCTCGCAAAGTATGAAAGATCTGCGCTATTGCCTGTCCAGCTTCTTCTAGAAGGGAAGCGATGTTTTATCTCATTCTTGATTTTAATTGTTTTCTTGTTATCATTTTTCCTCCGACTCTCGCTCCACCATTGCAACATCCATTACAACCTCCTGACATTCCGTCTCCTATTAAAACTCCACCATTCATTTCATCGTCACCTAATCCTAATAATGGCGCTACTTTCGTTCCAACATTTAGCGCTTTTGGAACAAAGTCAGCTACATCATTTGCTACTGTTTTTATTCCACTCCATAACATTGACCCGAATCTTGATATATCATCTAGCCAATCGCCACCATATACTTTTTTAATTACGTTGTAATCTACTCCACGCATTTGTCGAGCATCCATAATATCTTGTTTACTCATTACACCGATTTGAGTAGCTGAACTATTATGAGTAATCGTAAATGTTCCTTCATTTACTACTACCACATATAATGTAGGCGTTACTGAGTTGATTTGATTTGTATTTGTTACTGTAACATTCATTTGCAATTGATAAGTTCCTAATAATCCTGGGCACTGATCATCCGGTAATCCTAAGTCTTTACCAAATTCTATACATAAAATACTTCCTACTGTTCCTTTCACTATTGCATTTGAATTATTATCTAATACTTGAGTTATTCCGTTCCATTGTGTCCATGATAAATTACATCCATTTGTTCGAGATATATTGTATAAATCTACTGCTGATGCTGATGCTAATAAACCACTGTTATTATTCCAATTTATTGATACGTTTTGTATTGAGAAAAATGTATCTGTTGTACTGAATGTTTGATCTGAATTTTGTCGTCTTGCATATATATACATTCTACGTGGTATACTTTGCAATTGAATATTCTGGCTTGCTATTGTGTATGTTGAATTTGGTGCCATTGCTGGCGATTGTGTTGGATATCTTTGAATCTCAAAATATGGATAAGTTATTACTGGTGGCAATGGCATTAATTGTTTAGGTGTTATATATTGAAATAATAACTTTGGATTTGGTGCAAAACTTACTACTATATTTGAGATTGGATTTCCATTTACTGCATCATGTGACCACATATATGATAAATTATTTGACCAATTTATATTAAAATCCATTGTTTGAAGACCTAAAAATCCACTATGATCACCATGACCAAATAAAAATGGAGACAAATATATTGGTTCTGTAAGTAATGCTACTACTATTGCTGATACTGTCGGTGATCCACTTCCTATTCCTTGTCCTACTGAATTGGTTATTGAAATAAATGAAAAGCCTCCTCGGTTCATTTCATAACCATCACCATATTTTGCTAATGGATTTCTTGGAGCTTCTCCAAATCCATCTGAATATTCTTGATATTGATCTAACATACTGGGGGTCATCGAATAATCAAATTCTCTTTGTTTTTGTGGGGTATGATATCTTAATAATCCTTGTATTACATCTGATACATTTAATGATACTGATTGATTATTTAATGTTACTTGTAATGTTTGCATACATGATGATAAAGGATATGCTCGAAAAGCATCTGCTGCATTTACTAATAACCTTTGCCCAACTGCTGCTTGACCCGTAAATGTTAATGTTACTTGTGTTTGTAAATAAACTTTTCGATCAACTATTATATTTGGATTTGGAGGTGGGCAAGTAAATATAAAATTTGAGTTTGAAGCTGATGTGGTCGTGAAGTCTTTAACCGTTACTGTACTTCCTCCCTCTAAAAGTGCATAATATCGTTTATTATTTATTGCTACTCTTGGCTCTAATACCTTTATTGGAGTAATTGGCTGAATAGATAATGACATATAATATATTATAATGATATAATATATTATTTTCATTCATTAATTTTTTTCATCTGTTATATACCTGCTGTATGTGGCGGAGCATCAGTTATGTTACTGTATATGCAGTTTTTTTAACAAATAAAAACTTTATTGTTGCTACCTCATTATATTCTATATATACTGGATACAAATCTCCATAAATTGATTGCCAGTATATTGATACATCAAATTTATTGATCGGACCTTTTGAATTAAAATTCATTAAACGATACGGTCCTTGTGGATAATATTGGAATATACTACGAGATTGTCCTGCTGCATCATTTACTAATGGTTCGAAATCTGTTAAAATTTGTCTACCTATAGATACACCCGATCCATTTGAAGATGCTATTTGTTCACTTTGTAGTGGCAATGTTCCTGATACGAAAACTAATGATCGAAATATATTCCAATTTCCTACTGATATATATTCTTCACTCATATGTAATATTCCACTTGCATCAACATTTTGTCCATTATTTCTCATTAAATATTGATATGTAAATTGAAGACCACCTGGAACTATTGGGGAAAATACATTTGGTACAGTATAGACCGGAAAATTTGAAAAATATTTTACAAATGGTATATTTCCTAATATTTGTATTGGTGTCGCCTGTGAACTGTCATAAAATGACTGTTGACCATTTACTGATAATAAACCAGTTGCTGCAGTGAAAGAAAAATATGGAGGTTCTGTTGTAGTTAATTCGGGTGGATCTCCTGCTGCTGCTTTAAGATCAATTAATGCTAATGTTAATGCTGTATTTACTTGATCCAATACATTTTGATATGAATATATATAATAGTAAGGAACTATTGGAACATTCGGATTTTGTTGTGTTGGTGCTGGTGGAGGTATAGTAAATGCAGTTTCTGGTACATATACAATTGGAATTTCTCCAGATATAAAACCATTCCATCTTAATGCTACTGATAATGTTGTTAAATTAGGATTAGTATTTGGATATGGTTTTATTGGTAATACTGTTAATGGTATTGAATCACCTGGAACATAAAATCTTACTACTGATAAATAATAATCATCTGCATTATCCACTAGATTTTGAGTTCGGTTTTCGGTAAATGATGCCATTGTTCTTAAATTTACGTTATTATTCGGATTTATTATATTTACATTATAATATATATGTTCTCCGCCTTGATTTTTTATTGAATTACTCATTATGTTACTTATATTTATTAAGTAACATAATATTATTATAGATAATATCACAAATATTAATGTTGGTATCAATTTTAGACATCTAACTGGCGATGAGGAATTGTAACATTGCTCTCTTTCGGATTCAAATTTTATTGGATTCATTTTATGATGATAATACGTCTTTACTTATAATTATATTCTTATTTTTTTATATATATTTCTTTATATATATTATTATATTTTTCAAATTATTTTTATTTCAATTTTTTGCCTCGTAGTTTCATTACAATGAAAAAACAGACGAGGAAGTTATATTCTAACAAGAATATCATCCGGAGATAATACTTTATTTATAAACAATTTTGCAAATTCTTCTATTGACATATCTTTGTGATTTATTCTTAATGCACACCATCTACCACATGTTGATGTTTTTGGGCCTTGTAAACGATAATCATTATATTCTATCTTTCTTCCACTATTATATAATTTTCTTAATAATTCACTATGCCATTCTCCATTTTCTTTTCGAAATTTTTCATTTATAAATTCTAATTCATCATCCGGAAAATATCCATATGAATCAAAATATTCTATATTTCCATTTTCTTTTTCAAAAAAGCATACCCAATGACCATAATTTTGACGTGTTTCTATTAATAATATACATGCTCGATATGGTCCCATTACCGTATATATATTTTCATGTATTTTTAACTGTTGATATGTTATTATTTCAGCTTTACCATTCGTTAAATATAATACTTCTTCTCCTGACAAAGGAATTTGTTTTATTTTTTCATAATTCATTTTTTTCATTATATTTAATTTGATAATAGTTTTATTCCTTTGCTGTATAAAATATATTGTGGATAATGCCGATATACTGTTACCCATCTACTTGGTAGATGTAAGAATTCTTCAATTTGTTTCTTATTCAAACCCATATAATTTTTTAAACAATAATTTATCTGCTGAGTATTACCGGCTTTTGGAAAAAATGTTATATTGTGACATTCATTCAATATTTTTCGAGTTTCCTTATAATTTGTCATTAAATGAGAACTTATTACTACATATATATTATTATGGCGACCAGTTTCTAATAAATCTTCCTTTAATTTTCGAATCGCTTCATATTGATTTTTATCTGATATTGTATCTGTATCATCAAAAATTACTAGTGAATCTTCCAACTCTGATGGATTTATTGGATCATTCACTAAATCATCATCTATTATTACTCTTACTGGATGTAAGAGATCTATTGTCTCGTCATTTTCTAGTCTTGAAAATACATAAATTTTCTTTTTTGGAAATATTTTCTTATATTCTTTTGCGTATTTACTTATATATGTTGATTTTCCAGAGCCAGATGGTCCACAAACATATGAACATTCACGTGCTTTTGAATTTGGTATTGGAATTATTTCACCTTCATGTAAAATTAGTTCTTTTTTGGATTTCTCTTCGGCTTTTTTTTTAGCTTTATTATAAAAATCCAGAACTATTGATTCATCCGGAATTACTCCATTATCCATTGAATCATTTATCTTTTCTATCATTTTCTGTTTCTGTTTTTGTTTACCAAGATCTACTAATTCATTTAGTAGTTCTTTCAAATCGACTGGAATATCTCCTTTTTTATTAGTTTCTTTTGTAGATACATACACTTTCTTTTTGTCAAGTTTGCCTCCATGGATTTTTGCTATTTCTCTCGCTGTTTTATCTCTTAAAAATGTTATCATATTTATTATTAGTTTTTTTTATTTTCTATAGTTTTTTTTATAATTTTAGCCTGTCAAACGGAGATATTTTGGACATAGAATAACTTATATATTTTATGATTTTTTTAATTTTTTATATTTTGGTAATAATTTTTTATTTTCAAAATAATCGATTTTAGAATTTTTTTTATATTTTATTAATTACTCGCAATTTTTTTAAGATCTTTCCTATTGCCTGATTTAGTATTTTTGAACATTTTAAAAAAACATTTTCTGCTTCCTCTGCTTCCGAAGGAAGAAAGAAGACCAGGCAATCTTTTAAAATCTGTTCTGTTGCCTGCCACACACTATTCAGCTTACCTAGAAGGGGCAGGGGCAATCCTCAGAGATCTGTTCTATTGCTTGTCCAGCTTCCATGCTTCCATGCTTCCAAATGAAGGAGGAAGGAGGAAGTAGCGATGGTCCCGATGGACATCCGACGCTTACGGATTAATTAATTACGCTATTTTTACTAATGTACATTGTGTTGAGTTGCCTGCGAGAATTGTCCTAGATGTTGTATTGTTCGATGTCACTATTAATTCTAATGAATCATTTGCTGAGTAATTTGTAATTGTCGTTAAAGTATATAATGGATTGCTTCCATTTTGCGGAACTTGGGACATTGCTCCTCCTTTATTTGTTAATGTCCTCACTGTCCCATCTGTATTTGAATCTGCATTCAATTGAATCGTAAAGCAAACTATATATATCCCGCTATTTACGATTGTCACTGATGATGGTTCTGAAACATTTACTAACGTATTATCACCTGTTTGAACTGTACTCCAAGATGTCACCACTGTTGATCCTGATGGCATAGATGTGCTTGATGATGTTGTTAATTGAACATATCTTTGGGGCATATTTTCACATGATATTGAATTACATGTTAATGCATTACAATATAATGAATTATTATTTGGTGATTTTAGATTACTTATTGACATTATATATATACATTATAATATCTTATATTTTCTCAATGTATTATTATTATAATGGACTACTCTAAAGCTGCTAATGATGAATTTCTTAGAAAAAGAATTAGAGAAATTTTAAATGAATATATTGATACGCAAATGCATCCACAATATTTAAATAATTGTAAACTTAAACAAATTAAAGCTGGTCGTATGAATGCGAATACGAATGCGACCACTAATAAAAAATTAGATAAAGAAGAACAAATTTTGGATGATATTATTCTTAACACTGATATTTCTAGTTTTACCAATGCAGAAAAAAAAGAATTTAATAAACTTACCAATGTTATAAAAAAATATCGCGCCGAGAAAAAGAAAAAGATTAAAAATCCTTCAAAATATAATATTTTTATGTCTAAAGAATTAAAAAAAATTAAAAATAATCATCCAGGAATTTCACAAACTGATGCTATGAAAATGGCTGCTTCTAATTGGAATAAAATAAAATGATTTTATATTATTATATTATTATTATGTCTATATTATATGAAACCATTAATGAGAAAAGTTATCCATCTACAGTAAAACTTATGACCAAGATTTTATCCGTGAATAAAAATTCACCCGGTACCATTTTCGGAAGTTATAACATCAGAATTCAAAAATATCCTTCTGATATCGATTTATATGAAATTTTTAAAGGTAAGAATACTATTGATCAATTATATAACAAATTTTATAAATTAATTGTTAAGGTTATCAATCATCTTAATTCTATTAAATCTACATATATTTCTGAGTTTAAAGCTGGCTTAGATTTAAGATATTCTGATGTACAAGTACATCACATTGGTAAATTATGTAACAATATTTGGACCATTTATGATAAAAATAAAACTTCTAACAATATTATCCAATTATATTATAATAATTTGATTGAAGAAAATGATTATTATACACTTATTTCTATTATTAAAAAAAAAAATTTAAATGGAAATGATTTTGATATTTTTAATTTTATTGTTAGAGAATATTATATTATTAGATGGACTAATAATGATCTTATTAAACGTTATAAAATTTTAAAGAATAATTTTAAAATGAAATTACTCGATGCTATCAAATTTAAGACTGACATTAAAATTGATACTATTACTTTAATTGATAATAAATATATCGAAATGACCAATTGGTTCTTGCTCATTTTTGAAAATAATGGCAATGATATCGTACTTAATAATGATCAACTTGTTGTTAATGATCTTAATCAATTTATTACTAGTGGTCTCAAAAAAGAAATTGATAAATTATTCTTTTCGAAATTATATTTTAATCCATTCAAAGGGATTAAGAGAATTTGGGCTCTATCTAGATTAAATAAAGATACGGATACTTTAGAAACTCTTAGACCTATTATTTCCGGAAATATTTCTTATTTATATCAAATTAATGGGGATCTTAAAACTATTCTCACTCTTATTAAGCAGTTTAATCTAGGTAAACTTGTTTCTATTCATGATCAACTTGACAATGTTAAAATTAAATTAAATAGATCTGATTTACTTAATACTAATCAAATTAATCAATTTAATAATTTAATTGATGATATTAATAAATCTAAAAAAAATAACAAAATTAAATTACTCGATAAATTAACTGATAATATTAAATCTATTATTGATAAGCAATCTATTGAACAATTAAATAATTCTAATTTTACTGATCTTTCCAAATTTATTTTCCCATACAATAGATATTTTATGTCTAGCTGAGCAAGAAAGAATATGTTATATTTGAATTAAATATTTTGGTCTGAAATATTTAATTTTTGTTTTGAGTGAATATATTATATTTAAATCTTCTTATTCCTATGCCGCTGAATTCTTACACAAAATTGGGAAGTGATGTTTTTTAGCACTCTTTCAATAATCTCTTCCACTGAAAGCTGTTCTGGATCTTTTTCTACTTCCATGCTTACTTCTTCTATGCTTCCTGCTTCACTGCTTCCATGCTTCCGAAGGAAGGAGGAAGAGCTTACTGCTTCAGAGACAGTCGTTATGAATGAATTATTAGGAAGTATATCTGTAAACAAATCAATTTTCTGCCTCGTCGCTTCCTGCTTCCCAGAACAAGAAGAGGCACGAGGAAGCTTCGCGATCCTGGATTCTAATATTTCTAATTTTTCCTTCAATATCATATTTTCTAATTTAGATTCTAACATTTCATTTTTATAATTTTTATAATTTTTATAATCTACCAATAGAACAGACATTTCATCTTCAGTCATTTATATTGGTATTCCATATTTTTTTTTGAATTCTTCAATTTCATGTCGCATTTTTTCTTTTCCCATTTTAATCAATTTTTCCTCATTTTTTTCAAGATATTCTATTCTTTCTCTACTCTTCTTCAATAGTTCATCATATTCTGCTGATGATTTTGAGGCTTTCTCTGCTCGATTTTTTATTCGAGTTTCTAATGATTCTTTAGCTAATTTTTCTTTCTCTAACAAAGTCATGATCATTTTTGTCTTATCTTCATTAATCTCTAATTTTACTTTCAGATCGATATTTTCTGATTTTATACTACTAATTTTATCATTACTAGACTTTAATAATTCATAAAAATCTTTCTTTTTTATTGCTAGCGGTTCAGATTCAGTTTCAGTTTCAGTTTCACTTTCTACTATTCGGTTTTGAACTTCTCTTTGTGCTGTTTGGTTTTGATGTGCTATTTGGTTTTGAACTTCTCTTGAAATCATTTATATATATTATGTATATATTATTTTATTTTACAATAAATTGTGATATATCTACGAATTCTTTTCCATTTCTTCCTTTCTTCATTGGAATTTTCATACCTGACCAATTTTTTTCTTCTACTCTAACTGAGTCTACTCCGACAGTATCTACTCCGATATTATTTACTCCAATATTATCTACTTTGACATCTGCCTCGTGCTGCGGTATTACGCACTGCCAAAATTCATGATCTGGATTTTTTCTTTTTGGCTTCTTCAAGATAATTCTTGCAGTCTTAGTTGGTTCCCTCCTTCCAGAGGAAGCAGCTATACGAGGCTGGATAGTTTTCGGTTGTTTATGATTATTTTCAGCCGGCGCTCTGCCGCTTTCAGCGGAGGATTGATTATTTGAACTATTTTCTGTCTCGTAGCAAGGCCAATTATCATTTTCTATCATTTTTCTCTTGTAATATTGAAATACATTTAATGTTATTCCATATTTTCTGCAAATTTCTACTTGTGAATATTTGTCTGATAATTCATATTCTTTAATTATTTTTTCAATATTTTTCACATTATATCGCTTTTTTTTGTTCGACATAAATATAATATAGCCAACATAATTTTTAACAATAAAACAATAAAATAATAAAATAATAATAAATATTTAACAATAAAATAATAAAATAATAAAATAATAAAATAATTTAATAATAAAAATTTAATAATAATTTAATAACAATTTAATAATTCAATAATTTCATAATAATAAAATAATTCAATAATTTCATAATAATTTAATAACAATTTAATAATTCAATAATTTCTTAATAATAAAATAATTCAATAATTTCATAATAATTTAATCATACAATAATCAGTATATAATAATTCAATTATTTAATAATTCAATAATTTATTTATTACATACTGATAACTGGCAATTTATTAAGATCTATTCTATTGCTTGATTTAATCCGCTCCCATTCTTCCAGAGGAAGAAGGAAGAAGTGGATAATACAAGATAGTTAAGATCTGTTCTATTGCCTGTCCTATTTAAAGCTATCACGCAACATTAAATCGCTCGCAATTTTCAATGATCTGCGCTGTTGCCTGTCAGGTTTAGTATGTATCACTTAATTTTTATCTTGTATAATATTATATCATGAGTATCAGCAATCTTTTTACATATAACAATTATGATCTCTACTGTAATTCTATGACCGTTAACGATTATTCGATTGGATCCAATGGCAGTATCCAATGTGTTCTTACTGCTGATCAAAGCATTCCTGATGATACGCCTACTCTTATATTATATGCGAATCCAGTTTCAACTATCCCGGATGTCACTTATAACAGCGGAAGTTTTACTATCAATACTACTGGATTGTATTCTTTTTGTCAAATGACTTACTGGCAAGGAGTTTCTAATAACATTAGAGCTTCTTTTTTCTCTGTCAATGAAAATATTCCCGGACTAACTTTAGAATGGGCATATTCTTCTGTTCCTGGTGGAAATACTGGAGTACGATCTGTTTCGAGTTGCTTAATTAAAGTTTTTAATGCTGGTGATGTTGTTCGAGGTGGCTGTTATCAAGATTCTGGGAACAGTGGAGGCTTAAACTTATTGGGATCTGGTGGAAATAATTCCATTATTGTTGTTACTAAAATATAATAATATATACATATATTATTAATTATGAGTATATCGAATCTTTTCACACCTAATATATATGAATTATTTTGTAATTCATTAACTACTAATATTCCAATTATTGATTACAATATAAGTGGATATTACAATAAATCATTAACTCAAATTGTACAAAATAATCTTAATAGTATCGTTTATTTTAATCCTGTTTCTGAAATAAGTAGCGTAACTTATAATAACGGTATTTTTAATATTAATCGTGGAGGTGTTTATTCATTTACATACACTATTATTTGGGATACGACTTCTGGAGGTAGTAGAGAAATATTTTTCTTTATTAATCAATCTATTGGTACTATTACACAAAAATATCAATCTAGCAATATACCCTCCAATAGTTCTATAAATATTTTTAATTCTAATACTTTGGTTAGTCACTTCAATACTGGAGACACTGTTGGGGTTGCAGCATATCAATCCAGTGGTTCGACTGCTAATATTGTTAATTTACCGCCTAATAATTGTCAGTTAATTGTTAGTCGTTTATCATAATTATTTTATTTTATTATTATATAAATGTCCATTAGTAATTTATTCGAACCTAATAATCTTGATCTATTCTGTGCTAAACTACATATATCTGATAATATATCTAGTCCTGTCAGCAATGAGTATTTAATTACGTCGAATCTTAGTATTCCTAATAATACTAATACATTACTTGTATATAATAGTAGTGTCAGTAGTGTCCCTGGTCTAACATATAATGCTGGCACTTTTACATGTACACAAGCTGGTATGTACTCTTTTTGTGCTACTGCATTATTTGATTTAAATGCTACTGGAATTAGAACTTTATGGTTTCAAAATTCTTCTAGTAGTAGAATTACTAATTCTTCTATGGGTACCGCTAGTAATGATCCACTTGGATTACAAAATTCTCTTTCTATTTATCTTAATATTGGCAATACTTTGCAAGTTTTCGTATTCCAAAATTCGGGCGGAAATTTGAATTTACTTGGACAAACGGTTTCATCCATCTGCTATACTAGAATTATTGTATCTAGATTATTTTAAGTTTTTATTTGTTCGAGTTTTGGCATGTACTAAGATCCGTACGTAAGGTCAATACTTTATTCGGTTTTTATTTTATTGTTACTAGACCTGAACTTAGATCTGTACAATGGCATGTCGGGTTTTGGCAGAAATATATAGCATTTATTTTTTAATGATATATATATATTGATTTAATTTTTATTTTTATTTGATTCGCTGATTTCAATTTCCTTTTGTTTTTTAGCTTCTTCTAATGTTATTTTTATTAATTTATTGTTTTTTATTGTATAGATTCGCCATCTATCTTCACTTAACACAGGTCCCTTTATTCCTCCATTTTCTATTTCAAATAAAGGTAACCAATTTGCAAATATCATTACATGTAGAGTATTAAATACACGAAATTCTCCTTTGTATTTTGTGCATGTCATTCTACGATTTTTTAAGCTTTCTATAAATCTATACAAATTTAGATCTGATCTATCATGTGATCTGGCTAAATCTATTAATATTACTCTTGGGGTCTTATATGTATCCATCCAATTTCTTAAACCATCAGTTGCATCTTTTCTATTTCCTATATCATCTAGACTATAACTGTCATTTTCATGTTCTACGCAATATTTTTCTATAAATTGTGATTTGCCAACATGACCTTTTTCCTCATATACCCAATATACTGATCGTCTATCCGGTTTTTTTTCTAAAATATCATGTAAATCTTGTTGCCATTCTTTATATTGTATTTCTTTCATTTCTTCGACTAATTTTGGATCAATTTTTTTGTACATAATTGCTACCTCTTTTATTCCATGAAAATGAGTTGCAAATCCAAGTTCATTTCCTTTAATTGCTATTTCCAGTGGGTCTCCATTCACTAATTTTTCTACTATTATTGCTGTTGATGATGAGGTTTTTAATGTTTTACCTCGTGTCAAATCAAAGATACCTCTTGCCACAAATATATTTGTTTCACTGTCATATGATTCGGATTTTGATGTATATTTTATATTGGCTTTTAATGAATTTTCCATTCGTTCTATATGTACATCATTTCGACATAATATTTTTTTCACCATTTTCGGTCGTGCAGGAAGATTGAATAGGATTAATCCTTGAAGATGTTTCTTTTGTGTTTTTGGACATATTTCACTTTGATATTCTATTGCACGTACTCTACCTGTTAAATTACATTCGATATTTTGTAAATTTTTTAAATCACTTACATCATAATTAAATAATGTAAATATCCATAATCTATCCTTACCTTTTAATAAATCTTCCTGATTTTTGGACATTTTATATATTACTATATGTTTATAAATTAATTTCTAACATTTTATTCCGTTCTTATTTATATTTTCTATATTCGATCTTACTGTACTAATTTCATTTTCTAGTTTATCTATCATTTTCAAGTTTAATAACATTTGATGTTTTTTTGTTTTGTTATGCCTCGATCTATGTATTATTTTATATGTCATATTACAAAGTTCACACGTCTCTGTTTTCTCCCATTTACTTTTATTTTCTAAATAATATTGTCTCTTATATTCTTTCATATCATAACATTTTAATATTTTTACATTCATTTTTACTTTAATATATGTTTAGATTATTATTTTTAACTATTTTTATGCATTAGAATTTTATAAAGTCCAATGAATGAAGTGGAACAAACTTAAACCAAATGAAAGTGGAACAAACTGGAACGAAATGAAATATAACTATAAAAGTATTTATGCTGGCTATTTTTAATGAAGTGGAACAAACTGGAATGAAATGAAAGTGGAACAAACTGGAACGAAATTGAATATAACTATAAAAGTATTTATGCTGTCTATTTTATTGATAAAAGTGGAACGAGCCAATTCCACTTTTTATTATGATGCATATTTACTTTTTAATATAGTGGAACAACAACTCTTATAAGTAATACTAGTAATTATTGTTTAATTTTTGACAATTCTTCTTGAATTTTTTTTATATTGAAATTTATTACATTATATTCATGAAGTTTTGATTTTTCATGATATGGTTTATTTCTACGTTGAAATTTCCTATTACAAATTTCACATTCTATATATTCTTTTTTACTATTTTTTGGTTTCAATGTATTTTTATTTTCATCCATTATTTTTACTACATTGATCAAATTTTACATTATTTTCTATTATTATTTCAATTTTTTATAATATCAATATATTAAGTAATTAGCACGATTCAACAAAAAAAACATTGTTTTTTTCTGTTAATCTAGATGCTACTAGGAATCGAAAGAAACGACTTTCTTTCGAGCTATCTTTCTTTTTTATTCGCTGCGCTTAAACATCTCTTTTCAGAGATATTTATGCTATATTTATTCTCTAGGCAGCAATTCGACAATTTTATAACTGTCATATTATTTTATTATTTTATTATTATATTATAATATGACATCATGGACTATATTTTGTAAAAAATTCGCTGATGAAAATAATATTTCTTATAAAGATGCTATGCGAACAGCTGGACCATATTATTCACTCGCTAAGCAAGGTAGAAAACAAATGAATACTTATGGTGGCAGTATTATCAATGATGATAGTATGACTATGTATAACAAAGGAGAAGATGATGCTTATTTTAATAAAC
>Ga0209611_10007140_pt1 | contig 17985 bp, 8 predicted proteins | sample S1TSphgellanicum_3_FD_187693 | JGI IMG/M metagenome (GOLD analysis project Ga0209611, IMG submission 187693) | Host-associated microbial communities from peat moss isolated from Minnesota, USA - S1T2_Fc - Sphagnum magellanicum MG (SPAdes) (version 2) | ecosystem: Host-associated > Plants > Peat...
ATCTATTGAGGAAATCTGGCAATTTGTATTCAATCATTTTCAAAATCTTGCGAACTTGGGTCATTTCTTCATTTAAAATCTTTTGTACAGGTCAAAGTCGGATTTTACAATCTGTGGAAATTCATCCTAATAATCACTGGTTGAAGGGGCTTGGCAGGGAGACTGGCTCTCATCAGCTTAACCCTAAATCTACTTAAGAACAATCCACACACCTGCAGGGATCTAATATAATTTGCAATTGCTCAAAGTTGTGTAATGTCAAGAGTAAAAAAAATCATCAACACATGTATTGCATTTAGATTCATTATAGAGTATAGTAGCTTAATGGATTTTGGCCCTAGATAATAATAGGTCTATTTTTATATGAGGATTTTTGAAAGATGGTATTTTGGCTTGTGTTGAAACTTGAGATTAGTTATAGAGTTATAAATATCTTGAAGGATTTTTGGTTTCTTTTTGAGGATTTATTGAAGATTATATTTTTGCATGGTGAAATATTTGAGTTTCCATAAATCTTCTTCTTTCACATCAAGATACGTTTTCATGTAAATGGCAAGGCCACAGTGTGAAATACCCCTTGTTCTGGGTTTGTTTTGTGTTCGAGCTTCATGCAAAGCTTAGCTAGCATCTTTGGTTATTTAATCAAACCTGGTTTCATGACTGCAGTGTTTCTACAATTGCAAATTTAATCCAGAAGCTCTCAGCTTTGAAGGCTAACATGCATATCAGACAGAAAATTCATAACTTAAAGTTATGCCCAAATTGCCCCAAACTGGGTCTTTGGTCCCCAGTTTCAGCAAAACTGGGGACACAGTGAGAAGTCAGGATGAAAACAGTATGCAGGATGCAAACAGAGGACAAAAACTAGTTTTCTGACCTAAATTGATCCTGAGAGGAGTTTCATCCCCACCATTGGATTTGCCTTATCTATGCCTTGACTGCTGCTCACATTCTTCATGGAATGGTATCCAATTTCACTGACTTTAGGGATACACTAAAATGGGGGATGAAACAGGGAATGGAGGTCAAACTAGGGCCCAAAGACAGGGTGACTTTATGGATAACTCTATTGTTTACAATTGCTTGGAACTTAATTAAGGAGACCTAAAGACATCCTCTGATTTCTCTAGTGTACCTAGAGAGTGCCTTGTAAAGTGTAAAATCTCACCAAGATTTTTGAAAATGAAAAGTTTCACTCGTGTAAGCATTTTGTTTTTGTAAAGCTTGGCATTGTTTTTTTTTCTTGGTGATACCCACTGAGAAAAAAAATTAAAAATTAAAATGTAATAAATGTTGTTATTTACACTTAGTAAAGCCCATGGGACATGGAATTACTGAAATCGAGCAATGTTCAACTGTTGCCTCATGCAGGCCCTTATTTTGTAATTCCCTTGCTATTGTCCTTTACCTATCACAAAAAAATAATAGTCACCACCTAGCTAACTCCTTTTTTGGGCATTACAAATGATGAAAGGAATTGTTTTACAAATTTACTCTTGCATTTTCTCCCATCAATGGCAAATGCCTCCTATCCTCACCATGGTTTTTTAATCAACTTTTAGAAATAGCTATCCCTGGTTAGTGCAATTTTCACCATGGCTTGAATGGCTGGTTTGATGAAATGTTTGTATGAGGGGTAAGTGACTTGCTTTTTTACTTTCAGGACACCTGATTATATATGTACGTACATATATGTAATATGAATTATTTTCCTATTTTAGAATGTGCAATGGAGTTTAATTTGGCTATGTCCATTTGACCCACTTAAAAAATTAGGTGATTTACAAATGTTTTAAAGATCCTATTGGCAATGAATAAAATCCTTTTAAAAAGATATTTTGGCGATATGATTTGTGAGGGAACTGAACCTTGAACTACACTACATCACAAGCCTTCTCTTGTGTAATGTAATTACCTACATATCACACAATGTACAAAACAAGGAACAAAACACACAAACTATACCTATTTGGTGAAAATTGACTTAAGGGTGAATTGAACCCCTAAATTGCCTACTACAAGATGAGTCATTTCCAAAATAACACATAACAAACACACGTACTATACACAACAATTTTTTTTTGGTTAGGACTTAATAATTACTTACTCATTACTACCATCAAAAACACAAAATTTTAAGGAAATTGAAAACCAAAGACAAAAAATGAAACCTCATCTTACCCAAACAAAAATTATGTGTCAAAACCATATTGGGTTTGCATATCCTTCCAACCTGCAATTGCCTATGGATATGGAAAATTCTCCAACATGTAAAATTGTTAAATAAACATTCAGAACACAAGGTCTAGATATGTTGTTAATCGGTTGTGGAGTTTGGAAATTGATAAAATTCAAATTGTTGAAGCACTTTTCATCCTCAAGAAAACCAATAACTTGGACCATGGCAATTTTTACCAACTTCAAATATTTTGGCACCTCTTGTGCAATTGTTTACAAAAAGGCTAAAAATCTCCAAAGCCAAGTCATAGGATTCATAATGTTAAGAAGACCCATGGTTGATGCAACATTGTTTTTCATTATTAACTTGAAGCATGACATATGCAAATCCAAAAACATAGAAGAAAGGACCTCTAGTACCAACATTGATGTTCTAATAATGTTGATGATTATGATTTTTTTAAGTTGTAAAATATTTTCCCATTAAAAATGTAGTTGGGTTAAATGTTATTTTATCATTGTACGAAGGTAAAGTGAAAAATTAAAATTAATGAAAAATGGTAAATTGTTGTTGAACAAGGTGTTTAAAAAAAAAAAAAAAATTCTTGGTGTGGGTGAAAGTCTTTTAAGGTGTACCACATAGGATGAAAAGGGCATAATCCTTACTTCAATCCCTTTTTACCTTATATTTCGATCCCCATAAAAAATAATGAATAAAAAATTGTCAAGAATTTTCAGAAGGATTATATTTTAAACTATTATAATTTTAGATTCCATGTTAATCATCCATAAATGTGTCTTTACATGGTAAAAAAGGACTAAGTAAAAAAGACAAAAAAGGGTGATGCTATGACAAGATTTTGGTACACTTCAAAAAGATTTCACCCATGTACAATTACATAAAGACAAACATATGAATGAATTGCATATTCATGGTTTTGTTTTATTGTTGAGGGCCAAATCAATTATATGTGATTTTAAAAATAATCCAAAATGAGTGAAATTATATTTGTGAATACTTTTGATATTATATGTACTTTTAGTTTCAACACAAAATGTGTACACCATACCATGGAAATACCCATGTAATTTGTTACATTCAAGGTTTCTATAGTCACTACCTTAACAATGTCATGCAATATTTCAGCCATGAATTAATCAGTTTTGTCTCACTGATGTTTTGGTGGATAGTTCTTCACTTCAAGGAACTACAACAAACCCTTTGTGCTTTCATATTCTTGAACATGGGTTTTCTCTCTTGAAGTCACTAAAAAATTGTGACAACTTGAATCACTTTCTTCAAGCCTTCATGTGCCACACCTTGCATAACCTTGTCCAATACACTTTCCCCATTTTTGGAAATGTAAGGCATTTCATTCTTAGCATGTTGACAATCCTTACCATAATCTAATGTACCTTTAAGAACACTAGAGGTGGGGGAATCAACTTTCTTCCTACTAGCATGTTTACAAAAAGAATCAAATTTGGGATCAAGGAATTTTTCTTTATTGATAACCTTTGTGCAAATCTTGCACCAAACATGTGTGACAAACTCATCACTCAAGACACTTTTTGCTTAAGGTAGTTCTATAACCTAAACACCTTGAAATATCCAATTTACAAACAAGGATTAAATGACCTCCAAATTGAACATGTGATGTGCCATTTGAAAGGTCTATTTAAAGGTCCTACAATGTTTCTTGGGAAAAAATTTCAATCAAAAGTATGAGAAATTATGACCATCTAGGATTCATAACCAACAAAATTGGCCAAAATTTTCTAGATTTTTGGGAGGGAGTCTTGAGATTTTTTTTCACTTTGATGTAGCCTTCACGTCATGTATAGAATATATTATAGGAAATGAGGTGGTGGCTTATCTCCAAGTCCATGCTGTGATGTGTCATGTACTGTATTCGGTTCACCCAAGACCAATGTGTTTTTTATTATTATCTAATGTAACAATTATAGTGGCAAGCCTCCCTAAGCATATTTCAATTTAATTGGTAATAGTTTTGTACAAGAACATTAAATGTGTAGCTAATAGAATAATGTGTGGTGACACGCCCCCTCCCCCAAAATTAAAATTGGGTGAAATTTGATGACTTGTTTTTAGAAAACAAAAATTTGGCCAATTTTTTTTATTCATTGTTGCCTATTGGTGATTTTTTTGCCTAAAAACACTTTGACTCCTACTTGCACTAATCACCCACTTTTTTACATGTTTGTGCAACTTGATCTCACCACAAACCCTTGCTTATGAAATCATTTTAATCCCATCCTAATGTTCTCACCTTTGTTTTTTTTGTGGGAGGTAAGGAACATACCCTAGGTTTTGTTGCAAAAGTTGAGAATCAACAAAGTTTTTTACCCCAATAACATTTGATAAACCTAGGGTTATGTCAATAATAGAATGTGATAGTTGAATTTGATATGAGTTATATTTTTGGTCACTATATCATGGATTTTTAATCCATCCCCTTTTGTAAATAATTTCAATCCATTACATCATGTTGGCAAACAAACCCATTGCTTATTAACCAAAATCCTAAGTGACCCCCTTTTATCCAATTTGCACCTCAATGAAGTTTTTGAAAACATTGTGCATATCTAGAAGACAACATGATATTAAAAAAGATTACAACATTTACACATGAGTTTCATGCACACATTGTGTAAAAAAAATATAATTAAGAGAAGAAAACAATTATAAACACATGCACCTATTTATAAATCACAAGAATTGAAAGGAAAATATATTAATTTAAATGCTTTTAGAAGATTCTACTATCCTTGTTAGTTTGCATAAAAATAGATTCTAATTTAATGTTTTGATCCTATATTAGGGGCTTTTATTGTATACCAATGCACATTTGTAATTAAAATTTTCTTTAAAAATTTAAGAGTTGAACAATAATTGCACCTAGGTGTGAACATAATAATATCAACCATTACAAGTGTAACCACTACTTACATTTACATGTTTTTGAATGATAAACTATGATAATGTAATGAATGTGTGATATGGTTACATAATGCTTTAAAATATATACCATTCTAATATTTGGAAAATTTTGAAAAAAATTTAACATGTACAAAATACCCTAAAAAGTTTAAGAAATAGTGTAATTAATGTTTGAAACATTGTTTAAGTGGTGCAAGCAATCTAAATTTGCGAACCCCAATTTCCCACATCAACCTTAAGGACTCATTTAATGACTTAGTACCTAAGTGGGCACATGTATGTATCTTGTTACTAAAGAGGACCTATGTCAACATTCCCATTCAATAAACTAAGTTTTAGACTTTTGGTTGCATGGATGACAACCATGTATTGTAATTATGTTGTTGAGAGTGCAACTATTGTTTGCCATTTGTTACATAACAAAACATCTCCACCAAGCAAAAACACCTCGCCAATTGGAGAATTCAAAGTTTTAGTTATTTCTTCAATCAACATCCTAGTATTCAAAAAATTCATTATTAGTAGATCATATTTTCCTTTGTATCCTCACTAGAACTCTTTTGTGACTTTCAAATCTTGCAACATTCTTGTCACCTCACAACAATGTGTCGAGTTTGAATCTTCAATGAATTATAATAAAATTCACATTATTATGAAAGATTCAATCTAATTATGACTAGTGTTGTTGAACTCTTGATTTAAAAAAGAACCTTTGGTTCTAGGTCTACTTTTGTTTTTTGTTTTTGAAAGAACCTTTGATATAATCTTAAGCCTAGTTTTTTGGATTTCTAAAACCTTTGGTTTTGGTTATCTTTAGAAAGAATTTACAGTTGGTTTGATTCCATATCTATTACACACAAAATAAAATATTTTTAAATTAATTTTTAAACTAATCAAATGCAAAATAACTCACTTAAAATGTAAGGCCAAACTTGTATTTTTTTTAAAAATTGTATTTATGTACTTAGAAAATTTGAACATTTGAAAAATTGGGTAAGATTCTTAATTTAGGTTTTCATTTAATTTTGAAAATAGGTCAATTCTCTTGTTAGATTTGAATGATAGTTCTAAAAAAAATTGGAACATTTGGTTTAGAGACCCTAGAACTTAACCTATAACTTGGACCTTAACCTGAGGTGTATGCATTAATGAATGGCTCATTTTTTTGAAAAAACATAGTCTACAAAAAGTCCATTATGTAGTTTTAAATTAGTAACATATTCTAATATCATTTGTTGAATGGCAAAAAATTCCATGTATAAAAAATAATAAAGGCCACATCAATAGGAGTCCAAATAAAGATTCCAAAAATATGCATTAATTGTGAATTTTTGTTTTGAAAATTAAAAAAAAAACAACTTTAAGGACTTACGAAAATATGGCTTAATTTTGGATGTCCAAAAGCTCCTAGTTAGGATTTGATTAGCTTTTGGAAGGAATTATTTCACATAAAAGTTTCAAAAGTTTATTATTAAAAGTGGGTGTATTCTTGTCAAAAGGCAATTATGCATGTTTTTGTAATCAAGTCATTAATTTAAAATGAAGTCCCCATTGGCAAAATGAAGATGATGTCTTTTGCTAAGAATTAACATGGAAACAAAATGGGTATTACAAAGGACCAAAAAAAATCAGAAAAGTGAGCCACTCATTCATGTATCTACCTCTTGTTAAAGTCCAATCACTTGCCAACACTAGTTATGATCATAACATACCATACTACTTGGGCCATTTTGACATTTAGTAAATTATTTTTGAATTAAAAAATCATAAATATGTAGTAATTGCATTCAAAAGACTTAAAAAATATAAATATTTTGTTCTTTCCTTATGTTTTTTATTCCCTATTCAATGGGTCTTATTTTATTTCTTTCACAAAGAAAAGAAATGATTGTTTACTATGTGCGCATGACAAAGTTGGTAACTAGACATGAGAGTGAGTAATATTGACTTTTTCATTACTTTAAAAGTAGAATATTCAATTGATTTAACTTCATGAAAATGTAATGGGGCAAATTTCTAGTTAATTTATATTCAACCAATGAAAAAGAGGTGGAAACATGGAAAGTATACACAAAAAGTGAATGTTTACAATTTTATCACATATCATGCATATTGTAGTTGAGGACTAGTTTCCACATTGAAAAAATGAATAATTATTAAAAAAAAGTTAATTCGTTTTAAAAAATTGAAAACATTAAAATTTCCATGACCTATTATGATAGTCACATGAGTAGTGAAATTATTCAAAATGTATTTGATCATAATTGTGATGATTTTCAACATGTCAACTTCATATTTTCACAAAAAATCATTTCACTATTTTGAGGGTGTATTTAATGATCAAATTGACCTTAGAGTAAGCAATAGGAACACAAGAATAACATCAAAATGGGTAGAAGTATGATAGAAAAAAATGAACTTGTATTAAGTTAATGAGAATTGATTTGCAAATTTTTTATAAAGAAAGAGATTAATAAATAATTAAATTTCAAAGATTAAAAAATAAGTTTATTGATATTTTAACACTAAATACTCAATTGAATATGTATATATTTAGTTAGGATATAAAGATTATTATATTCTTGAAGTGCAAGTTTTATTTGCTAAAACTTATTTCACTCATACTTTACATAAGTTTACATTGTGAAAAATAAATTACAAAAGTTGCTTGTATTTTGAAAAACTTATGTTCCACTTATTTCTATAACGCAAAATTTGAAAATTAATGAATAGTGAAAAAATATCTTATTTTTCATCATGTTCATATAAAAAACTTGAGTGTATGATAATTTTATGCCAACTTTTGTTGCTACTTTTTCAACTTGGTTTAATATCATGAAAATGTAGTGTGTGCTAGTATTTAACTAATTAATACTTAACCTTTAACTTAAGTAGGTTTGCTAATTAATATCTCAGCCTTTGTTGAAATAAAAATGATTAAAAAGGGTGTTGAATTGAATTCTTAAAAAATAACTAAATAAAAGGTTGAAATGAAAATGATTAAAAAAGGCGTTGAATTGAATTCTTAAAAATTAATTAAATATTTAATAGTGGATTGTTGTCGAATTGGCCTAGGTACTAGGGTATATGATCTACTTCCCACCCCTTATTGATAAGGAAATTTTGCTGCTCCCTTCTCACACACTTGTTCTAGTGTCCTTAAAAAGGACATCCCTACATTCATGCATGGTGAAACATCTTTATAATCATTCATGCTATTTACTTTGAAACAATTTTCTCAATGTATTGGGACTCTTGTATCCTGACAATTTTGGAACTTTTTTCCAGAAATTATTTATAAGCCCAAAAAGGTAACTTATAGGAACCATGTAAAAACATCACTAAAATATATTTCATTACCTTCATTAAATCTTGTGAATCTGATGCAAAGTTCAAAATATCATCTTCATAAATAGCAGCAATGAGTTTCAATTTTTAAGTTTTAGACCTAAGGTGCAGGAAATATTGAATTTTATGTAGTTTTTGTCATCAGACATTTAATTAAATTACAAAAAATGGTTTTGAAAGGAATTATTTTTTTGGGTAACTAGTTTGCACTTGGGAGCCAATGGCACAAGCTACACTAGGAAACACTATTATCTAATTGTAATCAACTAAAGTTCTCATTTTGAACGTATGAGTCTAGCTCCTCATACCAAGCCTTAGATGTGTATAGTGCCTTGTGCAACTTCTACACCATGTGTTCCTTACCAAGAACATGTTGTCCTTCATTTCTTGTTATGCATTTCATTCAATTCCACATTTCAAAATGTAATGACTATGTTCATTTGATGCATTTTGAAGTCCTTATTAGTCCCCAAAGCAATCAAAGTTCAAATTGACTTGAACTTTACTAACTAGATAAAGTCCGGTATTCCATGTGTACCTTGTATATATACTCCATTTTCTGAATACCATTTCACAAATAGTATTGTCTTATATTGGTCTCAAACAATGGTTTAATAATTTATAATTTTTTTCCATATATGTGAGAGAAAAAAACCACAATTTTCCAAGTTTTTGTGATTTTTTTTCACAAAATAGCCAAAATTTGTTTCTTTTGAAATTTGTTTATCTTTGATCAACTCCACTCTGCTACAGTTTCGCATTGGTTCCATTCATTGCTTGCTTGCAACAGTTGTAAGTTGTTGGTTCCATCTTTTCAACCAATCCCATGCTTGCACACTTGAAATCTACAACTCTTGAAAGTTCTTTTCATTGTTTTTTCAAAAAAACTGTCACATCTCAAAATATCTACAAGTGATATGAATTTTGCATGCTTCCTTCCTTCAAATTCATCATCATTTTCACTTTGGTCACTTTGGTCATGTGGTCAGGTGCTCTCATTTGTCACATGTTCAGGTTGCTTGAATTTCTAGCTTCAGAATTTGTTGTTGTTGTATTATGTGTCTTCAGTCACAAGAACTCGTTCTTCTGGAACAATTGTCACAACTCACAACCTCCTTGCTAGCAATTATTTCCAAAGTGATCACATCTCTGTTTGTGGCTTGCTATGGAATGAACATGTCAGTTGTCTGTGGCCTGTTGTGGAATGAACACAATGCCTTTGCTAATTAGAATATTTCTTTCAAGGTCCCACAACCTATTAAAGTAGTCCATGCTTTTTGTGGGGTCAGCTCTCTCAATGCTCTACAAGGATCCTCTACAAGGGTCAGCTCTCCCTAGCATTTAAATATGTTGCAACTGCTATTGCTTTGCTCAAAATGTTAATGTAAAGCCTCTTTTGGTGAATCATACAGCATGTGATTTCTACCAAAGTTGTATTAGGATGTCCATTCTGTTGGGGTGTGTGAATGTGCAGTTCATTGATGTTCACTTCTACTGTCTCTGCAAAAAAAATTTGGAACTTTCCAGAGCAAAATACTCCACCATATTTATACTGAATACTTTTAATTTTTTTTCTTATGAAAATTTCAACTAAGATTTTCCTCCTCTCTTCAACTTCTTTAAAACTTTTGACTTCAGTTTCAGGAAATATGTGCACACTAGATTATAGTTTTGTCATACATGAAACTAGAAAAATATTGAGATCCTAATAAAAGAAACAATTTGCATCGGGCCACAACTTGGTCAGCAGCATGCACAAGACCCAACACCTCAACTTCTCTGCATGACTCATTAAGTTGCTTTATGTTGCATACCTTTTACACAACTTTCACAAAATGCCAAATTTTCGTCCGTGATTAAGTTCATGCCTTTGTCAATCCTCCATATGCTATACATAGTATCTTAAAGTTTTGTTCTCCCAAGTGTCCGATTCTTCCATACCACAAATGAGAGAAGCGTTATTCTTATTATAGTTGACATTGAATCTTGGGTCAGTCCATTTCAAACAATGTAGTTTGAAAAGCTTGCCATCCCTTAGTTTCTTCAGCCACCACTTTTTCCAAATTGTTTTGGATCTTGCACACCTTGCAATGGAATTCAATTCATAATCATTGAGAAGCTGCTTTAGTGATAGGGAACAAGTGCTTAGCAAGTCAAGTGCAGTCTGTTTTTTGATGGTTGAAATTTTGCGAATTGGCAGAAAATTTATTTTTAAAAAGGCTATTTTGGGGATTTTCTGTAGCCAGATTTCGAAATTGTTTAAAAAAATATTACCAGATTTTTTAATCACTTTACAGGAGGTAGCCGACAATATAGAAGGATCTTCAGATTTTTATTACTTTAATAATTCATTCATAGCCATCTTTGGCTAAACCTTAGCTCCATCACAAAATTGTTTAAAAAACCACTGATCTAGGGACATATGAAACGTCCTCCAAGATACCTTTGAACTCCTTTTGAAGCCCACATGCATATGAATTACCACTTCAGCTTTCCATGTGGGTGCTTGAGTTGAATGTTCAAGAAGTTTGATCAAGCATGCAATTTTTTGGCATTAAAAAAGCATCTGGATCCTGCTTTAAAACAATTTGTGATAGATGGAAAAGTAGCTAATGGACACAAGAAGAGATTTAGTTTTTAAAAGTCACCAACAGTTAGAAATTGTAAAGAAAAAAACATGGTCAGTGGATAGGATGGATAAGCCAAAATGGAGACCAACTATTGAAGGCTGCAAAAAGTCTTGCCCTTTTTGCCATGTTTAGCGGGATTTGTAAATTTTTTAACTTTCATCTCTGACCTTTTAATCCAAATTTCGCTAATTCCTCATGGATGACTGCCAGTGTGGATACATCAAACAATTGAAAAAAAATACTATACTCTCTTGGCAGTTTGTGGCAGAACTCATTTTCAGCTGGACAGATTGGTGGGTTTTACCTAGGTTGGATATAATAGAGGAGTTTATGAAACATCTTGTTAGATTTGCTATGTACATTCCTTATACAGGGGCCATTTTTTCAATCAAGAATTGAAAACTCTGAATAAATTCCTTCAAAGCAAATGAGGTCAGGCATAAAAGGATTGACCACAATTTGCATAGCTCCTCAAAAATTATGACCAATTATTCAGAAGCCAAATTCACAGTGTGTGCTGGAGGAAATGTAGACATTCATGGGTACTAGCCAATGTGATGATGAGACATGGAACATTTTGGTGGGTGACAATCAATTCTATGTGACATTAAATCAATGGTTTAACAATCTAGCAAATCATGAATTGCATGCCTTAATGTAAAACATCATGGACGGGATAATGAATTTCAGTCTGTAATGTAAAACATCAGGAGTGGTTGCTTCATCATCATTAAGGGTGCTTGATGATCAGTTACATGAGATGGTAATACCAATTTTATGAGTGGTGATTGGGCTATCTTAAGTTGTGAAATATATGCTAAATCAGTTGTGGGAATTCCAGTTTTGTGTAGTGTTTTTGCTCTCTGCATGCTTGGTATGGAAAGTGCCTTGTTGAAATGTAATGTCATTTTTAAGTTGTTTCATTTTCATACTGGGTTGCTGGTCTTAGGTGTAATTAGATTTGGGGTTGAGTATCCAATGTACTTAGATGTTTGGTGTTAAAACACAGAGGTGGGTGATGATGTACATGATGACAAACAAGTATAAGTATACATTTGTCAACATAGAAATTGAAATTTGCTCAATGTTCACACATTCCATATTTCAAGAATTTGGAGTTAAAATATTGATTTGTATACATACATCAATGGTGTATGATTGCATGGCTGAAAGTGAGTCCATGTTGTGATAAAGATGGTTGATGAAGAAGATTTCAGCTTTTCTTGTCATAGTTGGGTGTATATTCACACAAAACAACAGAAATTATTCATGATTTGCATGTTATGTGTCTGCAGGATTGTTACAGATTTGAATAAAGCTCCTATGCCCGTAAACACACACCTACCATGAATTTTCTTACTATGGAATGGAAAAAACAGGTCATGAATTTTTTTATAAATAAGCCTTATTGATGCTTAACACAGCCCCAATTTATTCCAACTGTGAATTGCTCACAATACAATGTACAACAGCGTACAAGGCCCACTATTTTCAGCCATAGAAAAAACTAAAGAAAAAACTTGGCAATGCCACTTGCTTATCGAAGTGATTCACACTCACACTTCTTTTAAAGTTTGGATTCTGGACACATTAAAAACTATGATCATAGTTGTAGAGCAATTATGATTACCTTCACAAATTCTCCCCTGGAGCATTAACAGTGTCTTGAATAGACTTGGATGCCTCTGCCAGTCTTTCACCCACAAAGGCTAATAACCCTGTTCCTGCAAGAGAGGTCTTCTGTGCAGCAGCTTCTGCAGTGTCCCTGACCTCATCTTCTCCCTTGACAATATCCCCATCTGATGTATCCTGCCCTCTTCTTTTAGCTTCATCTGCTTTGGCCGAGGCAGTGTCAGCTGCATCCTTGGTTTTGTCCTGCAGCGCTTCACCAGTCTCACCCACCTTGTGCTTGGCTGCGTTTATCGCATCTTCGCTCTTATCTTTCAACTCACCAGCTTTCTCCTGAGCAGTTCCAAATGCTTCACTTGCTTTTCCCTTCACAGCATCCCATGCTGGTCCTAGATTATTATCTTTCACCTCTTGCCCTTTCTCTTTGGTGACATTAGTTGCCTCATCTGCTTTACTCCCAATGGTATCCACAGCCTCCCTACCTTTCTTCTTTGCTGACTCCACAGCTTCATCTCCATCTCTCCGTGGCAGCTCTCCATCTTCAGCTTTTGCAACTCCATAAGTAGATGTAGCTTTATCCTTCACCTCTCCACTGGTGTTGTCTAAACCCTCATCAATACCCTCTTTTGCTTCCCCAGCTGCATTAGACACATTCTTCTGGGTTGAATCCCAACCTGAGCTTGCATGATCCTTTGCCACATCTACCTTACCCTCGGCGGACGCCTTACCCTCATTAGCTTTGTCCTTTGCATCATTCCAAGTGGATTTTGCACTTTGCTTAGCATTCTTAGCAGCCTCTTGTGTAGACTCCTTAGAATCATCAAATTTCTTGTTGGCATCATCTGCTGCTCCAGAAGCCGTCTTCTTTGTTTGATCCCAGCCTGATTTAGCACTATCCTTGGCATCCCCAGCCTTGTCTTGAGCAGCATCTGCAGCGTTTGAGGCCTTGTCCTTTGCGGCATCTGCAAAGTTACTTCCTTCCTCTTTAGCTTGCCCAGCTTTCTCTTGAGCACCTTCCTTCAAATCTTGAGCCTTATCCGTAGTAGAATTCCATGCATTTCCAGCTGCATCTTTTGTATTCTCCAATGAATTTTGTGCTTGCTTGGAGGCAGAGTCTGCAACATCTTCAGCTTTTTCCTTCGATGACTCAAAGCTGTTACACATATTGCAGCATACACAAACAATTCCTTAGAAGATCTGCATGTAACATTTTGCGTGATATGTGCCATAACTTAATGTCAAGTTGTAATTTTAGTGTAATATATCCCACAATAAACACCACATATTGTACATTGTAATGGATGAAACCGCAAAATTTATCTCACACATCTATCATGAGCTGTGGCCTTTAGTGTGAGAAAAACCACATTCTCAAGTAGTGAAAACAAGATTGTGATTGCAAACTTCTCCTTGTTTGGAAGTAATGTCTCCACGATCCATACAAAGGAGAAACTCCAAAAATCTCCTTGTTACTTCGACAAAAGAAAGATTTGTCAAATCCGACGACATTGAAGGCAGGAGGCGGAGGCCTCAAGACTACCAAAAATTACTTATAACAATTGGAGACACAGACGATTGGACTGCAAGTGAGTGAGCTCAATTTTGAGAAGTTTTTCCTGCACCAAAGAAAGAAGTGACAGCAAGTAGGAACCTCTCATCGGCTTGCTCCGCAGTTTGCTGCACATCCTTCCGCGTATTGTCTGCCACCTCTCCTACCGAATCCTTTACTCCACTCGCGGCCTGGGTTGCGCCATCCTTCACCTTCTGCTGCGCGTCCGACCTTGCCATGATGACGATGATAGCGAAGCTAAATAAAATTCCTCAAACGAAGAATCTCGTTCACAACCTTTTAGCAACAACAACAACAAGAGAACGAAGAACGAAGGATTCCTTTAACGAAGCACGAAACAAAGAAATTCCGCCAACGAAGTGAAGTACAAAACGGTGATAGATTGTGAAGAAGAAGTTAGAAGAAGAACAAGAAGAATAGTTTGTTGGTAATGGGATTCGAGCGGGCAATCGATGCAAAATGAACAGCATAATGTCGCTGTATAAAGCCTGCTTGGCAATTCCGACGTGTCGACGCGTGGCGGTGCCATGCACAGGTGGTGCATCGTGGAAGGATGACACGTGGAAATAGCGGCAAGTGTCGATCACAGTGGAGTGCCACCATGTTGCTCCTGAAGCGCAGTTCTCAGCCTCTTATCGTCCATCCATCTGCTGTGGATCAGAATAATACCCAAAAAAATTAAAACACTTATCCATGAAGCCAAAGGTAGTTTGTTTTGTACCCATGAGATCCACCAGACTGGGATGCTTCAGATCATGTTCTTGGTCTCTTTGGAAGGCTCTTGAGGAGAAGGAGGGGTGCATCAGCTTCGTTTCACAGACAAATCATATATATTAATTCACTTGGTCTATCTGTGACAGTGACTCCGAACGGACAGTGGCCACGGACAGTTGTTTGAAAAGAAAAGTTTTTTTAAAAAATCAAAAACATCAACCAAACATTGTTGAAATAACACACCTGTGCATTATGCACAGAGTTCACACTAATTAAAATAAAAATCACAATTTTGTCAACACATCTCAAAAGCCGAATTTTAACAAGCTCATATTATGGGCATATGTTGGTGAAAACGAATACCAAATCTAATGTAATAAAAGCATATTGGTTAAATTTTTATATTGCATTTAAACTACCAAACACACTTTTAATCTTTAACAAGAGACCATTAATGTTTTGATTTTTCTAAATTTATATATATATATATATGACGACATGTTTGCACACATGTTGCATTTTGTGTTTGCTGACTCCCAAAATGGTTTTATCCTCTATTGCCACAAAACGGTTCACCATTTGTTGCACAAAACACCTGTTGGTTGCTAAATCTAGAGGACACTTTGTGACCTAAGTTTTTTCTCTTTACTCATGATTCATGGTAGGTTAATAATACACTTAACATTATAGCTTGAGGAGATTAAAAAGAGCCTAGTCTTGCAAATAGAAAGAGGTGGTTTTGATTATATTCTGAATTTATCTAGAGTCTACTATGGCTTCAAGCCTTTCATGATTATCATAATGTAATCTTGTGTGTCATAGCAAACAAGCCTAATTACTTCATTCCCTTCTCGTACCAACCTTCATGGATATATGACAAAACATGTTAATCTTAAGTTTATATTCATCATTATCTTTTCTTTTTATAACTATTTTTCAATTGCATTCTCAAAATCTCCACCTCCTTCACAATTATTTTTATTTCTTTCTCACATAACTTTTCAAAACTTAAGAACTGACTTGATTTTTGAAAAAATAAATAAATTTTAATGTTGTGTTACTCACACTAGTTCTCATATTGCCTAAAATAAAAGAATTTATGGTTTTGATGGTTTTCATGTAAGTTGATTTTTATTATCAATTTTTAGTCTCCTACAATGGGGGGGGGGGTTTTGTGAAAACCACCTAATTTGGTGCACAAGGTATTGAAAATATGCTCAAGTCACTTCCATATTCTATCATCATTTTGATATTGAAAGAAAAGGAGCTCCAAAAATACAAATCCAATAAAACACCTTTCCATTCTGTTCAGAGAAGATTTCAAACCAAAATCTGTTTTGGTAGGACAAAACAACTAGTGGATCCTAAACTCATCTATCCTATATGAGTGCCAATGTTACCATTACGATCGAAATTAAAATTTGAAGATTAACTTAAGTACTAGAATACATTCCATGAATTTAAAAAAATGAATATAAAATTTATATTTATAAAAATGATTATTAAATTGATAAACCTTCATCTTCTTTACCAATTCTTACCTCTTTCTCACATATTTTTAGAAAACTTCCCTCAAAATGAAACTAAATATAAACTATCACACAAAAGAAAATTATAAATCAAAATTAAAATGATCTGAAATTCAGATTAAAAAAAAAGAATAGCCACAAAATTTAAATTTAAAAATTAATTTAACTTTACCTTTACATTTAAATGATTTAAGATTTTTTTGAAAAAAAGAGAGATTAATTCATAATTCTCATTTATTTGTACATTAAAAATGATAATGTCTTCACCTTTATACAACTATTCCTCCTTAAACACTTTAGGGACACTACTATTTAATTATAAGATTTTCAAATTGACACCATATAATCTTTGATTAATTCAAAGCTTTTTTTCTCTGACCATGAGGTTCTAGTACACATGGTTGGAACAAGACATATGTCTTTGATCACATAGGTAATTGAAAACCTACACCCAAGTGCAATATCTTGCTACCTACTTGGTCTTCAATATCTATTAATTTCAGTGACCCTAATGATAGGAAGGTTGAAGATATGAAGTAAGATTTACCATGGTATATAGTATTGAAGGACTAGGGAATGGGCCGTTCCCAAAATAAGGGCCTAGAATGAGGCTATAGGCCCCTTATTGTGGGAATGTACCCCACCTATGGTCCTCATCTACCATAAAGCATGAGGTGAACCTCATGATAAGCCTAAACATATGTAGATCAGTAGATAGTAAGCCTAGTGGGAGGGATTTTATGCCTACTATTATTTGGGACCACTAGGGACCTTACACCTACAAGTAGGCAAAATATTTCTCCTGTTTTTCTAGGAGGGATATTCACAAATTGTATTTTCTCCAAGTGATTATGACGTCCAAATTAGTTGGGTGATTGAATCCACAGCCATTTGTAAGGCAGCCATGAGTCCACCACTCCCAAGCTCTCAGAGTCTACTGATATTTGATGCCATTACCCAATACAATGTAGCCAAATGTTGATAGTTGTTATGCTCTTTGATGCATGCTCAGTTCATGTCCCTGTCTTTGAACATGCAGCCTGTACCCTAGGGCAAATTGGCCTATTATCCAATGTTGGCCAATCTCCAAAATGGTCTTTACCAAGTGGCAGCAAAGCTGTGTTTACAATAGTGGTAGTACCATGGCAAGTGTTTTAAAGTCGCTTTTATGGACCAACACTGCATTTCCGTTTGATTAGAGCATCTCCACCAACGCTCAGTATGTGACTCTTTCGAAGTATTTCTGGCATCCAAGTTTTAGTCACTAACTTTTCTCCAACACCACTCATAAAACACAATCAAACTATCTAGCCAATCAGAAATAGAGATAGGGTGGAATCAATAAATACAATTTGATTGTGTTTATTAGATTGTTCCAGGCTCTTCCGGAGGCTTTGAAAGAGACCTGAAAGCGTCTAATAAATT